>Ga0068868_100001063_pt1 | contig 18804 bp, 15 predicted proteins | sample KBSMisM42_FD_64660 | JGI IMG/M metagenome (GOLD analysis project Ga0068868, IMG submission 64660) | Miscanthus rhizosphere microbial communities from Kellogg Biological Station, Michigan, USA - KBS Miscanthus M4-2 | ecosystem: Host-associated > Plants > Roots > Rhizosphere > Soil ...
CTTACCATTGCCCAAAATGGGCTCACCAAAAATGCGGGAAATCTTGGTCTTTGGACCATTGTAACGTGCCATAATTTTTTTTCATTTCAGTCTTTTTAGAAACCGGTGAGCTGATCAGTAAAAAACTGTAAAAAATAAATCAGTCACCCTTTTTTTAAATGAATCAATCTGGCGATTCAATATGTATCAAGCTTTGAGCTTTTAGCTTTGAGCCATGAGCTATTAACTCGAAGCTCACGGCTCATGGCTCGCAGCTTTTCTAAACTCTTCTCTTCTTTGGTGGACGGCAACCATTATGAGGTAAAGGTGTTACGTCCTTGATCATCACTACATCAATACCTGATTGTGCGATCGCACGGATAGCGCTTTCGCGACCGGCACCGGGACCCTTTACAAACACATCCACTCTTTTCAAACCGGCATCAAATGCCTTTTTTGCTGCATCACCGGCAGCCGTTTGTGCCGCATAGGGAGTGTTCTTTTTAGAACCTTTAAAACCCATCTTGCCGGCACTGCTCCAGGAGATCACCTGGCCGTTTTTATTTGTTAAGCTTACAATAAGGTTGTTGAAACTTGCTGTCACGTGAGCATCACCATAAGTGTCAACCTTCACTACTCTTTTCTTAGCGGCAGCCTTTGCACTGACCGGCTGTTGCTGTTGTTGTGCTTTTGCCATAATTTCTTTCTGAGGTAATCTTTTCTATTTTTAAAAAATCAATCCCGTTACCAGGACCCGGATCAATCCTCCACCTGCACCGCGGTATCCGCAATTGATCCAGTAATTAATCGGTGCATATTTAAGCTGCGAGCCTTGAGCAGAGAGCTTTGAGACTTAGGCTCGCAGCTCACAGCTAACAACTCGAAGCTGTATTCTACTTCTTCGGTGCTTTCTTTTTACCGGCAACCGTTTTACGCTTGCCTTTTCTTGTACGGCTATTTGTCCTCGTGCGCTGACCCCGAACAGGCAAACCCTTACGATGACGCATTCCGCGATAGCAGGCGATATCCAGTAACCGCTTAATGCTCATCTGTACTTCAGAACGTAACTGTCCTTCCACCTTGAACTCTTCTGTTATCGTGTTACGAATAGCATTCAGATCATCATCGTTCCAATCATTTACTTTTTTATCTCTGCTGATATTATTCTTGTCAAGAATGTAACGGGCAGTAGATGGGCCTATTCCGAAAATATAGGTAAGACCTATTTCTCCTCTTTTGGTTTTTGGTAAGTCTACACCGGCAATACGAGCCATAATTTGTGATTTCTATTTTTTGTTTATACTTCTTACGTAAAAATTCTCCCGAAGTGATTACCTCGGAACAAGAGCCAAATCACAAGCTCCAAATTTGGACCTTGTATCCTGGATCTTGGTTCTTAACAATTAACCCTGTCTCTGTTTAAAGCGAGGATTTTTTTTGTTAATAACATAGAGCTTGCCTTTTCGGCGAACTATTTTGCAGTCGGCGCTACGTTTTTTTATGGATGCTCTGACTTTCATATTATTTTAACTTTGAGCCTCGAGCTTCGAGCTTCGAGGTCGTCGCTCGTAACTCATAGCTCACGGCTATTATTTATATCTGAAAATTATTCTACCCCTGCTTAAATCGTATGGACTCATCTCCACTCCCACCTTATCACCGGGCAGGATCCTGATATAGTTCATTCTCATTTTCCCTGAGATGGTTGCCAGTATTTCATGCCCGTTTTCCAGCTTCACCCTGAACATGGCATTTGATAATGCTTCTATAATAACTCCATCTTGTTTGATCAGGGGCTGTTTCGACATACGATTTTTGGAGGCGCAAAGATAAGCGGATATAGCGGAAAAAAGAAAAAACGGCTCGGATTTTTACTTTTTTAATGGCCAATTGTGACGCGGTTTGACGCAAAGCTAGCTAGGCGGGCTTCTCGAGAGGCACTTTTGTCATTTGGAGGTGTAGATTCTGTAATTGGTGCACCCCAATCGGATGGCTGAAGTGGCGACGGTCCTCCCTGTACCACATCTCGATATTTGAAAAGTCGCCAATTATCGGAGTTACGATGCGGAAAGCACCCTTCATGTATTTTGTCCCCTCGCCATTCAGATCCTGCTTCTGAAAGCCCAGCTTCAAAAGTTGGTGCTCGTCAACCGGGATCGGGAACATATCTTCAGGACTATACCAAAATTCCTGTACACCGTTGTCCACTAATGCCTGGTGTTCTTCATGACTGATCTCAACCACCGCTCCTTCTCGTTCTACACCGTCGTCATTTACTTTGATGAAATCTCCTGCTTTTAGCTCTCCAAGTTTTAGCATGGCAATCGGTTTTAATAATTCAATTTACGAAACTTTAAAAAATGGCAAATGGAAATTTATTAAGAGCGCTTCCTGTAATTAATGACAGCCCAACTATTGAGAATTACAGCAAAACCGAGAATTGTCAGAAGCTGGTATCTAATGTCGCCAAGGCTACTCCCTTTCAAAACAACCATCCGGATCACTTCAATGAAATAGGAAACCGGGTTGAATTTGGTAATGACCTGGGCCCAGCCGGGCATGCTGTCTATTGAGGTATATAAACCGCCCAGCAAAACAAAGATCATCATGATAAAAAATGAAATAAGCATCGCCTGCTGCTGGTTATTGGCATAAGTTGATATCAACAGGCCGAGGCCCAGTACGGCCAGCAAATAAATCGCTGCAAAAAAATAGATCGTCAGGAAACTGCCAGCGGGAACAATTCCATAAACAAGCCAGGCGATCATGCCGCCGATCGAAAAAACCAATAGTCCAAGACACCAAAACGGGATCAGTTTTCCAAGGATGAAATGATATTTTTTTATAGGCGTTACATTGATCTGTTCAATCGTTCCGATCTCTTTTTCCTTTACAATATTGACGGCGGTAAGATTTGCGCCCACCATTGTCAGCAATAGCACCAGGATTCCCGGTACCATAAAAAATTTGTAATTCATCAATGGATTGAACCAGTTAGCAGGAACTACATCAATGTTTGTTTCGGGACTAAATCTCGGGAACTGTATCCATTCCGTCCTGACTTCACTGTTATAATCCTGGATGATGCTTCGGAGGTAAGCACTTCCTAAACCGGCTTTTACGCCATTGATTGCATTGACCGCTAAAAAAAGTTTCGATTCGTCCTCTTTCACCAGGTCTTTCTCAAACGCAGCAGGTATTTCCAGGATAAGATCAGCTCTGTCACGTTCTATTTGCTGCATCGCGTTGTTGTAGGAATTGGTATAGTCGGTTAAAATGAAATATCCTGACGCGGTGATCTTATCAATAAGTTTCCTTGAATAATCAGAATGGTCATGATCAACGACAGCGAGTTTGATATTTTTTATTTCATAATCTGCCGCCCAGGGCAAAATGAGTAGCTGGATGGTTGGCATTATAAAAATCACTGCAAGAATTCCTTTGTCGCGAAATATTTGCCTGAATTCCTTTTGTAATAAAAATTTCAGCGTTCTCATGCGCGCCTCCCGCTTATTTTAACGATGGTATCTCTTGATTGGTTCATAATTTTCCCTTCATAGGAATTGTGCCGTAAGACGGAGTCACGAAGTATCGGGATAAACTGTCGCAAGTAATGCTCGATGGGAGAACCGGACGCAGGTATCATAAAAATATTTCTCACGCTAAACGGATTTTAAAGTTTTTAATCGCAAGACTTAAAAAGAAAAGCATCATGCCCGTAAGGATCAATGTTTCTTTCCAGATCGTTTGGAGCCCGATCCCTTTTATCATGACTGATTTCACAATTATATAATACCATTTGGCGGGAACTACGTTGGATACGATTCGTAATGGCCATGGCATATTTTCTACAGGAAACATAAAACCGCTTAGCATAATAGTCGGGAGAAAAAGCGCCACCAGCGAAATGAACATAGCAGTTTGTTGAGATTCCGCCCCGGATGAAATAAGCAACCCAAGCGATAAAGAAACAAGTGTAAACAAAATACTTTCCGCGGCTAGTAATGCGAGGCTTCCATTTACCGGAACGCCCAGCACAAATACGCTTAACAATAAAATGCTCGCAATATTAATTGCAGACAACATCAGGTATGGGACTGCTTTTGCTATGACAACCATTAGCGGCTTCATGGGTGAAACAAGCATTACTTCCATGGTGCCCATTTCTTTTTCTTTAACGATAGTTATTGCGGTCATCATGGTACAAACCAGTAACAGGACCATGGCCATTACGCCCGGAACAAAATTGTAGGCTCCTTTTAATTCCGGGTTATACAGCATTTTTGTTTCGGTATTAATGGTGTAAGGCAGCTTCCGGTCATTAGTGATCCTTTTTTGGTAATCCATGATAATGGCCGTTGCGTAATTGGTCAGAGTGTTTGCCACATTTGGATCAGACGCATCGGCGATCAATTGTACCTGCGCCCTGTTGAGGTGTTGCAGGTCCTCGTTAAAATGCGGAGGCAAAACAACTACTAGTTTGACCTTCCCTTGTTTGAATACCTTTTCAACCTCAGGGTATGCGACCAGGTTTTGGTGAACATCAAAATAATTACTTGCATTGAGCTGGGCTATTAAAGAAGAAGTGGCAGCATCTTTTGACTGATCCAGCACAGCGATGCCGGAGTTCTTTACTTCGTTTGTCAATGCGAAACCAAAGATGATAATTTGTACAACCGGCATGCCCAGCAAAATGAACATCGTTCGCTTGTCACGAAATATGTGATGGAATTCTTTTTTTACAAAGGAGAGAAATTGTTTCATAGTTCATCGCTTTGTTGGGGGTCATAGGGTCTAATTCTTGGTACCCACGTATTCACATTCTTTTTATATTGCCTGTACTGTTCGCCAAACCGATTTTCAAGATTGGGTTCTTCATATATAATGAAGTAAATGATGTTGATCACAAAGAATTCGCCTGCCCATATTAATATGCTTTTCGACAAGAAGGCAAGGGCTTCTCCCAGTAAAACCGTTAATACTCCGATGATCATGGGGTTCCTGACGTAGCGGTATGGCCCCTTTATCACCAATTTCTTTGGCGGTGACCAGGGAGCTAAGGTCCCTTTACCAATTTTGATGAATGAAGAAATAGTGATGAACATTAGAGTCAGCCCTGACAACATGAGCAGAAACCCTGCTAACAAATGAAAGCTGAGTTGAAATGTCCACTCTTTTTCAACCCATAGAGGGATAATGACCAGTACTGTTACAGGCAATATGAATGAAAATATTTGCTTCAACACATTTTTCATCATTCAGTTCTCGAAGCTTTTCTTGCCAGTTTCAAAAACACTTCGTCCATGGATCGTGCTTGGTATGTTTTTTTCAATTGTGCCGGGGTATCCAGTGCATCGATTCTTCCGTCGACCATGATCGAAACGCGATTACAATACTCCGCCTCATCCATATAATGCGTGGTGACAAAAACGGTAATGCCAGCCGCGGCCGCCTGGTAGATCATTGTCCAGAATTCTCGTCGTGTTACCGGGTCAACGCCACCGGTGGGTTCATCTAAAAAAACAATTTGTGGTTCATGAAAAATAGCCACCGAAAAAGCGAGTTTCTGTCGCCATCCAAGGGGTAATTCTTTTACCAGTTTATTCGCCTCGTTTTCCATGTGAAGCTGGTTAAGAATATTGCTGGTTTTTTCTTTTATGAATGTATCCGTCTTACCATAAATGCCCGCGTAAAACCGGATATTCTCTGTTACGGTCAGGTCTTCATACAATGAAAATTTTTGGCTCATGTAACCAATACTCTTTTTGATCTTTTCATTTTCCTTGTAGACGTCAAATCCAGCCACGCTTGCTTTTCCTGAAGTCGGTAATGACAACCCGCAAAGCATACGCATGGCGGTGGTTTTACCAGCACCATTGGCACCGAGGAAACCAAATATTTCTCCCTTGCCTACTTCAAAAGAAATATGATCCACCGCCGTAAAATGACCAAACTGTTTGGTTAATTTATCCGCTTCTATCGCTTTGGACTCATTACTCATTGCTGATTATTAATTATTATTTTTCATTAGCGCCATAAAACAATCTTCAATATCGGGTTCTGTTTTTTTTATGACCAGGCCTTCATTTGTTTTTAGTAAATAGTTTTTCAAAGCTTCTTCGCTGAAATCCTCTTCCATTACCGCGTGATGATATTCACCAAAAGGATAGGCATCTTTCGTTCGGTCAAAATTTTTAAGGGCATTTAGCAAATGGAGCATGTTTAGCGCACGAGCCGCGATGATCGGTTTTTTAAATTCACTGATGATACCGCCAGGTGTATTAATTGATAGTATGCTTCCTGATTGCAGGAGTGCGACGCGGTCGCAGAGGCTCGCTTCGTCCATATAAGGCGTGGAAACAAGAATGGTAATGTTTTGCTGTTTGAGCCGCTTGAGCATTTCCCAAAACTCTTTCCTTGATACGGCATCAACACCAGTTGTTGGCTCATCCAGGAATAAAACCGAAGGGCGATGGATCAGCGCACAACTTAGCGCTAGCTTTTGTTTCATTCCTCCGGATAACTTTCCCGCTCTCCGATCTTTGAATGGTTCAATTTGTGAATAAATATCTTTAATGAGATCGTAATTCTCACTGATAGTTGTTTTGAAGATCGTAGCAAAGAATTCGAGATTCTCTTCAACGGTTAGGTCCTGGTACAATGAAAATTTTCCGGGCATGTAGCCTACCCTGTTTCTTATTTCTTTGTAATCTTTTACAACATCAAACCCGTCAACGGTTGCAGTTCCCCCATCCGCAAGCAACAGTGTAGTGAGTATGCGAAACAAAGATGTTTTGCCAGCGCCATCGGGGCCGATGATTCCAAACAACTCCCCTTGGGTCACCGTAAAGCTGATCCCCCGGAGTGCTTGTACTGTCTCCTTTTTTTTTCCATAGACCTTCACGAGATTATCTGCAACTACAGAGTTTTGCATATTGCCAATAGATTATTGCTGATTGAATCCTACCTCACCGTACATACCAATTTTCAGATAGCCGTCATTCTTCACCTTTACTTTGATGGCATAAACAAGATTTGCTCTTTCATCTTTTGTTTGAATTGTCTTCGGTGTAAATTCAGCTTTATCCGACACCCATGTAATAGTTCCCGGGAGTTTCCGGTAATTCTTTGCGCCACTGTCAACAAATACTGTTACCTGTTGTCCTAATCTAATTTGTGGCAGTTGATCGCCGGTCACATAAGCCCTTAGGTTCAGCGCTGAAAGGTCCGCGATCTTATATAAGGGTTTTCCATTTGAAGTGATCTCTCCTGTCTCCGCATATTTTGTGATCACTGTTCCATTGATGGGGTTTGTGATGTTTGTTTTGTTTAATAATTCCTGTAATTGTTCTGCTCTTTTCTGGAGAGGTTTGCCCTCACTGAGTATTCCGCGGTTTTGTGTAGCCACATTATTCCTTTGGACATTTATTTGTTGCAGCGTGACATTCATCTGCTTTTTCGCCGATTCAATTTGAAAGTTGATATCATCAAGTTGCTTTTTTGTAGCAGCGTCCTCTTTCACAAGGTTCTCGATCCTTGCCTGTTCATGCAGCAGGTTATCGAGTTGCGTTTGCTGCACTTTTAATTGATCCTGTAACATTTTTATTTGAGGAGTGGCGTCGGAAGTTTTTTCATTTAACGCCTCTATGCTGGCTTGTACCTGCTGCTTTTGCAAGCTAATATCTGTCGGATCGACAAGGCCCACCACGCTGTCCTTTGCAATTCTCGATCCTTCGTCGATATCCAGGGCTAGTATTTTTCCATTAGCGGAGGCGGACACGATCACCTCGTCGGCTTCGAATGTGCCGCTGGCGTCAAACTTATTGTGATGGCGGTTGCATGCCGTTAAAAATATAAGTGAAAAAGCAGCTATAGTTCTTGCATTCATAAAAAAGATTTATTGTTTGCCCAAAGTGGTCTGATAATTTATTTGTGCCTGCAGCAATTGTATTTGGTGGATGATCAGCGATTGCCGGGCCAGGTCTTGTTCATTTACCACACGCAGGTAGTCATCCGCAGTAATGACGCCGTTATCCAATTGTGCCAGTGAAGCTTTTTTGACGTCTTCTCTCAGGTCAATGATCTCCTGATCCCTGCTTTCTATCTGGATATATTTTTCGATCTCGGATTGTTGTTTTTTTAACGCTGTATTTGTATTCAGGACAAAAGTTTCCTTTTGCACATCGATCATTTCTTTATTGATCTCGGTTTGCTCCTTTTCTTTTTTGATCGTATATAATCCCCCAAATGGCCAGGTAAATCTTATTCCGCTTGTATAGAACCAGACCGATTCATTTTTTAAAAAATCAAGACCAGGTTTACCATAGCCCCCCTGCGCAAACAAACTCACCCGGGGTAAGTTTTTTGAGGTGATCAATTTATTTTGATGAAGTACCAGGCTCGACTGATTGTTATAAAGTTTGAGTTCGGGCCGCGAGATGCTTGAATCCAGGGTGACATTTACATCCGGCCTTTCGAAAACGATCGTCTCCTCATTTAATGGCTGATTTAAAAACAAGGCGAGTGTCCGGATCAATCCTTTTCTTGATTCTTTTAATTCAATGATCCGTTGATCATTTTGTAATAACCGGGCCTTTAATTCATTCAAACCTGAGCGAAGGGCCACGCCGTTCTTAACTTGTACCTCTACTCTCTTCAGCCCATTCAAAATATCTTGCTTCGTAAGGTCAGCCTGCCTCATCTCTTCGTCCAGAAATAAGATCCCAAGGTAGACCTGGTTGATGCGGTCTTTCAACTGATACAGTTCTACTTCCACCTCCTGTTGCTGAACGTCTGCATTCAACTGTGCGGCTACTTTTTGTTGCCTGGTCACACCGCCGTCATACACGAGTTGATTCAGGTCGGCGACAACTTTATACTGATCCTTATCGGGAGCCTGGATATTAATGCCTCCAAACGAGATATTGAATCCTGTTACATCCGACTGATAGGTTGCCTGTCCATTTACCGTAACCTGTGGCAAATAAGCTTTCTGAAGATTTTCGATCGTGATGTCTGCCGTCTGCTTTACCAGCTCCTTTTGCCTGATGACCGGGTAGTTCTTTTGAGCCAGATCGTACGTCTGTGAAAGCGTGAGCCGATCGACGGTTTGAGCTGAAACCAGGTTTGAATACATTACTATTGATACAAGCAATCTTTTCATGGTTAAATTATTTTTTGATTGCGTCTATAATAAATTTCGACACCTCTGCTTTTCGTTGCTCCAGTATTTTATCAAACATTGTTTTGTCTATGTTTGTCACCAGTTGGAACATAGGTCTTGCGACAAAAGGGAAAACGCAAAGCGAAATAATATTTAACAACAGCTGTAAAGGATTAACGGGTTTGATGATCCCCTTCTTTACTTCCGCCTGTACGTCAACAAGGAATTTTTTTATAGGGGGTTTTCGATCGCCCATCATTTTTTTAATAAAGGCCTCGGGCTGGCGATTCACTTCATTTAAAACGAAAATGGGGAGATAAGGAGTTTGTCGCATCTGGTCTATATACTCTCCCACAAATGATTCTATTTTCCTGAACAAAGATTCATCGGACTCAAATATCCTTACCAGTCTTGGAAAAAAATGCTGCGATAATTCTGTAAATATTTTTTCAAATAATTTTTCCTTGCTCCTGAAATAATAATGAAGCATGGCTTTATTGATGCCTGCCTCGTCGGCTATATCCTGCATCCTGGCGCCTGCCATGCCTTCCTTCAAAAAGACCTTTTTGGCCGCCGATAAAATTTTCTCCTCCGTATTTTGCTCTTTCCTGAATTTAACCATATGATTTAACTAAATGGTTAACAAAGATAAGATCAAAATGATTTCGGGACCAAAAAAAATATGGGAAGGAAGGGGCTCATCCCCGGGGCCTGCTTTCAGAACGTTAGCCTTCTTGTGATCCCCTTGCTGTCTGTAATTTGGATGACGGAGACATTATTATCAACGGGAAGAAATCTCGACGATTGAGACAAGAAGGACGAACCATAATAAAATTCTTCCTTTTGGGTTTTTCCATCTTTAAATTGTATCAAAGCGCTGACATCGGTGGGGGCAATCTGTATCATTTTTATTTTTCTGTTAAGGGCAAATATTTTTAAAGGGCCCGAATGCTCGCTGGCTGCCACCAAATAATGACCAGCACTCCCGGATATTTTTATCAATGCTTTTCCATCGCCGGGAATATAGATGCCACTTTGCAGAATGGAAAGCGGGGTAAATGCACCCTTACCATTGCCTTTTAACAGTAATCCATTCAGCGCATCATATCTGCCTATTGAAACGTCGGTCCCGTAATCATTGCCACTAATTAAAACATCTAAATTTCCATCACCATCAAAATCATCGACGAGCATTCCATTGATGACGGAAAATTGTGCCTCCCGGGGAAGCGGTATCATGGTAAACTTGCCTTGACCATCATTTCTCAAATAACAGGACTGTAGTGTATTCGCCTTTAAACGAATGCCATTTGCTCTTTTATCGGGCGGAATGATATTATCCATCGTTGCTGTCGCGAAAGATTGATAGTCGGGAAACTGTTTTTTCAGCACTGGCAATCTTTCGATGATCTCGTCCCTTCCATTTGCAGGAAATTCTTCAGGCCGGCCATGTCGATCCGGAAGAAACAAAGAAGGAATAGCCACGAAACTGCCATTGTTTGCAAAATCTCCGGCTGTAATATAAACAGGGTACTGATCGGAAGCCTGGTAAAATGTATTCAAACCGATGTTCCCAACAATATAATCTGTTCTTCCTGTGTGGCGAAAATCTCCTGCAACAATCGAATTCCACAAACCGGGTTTATCACTCACTCCCGACGTGGGCGTCACGTTTTCAAACTTTCCATTATTATTTTTAAGAAAAAGGATGGGCATCCATTCTCCTGCAAGTATTAAATCCGTTTGACCGTCGTTGTCAAAATCCGAGAACAATGCATCACACACCATTCCGACATTTTTTAATACAGGAGCCACCTGGTCCGTTACATCAGTAAATTTTGCCCTTCCATTTTCGGAATCATTTCTAAAAATAAAACTGCTTACGGGTTTTGGATAATGCCAGGGATCCACACGACCCGAGACAAACAAATCAAGTTTTCCGTCTTTATTAAAATCAAATGCTCTCACACAAAGTTTACTTGTATGGTTGGTGGGTAAGGCCACAGAATCCAGGTCAAAATTGCCTTTGCCGTCGTTGATGTACAGCCTGTCCTGGTAAAATTTATTTCCATTTTCATTCTGAAATCCGCCGCTTGCTATGTACAAATCGGGTTTACCATCACCGTTAGCATCAAGCAACAGCAGGCCTTCATCTCTGTAACTATCGGTAAAACTTTTATTGTACAGATCTTTTTGCAGGAACGACCCGTTTTTTTGCTGAAGAAAAACCTGCGCTGGATTTAGTGAGGTCCCCCCAATTACAATATCATCAAGACCATTGCCATCGACATCGGCCGAAGCTAATGCCGGACAATAATCTGAAAACTTGTGGGGCAAAACAGATTGAATATTGAAATCTATTAAATCAAAATCTTTATGCTTAAAAGTAATGCCAGTAGACTTTGTGACATTATTGAAGAGGCTCTTCGTAGTAATGACCTGTTGTTCACCTGGATCTACTTCTGCTGCATCTGCAATGCTCGCCGTCAGGACCTGGTTTGCCTTGACATTTCTTATGACCTGTTTTTTATTGGGCTGCCATTTTATAACAATTGAATCAACAACCAACGTTCTACCCAACCCGAAATGCACAGTACCCTGAACGGTCGAAAGGTAACCGCGATAAGGATTGTTTTCGTAAGCCTGGAGCTTGCCGTGATCATAATAGATGGTCACGGCGGCTCCAATACCATTTATATTTTGTTTATCTCCATTGAGTTTGACCTGTAAAAAATGACTATTGGCAGTGTCTTTATCCCGGATGGTATTTCTATACAGCAAAACCTTATCGTTGATATTATTGATGATCATATCCGGAGCACCATCGTTGTCAAAATCGGCCCAGGCCGCACCATTGGAAAAAGTAGGTTGTTCCAATCCCCACGCATTTGTTACATCTTTAAATGTAAGATCACCATTGTTATGAAAAGCATAGTTGTGGAGTTTGACTTCGGGAATTTGTTTTATGATTTCACTCTTTGGCAAAAACACGGTCGCATCTTTGCGGTAACTGATAAAATCATGGTCACTCACATCTTTTGGAAACCCATTGGTAACAACAATATCGCGATAACTGTCATTATCAAAATCAGTCACCAGCGGAGTCCAGCTCCAATCCGTTTGTGCTATACCACTTAGAAAAGCAATGTCGCTGAAAACAGGCGCGCCGATGGTATCGTTATCTTCAAGCCGCGGCCCCTGGTTCAACGCTAACGTGTTCCGCACATATTGAAATTGATAGCCGTAATTTTCAAAATTCTGATAAGTTAAATAACTGCTCGTGGCGAGCATCATTTTCTTGCGATAATTGTCGGGAGGATTCATGTCCAGCTCAAATACGTCGGGCAGACCATCGTTATTGATGTCCGCTACATCCTGCCCCATTGAATTGAAAGACGTGTGTTTGAAGTAATCTTTCAACCGGTTGGAAAATGTTCCATCATGGTTATTGATATAAAGAATATTGTTTGATAAAAAATCATCAGAAACATAGATGTCGTCCCATCCATCGCCATTGATATCACAAATAGTGGCCGCGTGCCCATAGCCATTATATTTTATTCCGGCTTCGTCTGACACATCGTGAAACATACCATGCTTCAAAACCGGATCCATGTCATTACGAAATAATCTGCCCCTGTTTTCACCGGCACTTGTCGTTTCATTGCGGCGACCAAACACGGAGGTATTGTACCCGTTTGACGCTTCGTTTACGGCCAGGTACATGTCCAGGTCACCATCATTATCGTAATCAAAAAAATAAGCCATGGTGGATTGCACATGAATATCAAGGCCATATTCTGCGGCCATGTCCTTAAAATGCGGAATGCCATTTTTATCTGTTCCCTCGTTTACATACAAAATGTTTCGTCTTCGGAGCGAGTCTTTATAAATGGTGTTACAAACATAGATATCCGGCAGGCCATCGCTGTTAATGTCAACAACAGATACTCCCCTTGCCCATCTTCCCATTCCTTCAACCCCTGCTTTTTGGGTTATGTCCTCAAATTGAAAATTCCCCTTGTTGAGATACAATTTGCAGGGCACCATATTACCGGTTAAATAGATATCCTGTAATCCATCCTTGTTAAAATCACCAATGCCCACACCTCCCCCATTGTATATATTCACTACATCAAGTGGATTGATCGAATCGTTCTCGATAATTCTATTATTAAAATCAATACCAGAATGTGATGAAGAAATCTTTTCAAATAAAGTTTTCTTCTGGTTACAGGCTGCGAAAGCAAGGAATAAAATTATAAATAGCGATAAAGGAAATTTCATACGCGCTAAATGGAGCAATGAGTAAATGTAGGAGAATTGTATTTTAATGAACAAAAAAAGGCCTCTCGGTTAGAAGAAGCCTTTGCTCATAAACTGCTATTTTAATAGCCCGGATTTTGTGTCAAATTCGGATTTGCCGCCCTCGCACTTTGCGGTATTGGCAAGAGTGTCCAAACTGGCTTGATCGCTGTATTATATAAACCATGTTTTTGCCCATCATGTGTTGGACCTGGTGCTGGGTTTGGAACCGGATTATAGCTTCCATCGACTGCTCCATTGGCTGTGTTGATAAAATCTACTGCTACGTCCGTGCCTGCCCTGAGAAGATCAAAGAAAGTGGAGTACTCGCCACTCAGTTCATGCCTGTATTCGCTCAACACCATTTGCAAGGGATCAGTGATCGGCTGGCCAGGATCACCTTTATAATCTGCGCTATCCTGGATGACTGCTGGTGCTGTTCCACCCCATGCCCTATCTCTCACTAATTTCAAATCATCCATAGCCCCGGGGACATCACCTGTACGAACTTTACACTCGGCTCTGCTGAGTATAACTTCAGCATAGCGCATCAATATCTGGTTTTGGTCTCCAAAAATATGTCCTTTACCATCTGGACCATTGTAATTCCCGGTCAGATTTGGATCTCTCCATTTTTTTGCGCATACATATCCTGTACGACCCTTATCATCTCCGTACCAGGGCCTGGTTAAAGTTCCAACAGTATTTATAATTGTATTGTCATCCGCCTTATATATTGGATTGCCTGACGCAAAACCCGACTGCACGGGAGGATAGCCTTGTATTCCACCCCATTTGGCAATAATTCCAGGGCTCACCAATTGATCGCCGGGACCAACAATAGTCAGGAACTTGCGCTTATCTCCCTGTTGATACGAGTTCCATAATGCCGGGTTACCATAATCATAACCTTGCTGTGTTATTTCATTTGGCCAGCTAAAGCTGTCGATCCAGCCAAGCTCACCTCCCGGTGGTTGCCAGCTTCCACCCCAATCCTGCGGATCGCCTGGTTTTAAGAAAAACTGGACCTCAAAGAGAGACTCATCATTGTTTTGATGATCATATTCGTTTACATCCGCAAAATTTGGCAATAAATGATAGTTACTTGTGAGCTCAGAATTATTGAAAGCCGCTAAAGCTCCCTGGTAATCTTTTAACCACATGCGTGCTGCACCTTCATAAGCGTAAGCCGCGCCTTTGGTCGCTCTTCCCAGGTCCGCAGTCGGAAGATCCGATTTTGACCACAACAAAGATTCTGCTTGTTGCATGTCAGCTACTACCTGTGCAAACACTGAATCCGCGGATGACCTCGCCGTTAATCCATCAGATCCTGTCTGTAGTTCAAGAGGCACACCTCCAAAGCACGCTGCCAGGTAATAATACATTGATCCCCGCAGAAAATATGCTTCGCCGGCTAAGCGATCTCCCAATGCTGCATCAACAACACCATTGGCTTTTGCCTTCTCTACTACCGGGATAGCATAGTTCGCCCTTGCTATTCCAATATAAAATTGGTTCCATAATGTATTAAGTCCAAGAAAAGTGGATGGGATCTGGTAGTTATTCCAGAATACATCAGCACCCCAGTTAAAGAAATCGTGTGTACCGAAGTTTGCGCGGTACCAAAGACATTTTTTAAGCAGGTCGCTATTCTGGTATGTGTCATAAATACCATTAACTGCTCCGATCACATTCTCCTTCGAACTCGCTACAGTTTCGGCAGGCAAACCAAAGTTATTAGTTTGGTTTAAAAAGCTTTTTTTACAGGCTATTGGGATGGCCACGCAAGTAAAAGCTATTACACTGGTGAAGATTATTATTCTAATTCGTTTCATATCGCTGATTTTTCGTTCTTTTTAAAATGTTACATTAATACCAAAGGTGAAAAACCTTGATGATGGATAGGTTCCTGCGTCAATACCGTTCTGGGTAGCACTACCTCCCGTCATTCCGATCTCCGGGTCAAGTCCTGTGTACTTGGTAATAACAAAGAGATTTTGCGCAGACACATATATCCTCAGTCTGGAAATAGAATACCTGCTCAACATACTTGTTGGCAACGTATAACCGACTGAAAGATTTTTCAGCTTGAGAAAACTTCCATTTTCAACCCATACACTGGATGGAACATTGTTAAGAGAACTATTATCACCACCGTTAGGAAGTGCCCGTGCGTACCTGTCTGATGGATTGGTGGGCGTCCAGTGTTCCTCAAAATATTTTTGACTTACATTATCAGCTCCTTCGGAACCTCTTTTTGCGAAACTTTCCAGGTTGCTTTCAACATAGTTCAATATTTTGTTTCCTTCAGAACCATAAAAGTAAAGGTTGATGTCCCATGCCTTGTAAGAGCCATCAAGATTAAGCCCACCGAAAAATTTAGGCTGAGGACTTCCGATGTGTGTTCTGTCCTCGTCATCTACTTTGCCGTCGCCATTGATATCTGCAAAGTAACGATCGCCGGGTGCAGCAACTGTGCCCGGGCGATAGATGCCACCAGGAGCAGCAGCATTCAGGTCATCAATTTGTTTTTGAGATTGATAAATGCCGATCGCCTGGTAACCGTAAAATTCTCCGATGGGACGTCCAACATAAGAGCGTGTATAATCGTCCCATCCCTGGAAGCCATTTAAGATCAGGCCTCCTAGATTCTGTACGTAGTCGGTTCCGTTTACGATACTTGTGAGTTCATTTTTAATAGTGGTCAATGTGAGGCCCACACCATATTGAAAATCTCTACCCGATTTACCCCTGTAGTTGGCTGCGAATTCGAACCCGGTATTTCTCATACTCCCAACATTTCGCGTGAGGGTGAGAAATCCCGTTTGAGCCGGGGCTGTCAACGTTAAGAGAAAATCTTTTGAGTCACGTTTGAACCAGTCAGCGGTAAAAGTTAAAGCTCCCTGCAGAAATGCCGCATCTAATCCTATGTTGGTTTGCTTATCTGTTTCCCATTTTAGTTTTGAATTAGCCGGTTGGCCAGGTGCAACGCCATTCTGATATATTTTGTTGAACGGGTAACCCATGTTATCATTGTTTGCACCACCATTTACATTCGAGGGACGATTCCCTACATATAATGCCTGGTATTGAAATAATCCGATCGGGCTCTCATTGCCCACTTCACCATAACCGCCCCGGAGTTTAAGGTCATAGAGCCAATTTACATTGCTCAAGAACGATTCATTTTTTATTCGCCACGCAACAGCCGCTGAAGGGAAGGTGCCATACTTATGTCCCGTATCAAATTTGGAAGATCCATCTCTTCTTATCGTGGCTGTTACCATGTATTTGTCTGCAAACTGGTAGTTTATCCTTGCAAACGTCGAAGCCAGTGTATAGGTATTCTGTCCATTCCCTGTATTTGTACCAGGTATGTTCGGATCAAGCACCAGGTTAGTAACTGAAGACAGATCCCTGGTAATATTATTCGGCGGAATACCACCACCCCCCATACCTGTCCAGGTATTTTTCTGGGCGGAGACACCACCAACAAAATTGATCGTATGGTGACCAAAAGTTTTGTCATACGAAAGAGTGTTCTCCCACAACCATTCAAATGTCCGGTTTATGGTTTGGTGATAATTTGCAGGACTTGTTACAGAGCCTGGGTATTGGTCGGCAGCCCTGCTGTCAGATGGTTGAAAATAAAAACCTGAATAGTTGCTGACGTTTGCACCCAGGTTCGTTTTGAATTTAAGACCATCATAGATCGAAAACTCCAGGAATGATGTGGCCAGGACGAAATTGCTTATGTTTTGAGACTCGTTCGTTTCAACACTGTAAACAGGGTTATTAAATTTGTTCACGTTTGGGTTAATGGGATTATAAAAACCATAATTGCCATTCCCATCCTTGATCTGGTTCGTGAGCCTGTTACCACTGTCCAGGGTAGGCGGATTTATCGCCAATTGAAAGAGCCCGTTCCCACCTGTTCCAAGTGGAGTATTGGCATCCTGGTAAGTATATTTAACACTTGTTGATGATCGAAGCCATTTGGTGGCCTGGAAGTCGAGATTAGCATTCAAACTATATCTCTTAAAGTATGAACCGATCACAATACCTTTTTGATCGTAATATCCAAATGACATGGCAGCCTGAACTTTGTCACTTCCTCCACGGATACCGAGGGTATAGCTTTGTGTTACGCCAGCGCGATACACAGCATCCTGCCAGTCTACGGTGTGTAACGCATCGGGAGTATGCCAGATCGGTAACCCATGGTAAGTATGTGTTGAATCAGCTGCCTCAACTTCATTCGAAAGGGCAGCAAAATCCTGTGCATTTAATAGATCATATTGTTTCGGTTTGCTTTGAGTTGAAGCATACATGTCCAAAGAGACTTGTATTCTGCCCTTCAAACCTTTCTTCGTGGTAATGATCACCACTCCGTTCGCTGCACGTATGCCATAAATGGCGGTAGCAGATGCATCTTTCAACACATCAATAGTAGCAATATCATTGGGGTTGATATTATTAATACCCCCCGTGGTAGGATACCCATCTACTATATATAGAGGGGAGTTGCCACCCGGAGCTAAACTACCAACACCTCTTATTAACACACTGACATTGCCACCCGGCGTAGCATCATTATTTACTATTTGCACACCTGCGGCCCGGCCTTGTAAGGCCTGGTCCAATGTTGTTACCGGAACTTTCTCGATCTGGCTTGCCGTTACAGAACTAACCGCGCCTGTAACATCCCTTCTCTTTGCAACTCCATAACCAATTACAACTACTTCATTCATACTGTTGCTAAGGATCTGCATCGTCACATTCGCCGCATTCCCTTGCACATTTACCTCACTTACCTGGTATCCTACATAGGAGAATACTAGTGTATTTGAATTCGCAGGCAGGACGATCGAATATTGTCCATCAGCATTGGTCGTGGTGGAAACATTTGTTCCTTTCACTGTAACGGTGGCGGTGGGCAAAGGTTTGGAATCCTGGTCGGTTACTCGTCCTGTAACCGTTCGCTGCGAAAATGCAACAGAAAAAAAGAAAAGAAAAGCCGTGGACGTAAAGAGATACCTGGTCCTTTTCTTATAACCAGCAGATGAACTTCTCATATAGCATAGCGTTTAATTATAAAAAATCCTGTTAGTATATTTTTAATTGTCGGGTTTACATTTAATTCATTTTACATCCGAACCTACCCTTGCGTACAAAGGAAGGGCACCAAAAGCCAGTGCCCTTAAACTAACGATTGCTATGAGATAACGATAAAATTTTTCTCAAAAAGAAATTCAAAGCTTTGCCAAAAAAAATATTTCACAATCATCACGATTAGACTTGATTGTTATTTAAAAACAAATTTTCCTCTGGACCTTATTTGATGGATGGTAAAAAAA
>Ga0068868_100001071_pt1 | contig 18773 bp, 11 predicted proteins | sample KBSMisM42_FD_64660 | JGI IMG/M metagenome (GOLD analysis project Ga0068868, IMG submission 64660) | Miscanthus rhizosphere microbial communities from Kellogg Biological Station, Michigan, USA - KBS Miscanthus M4-2 | ecosystem: Host-associated > Plants > Roots > Rhizosphere > Soil ...
GGCGTGCTGATCGACAATGTCCTGCTCGTCGACGAGGGCCATTTCCGCGAGATGGAGATCCGCGAGTTGCTCGGCTCGGGCGAATGGCCGGCGCGCAATCCGGACCGGAACATTTCCGATCTCAAGGCGCAGCTCGCGGCCTGCACGCGCGGCGCCGAGGTGCTCGCCGCCACCGCCCGCGATTACGGAGCGGACGTGGTCGCAGCCTACATGCGTCACGTCCTCGCTAACGCCGAGGAGTCGGTGCGGCGCCTGCTCGGGCGGCTCGACGATGGCGAGTTCGACTATGAGATGGACAATGGCGCCCACGTCCATGTGAAGATCACGGTCGACAAGGCGGAGCGCTCGGCGACCTTTGACTTCACCGGCACCGGCGACCAGCTACCCGACAACTTCAACGCGCCTTTCTCGATCGTTCGCGCGGCTTCCTTATACGTCGTGCGAACCTTGATCGACGATGCGATCCCAATGAACGACGGCTGTTTGAGGCCGATCAAGCTCGTCGTTCCGGAAGGCTCGATGCTCAACCCGAGCTATCCGGCTGCCGTGGTCGCGGGGAATGTCGAAACGAGTCAGGTCGTCACCGATACCCTGTTCGCGGCGACCGGACGGCTGGCCCCCAGCCAGGGAACGATGAACAACTTCACCTTCGGGAACGAACGCTACCAATATTACGAGACCATAGCCGGTGGGTCAGGCGCAGGGCCGGACCACGACGGCACCAGCGCCGTTCAGACGCACATGACGAACAGCCGCCTGACCGATCCTGAGATCCTCGAGACGCGGTTGCCGGTCCGGCTTGATCAGTTCGCGATCCGGCGTGGGTCGGGCGGGCAGGGGGCGCATGATGGCGGTGATGGCGTCATTCGCGCAGTCATTTTCCTTGAGCCGATGCGGGCCAACATCCTTGCCAATCGCCGTCGGGTGCCGCCGCGCGGCATAATGGGGGGAGCGGACGCGCAAGGCGGCCGCAACTGGGTCGAGCGGACCGATGGCACGGTCGAAATGTTGAGTGCAACCGCTTACGCCGAAGTCCAGCCGGGTGACCGCTTCGTGATCGAGACGCCCGGCGGCGGCGGCTTCGGCAGGAGAGCCTAAGTGATCGATTATTGGCCGCTGCTCGGAATTGCTCTGGTCGTCGCCGGCTTCGCCGTGCGATTCAATCCGCTGCTGGTCGTCGCCGTCGCGGCCATCGTCACAGGGCTGCTCGGGCACATGCCTTTCATGAAGGTGCTCGCCACGCTCGGGCATGGCTTCAACGAGAACCGCTATGTCACGATCATCTGGATCATCCTGCCGGTTGTCGGCCTGCTCGAGCGATATGGACTGCAGGAGCGGGCACGGGCCCTCATCGGCGGCATTCGTGGCGCGACCGCGGGCCGATTACTGATTGTCTACCTCGCGGTCCGCCAGATCCTGTCGGCACTCGGTTTGACGACCGTAGCGGGTCATCCGCAGACGGTGCGTCCGCTGATTGCGCCGATGGTGGTCGCGGCCGCGGAGAAGCAGCACGGGGAGCTCGACGAGGAGACGGTCGAGCGCGTCAAAGCGATGTCCGCGGCGACGGACAATGTCGGCCTGTTCTTCGGCGAGGATATCTTCCTGGCGATCGCCTCGATCCTGCTGATCCAGGGTTCGCTAGCGAGCTTCGGCATCCAGCTGACGCCATTCCAGCTGTCGGTCTGGGCAATACCGAGCGCGATCTGCGCATTCCTCATCCACGGTACCCGGCTGCTGCTGCTCGACCGCCGACTGGGGCGGCACCGATGATCAATCTGCACTGGCTCTATGTGCTCGCAGGCGCGGTTTTCGCCGGTTTCGCGCTCGGCAGCGCTCGCGACGAGACCAATGCGAAGCGCTGGGGCAACGCCGCGTTCTGGCTGCTGCTGACGGTCAGCTTCTGGTTCGGCGACTATGTCGGCGACATCGGGAATGGCGTCCTCGTGCTTGCAATCGTCGCAATCGCTGGTTTCCACCTGATCGGCCGCGGTTCGAAGCAATCTGCGACGCCCCGGGAGCGCCAGGAATCGTCCGCTCGACGAGGCAACTGGCTGTTCCTGCCCGCACTGCTCATCCCCTTCACCGCCTTCGTCGGGACGCTACTGTTCAACTACACGCCGCTAAAGGGCCTCAACTTGATCGATCCGAAGGCGGTGACGCTCGTCCTCCTCGGCTGCGGCGTGATCATCGCGCTGGTCGTGTCCTATGCCTGGCTGCGCCCGCCGCTACTCGCCGCCATCGACGAAGGCAGCCGGCTGATGAACGGAGTCGGGTGGGCGGCGGTCTTGCCGCAGATGCTCGCCTCGCTTGGCGTGATCTTCGCCGCGGCCGGCGTCGGCACGACGATCGGGTCGATCGTTGGTGCGATCATTCCGCAAGGCAGTATGTTCCTCGCGGTGCTCCTCTACGCTCTGGGAATGGTCGTCTTCACGATGATCATGGGAAACGCGTTCGCCGCCTTCCCGGTGATGGCCACCGCGATCGGCATCCCGATCCTCATTCATGCTGACGGCGGCAACCCCGCGGTCATCGGCGCGGTCGGAATGTTGGCGGGGTTCTGCGGCACGCTGATGACCCCAATGGCGGCCAACTTCAACATCGTGCCGGCCGCGCTGCTTGAACTCAAAGACCAGAATGGCGTCATCCGCGCCCAGGTGCCGACCGCGCTGGCGATGCTCGCCGCTAATATCCTTATCCTCTACGTCGCGGGCTTCCACCTGTGAGCCGGCTCGACGCCGAGCTCGCCTCCCGGATGGCGCGGATCGCGCTCGGTCACGTCGCGAAGGAGTATCCGCACAAGCTCGACCATGTCCTCGAAAGCGATGCAGACGCGCTTCCGCCGCGGGTCCTGCATCCGATCTTCTTCGGCAGCTTCGACTGGCACAGCTGCGTCCACGGATGGTGGACGCTGATGACGTTGCGGAGGCTATTCCCCCACATCGAGGAAGCCGCTGCCATTGCCGCGCTGGCGGGCAGCAGCTTCACGGCGGAGAAAGTCTGCGCTGAGCTTGCTTATCTCGACCGCCCGTCGAGCCGAGGGTTCGAACGCCCGTACGGCTGGGCATGGCTCCTCTACCTGCATCTCGAAGCGACACGGCATGATGAACCCTGGGGAGACGAGCTGGAGCCGCTGGCGCGGGCCTTCGCCGAGCGGCTTCGCACTTATCTCGACGTCATGACGTACCCGATCCGGGTCGGCACCCACTTCAACACAAGCTTCGCGATGATCCTCGCGCTCGACTGGGCCGACGCATTCGACAAGGCTCTAGGCCTGGCGATCCGCGAGCGCGCGCTCCACTGGTTCCGCGCTGATCGCGATTGCCAGGCATGGGAGCCGGGCGGCGACGAATTCCTGTCGCCGGCGCTGACCGAAGCGCTGTGCATGGCGCGTACGCATCCGGCGTTGTTCCCGGACTGGTTCGCGAACTTCCTGCCAAGAGTCTCCAGCGGCGAGCCCGCGACCCTGTTCAAGCCGGCGATCGTCAGCGACCGCAGCGACGGCAAGATTGCGCACCTGGACGGTTTGAACCTCAGCCGGGCCTGGTGCTGGCGCGAGCTAGGCTATCCGCAGCAAGCAGAGACCCATCTGGCGGCGCCCATGCCACACATCGCCGGCGACTATATGGGCGAACACTGGCTCGCGAGCTTTGCGCTGCTCGCGCTGCTGTCTCCGGGAAGAGCCTGACAAACCGGAGTGGCCTGCAGCAGCGCGTCGCCACCGATCGCCTGATAGGTATCGACGATGTTCTGAGCCGCGGCGAGCCTGGTCTGAACCATCTGCTGCTGCGCGGTGTAATAGGACCGCTGCGCCACTAGCACCGTCAGGAACGGATCGATCCCCGCGCGGTAGCGCGCCTCCGTCAGCGTGTAATTGTCCGCCGAGGCCGCCTGCGAGCGCTGGCGAGCGGCAATTTCGTCATTCATTGTGCCGCGGCGGGCGAGGGCGTCGGCAACGTCGCGGAACGCCGACTGGATCGCCCTTTGATAGGTTGCGATCGCTGCATCGCGCTGCGCCTTGCTTAGCCGGAGGTTCGCGTGCCCAGCGCCCGACTGGAAGATCGTGTAGGTCGCGTCCGCCCCAGCGCTCCACCCGAACGCACCGCCGGTGAACAGCTTGGCCAGCGCGCTGCTCGCGAAGCCCAGGAGGCCGGTCAACGTGATCCGTGGGAATAGGGCCGCGCGAGCGGCACCGATCTGCGCATTGGCGGCGCGCAATTGGTATTCCGCCTGGAGCACGTCGGGGCGCCGAAGCAGTACGTAGGAATCGAGACCCGCCGGTACCGGCGCGATCTTGCCGGCAGCTTCATCGATCGAGCCGGCCAGCAGTCTCGGATCGATCGGCGCGCCGACCAGCAGCTGCAGCGCGTTGACGTCCTGCGCAACCGCGGTCCGCTGGCGCGCGAGGTCGGCTTGGGCCGTGGCGAGGATCTGCTCGGCCTGGTCGAGGTCGGTGCGTGGCGCAATGCCGCCCTCGAGCCGCAGCCGGGTCAGCTGAACGCTCTTTTGCGCGCTCGCCGCCGTCTGCTCGGCGATCAGCCGCAGGCTCGAGTCTGCGGCATGGTTGAGCCAGGCGCTGACGACATTGGCGACGAGCGAGAGCCGCGTTGCCCGCGCTCCAGCCTCGGTTGCCAGGTATCGTTGGAGCTGGACGTGGGTAAGCGAGCGCACGCGCCCGAACAGGTCCAGCTCGAAGCTCGGGACCTGCACCCCGGCGTCGTAGCTCGCGCTCGTGCCGTCAGCCTTGTCGCCCCTCACTGCCGCACCGGCGCCGGCGTTCACGGTCGGCAGCAGCTGCCCACGCTGGATGCGATATTGCTCGCGCGCCGCGGCGATGTTCGACGCCGAGATCATCAGGTCGCGATTGTTCGTCAAAGCCTGCGCGATCAGCGTCTGCAGGCGCGGGTCCTGGAACACTTGGCTGTAGCTCAGGACCGGAAGCCCGACCTCGGCCTGCGCAAGATAAGGGTCGCCGACCGGCCAGGACGCCGGGATCGCGGGATCGGGCCGCGCATAGCGAGGCTCCATCGTCGTGCAGGCGCTCGCGAGGAGCGCGATCAGGGCCGAGGCACGCTTCACGTCTGCGCCTCCCGCCGTTGACGGATGCGCTCGCGAACTATCTTGAGACCGTCGCGGACGCCCCGGCGGACAAGCACGAAGAAGAAGGGGATATAGAAGATCGCGAGCGCGGTGGCGGTCAGCATACCGCCGATCACCGCCGTGCCGATCGCGATACGGCTGTTGGCGCCCGCGCCAGTCGAGATCGCCAGCGGCAGAACGCCGAAGATGAAGGCGAAGCTGGTCATGAGGATCGGCCGCAAGCGGATCTTGGCGGCCTCGATCGCCGCATCGATCACGCGCTGCCCTTCGCGTTCTGCGCGTTCCGCGAACTCGACCATCAGGATCGCGTTCTTGGCCGAGAGGCCCATGGTCGTGATCAGCCCGACCTGAAGATAGACGTCGTTCTGAAGGCCCCGCAGCGTTACGAAGAAGATCGAGCCGACGAGGCCGAGCGGGATCACCAGCAGGACCGCGACCGGGATCGACCAGCTCTCGTACAATGCGGCAAGGCACAGGAAGACGACGATCAGCGCAACGCCGTAGAGGATTGGCGCCTGACCCGATGACAGTCGTTCCTGGTACGATTGACCGGCCCAGGCCACGCCGACGCCCGGGATGTTGCTCGCGAGATCTTCGATGATCGACATCGCCTCGCCCGAGCTCACACCGGGGGCGCCTTGCCCATTCAGTTCAAACGACGGGTATCCGAGAAAGCGCGACGAACTCGTCGGCGTGGTGATCCAGGATGTCTGTGCGAACGAGGAGAAGGGTACCATCCCGCCCTGATTGTTGCGGACGAACCATTGGTCGATGTCGCTCGGCTCAGAGCGATATTGCGCATCGCCCTGGACATAGACGCGCTTCACGCGGCCGCGGTCGATGAAGTCGTTGACGTAGCGGCCGCCCCAGGCCGTGGAGATCGTGCTGTTGACGTCCGCTGGGTTGATTCCGAGCGTAGCGACACGCTGCTGATCGACGTTGACCTTGAGGCTCGCGACGTCGGGCAGCTCGCTTAGCCGCACAGACGCAAGCTTCGGATTGGATGCAGCCTGCGCGACAAGGCGATCGCGGGCCGCCGCAAAGTCCTCGGGGCTCATGCCTCCCGTATTGAGCAGCTCCATCGTGAATCCGCTCGACTGCCCGAGCCCGCGGATCGCGCCCGGCACCAGCGCGAAGACCTGCGCATCCCGGACTCCGCGGAATGCACCCGAAGCGCGCTGGACGATCGTATCAGCGCTATTCTTCGATCCCTTGCGCTGGTCATAATCGGCAAGGTTGAGGAAGGCCTGGCCGGTGTTCTGCCCAGCGGCGCCCTGGCCGCCGCCGGCGACCGTGAAATAGGTCTTCACGTTGTTCTTGTCGGGTCCGTGCAGGAAATAGTCCTCGACCGCCCGCTGCACCTGGCGCGTGCGGGTCATGGTCGCGCCGGCGGGTAGGCGGAACTGGACCGATGCAAAGCCCTGGTCCTCCGTCGGCAGGAAGCCGGTCGGCAGGCGGAAGAACAGTAGCACGAGCAGCAGGAAGACGCCGCCGTAGATGCCGAGGAACAGCCATTTGCGGTCGACCACGCGACTAACGGAAGCGACGAACCAGTCACGGAACCGGTCGAAGCCTTCGTTGAACTTCAGCCGCGCGCCCTCGAGGCGGTGGGCGAGGGCGGGTGCGCGCCTTCCAACCCACGTCTCTTCGACCGTCGCATGCTGGCGGCGGAGTAGGTTTGCTGCGATCGCCGGGCTCAATGTCAGGGCGATGAAGACCGAGAGAGCCATCGCCGAGACGATGGTGGCGGAGAACTGGCGGTAGATGACGCCGGTCGAGCCCCCGAAAAAGACCATCGGCAGGAAGACGGCCGACAGCACCAGCGCAATGGCGACGAGCGCCATCTGGATCTGCTCCATCGACGCGATGGTCGCGTCCCGGGGAGTCATCTCCGGATTTTCGTGCAGCAGTCGCTCGACATTCTCGACGACCACAATCGCATCGTCGACCAGAAGCCCTGTCGCGAGCACCAACCCGAACAGCGTCATCGTATTGATCGAGAACCCCAGCGCGTAGAGGATTCCGAACGTGCCAAGCAGCACGACCGGGACGGCGATGAACGGGATCAAGGTCGCCCGCCAGCTCTGCAGGAACACGAACATGACGAGGACGACCAGCAGGATCGCCTCGAGCAGCGTCTTCACGACCTCGTAGATCGACAGTTTGATGAAGTTGGTTGAGTCGTTGGCGAAGGCATAGGTGTAGCCGGTCGGCATGCGGGGAGCGATCTCGGCGACCTTCGCCTTGACCAGGGTCGCCGTCCTTAGGGCGTTTGCGCCCGGCTCCAGGGAGATGCCGATGCCGGCGCCCGGATGGCCATTGGCACGAATCGTCGCCGAATAACTGTCGGCGCCGAGTTCCACGCGAGCCACGTCGCTGATCAGCACGCGGGCGCCCGACTGGTCGGATTTGAGCACGATGTTACGGAATTGCTCAGGGGTCTGCAGGCGCGACTGGGCCGTGACCGTCGCGTTGAGCATCTGACCCTCGGGCTGCGGAAGGCCTCCGATTTCGCCCGCCGCAACCTCTGTGTTCTGGCTCTGAATTGCCGTCACCACGTCATTGGGGACCAGCCCGAAGCTCGCCAGCTTGTGCGGATCGAGCCAGATTCGCATCGCGTAGGAGGACCCGAACACGTTGACGTCGCCGACGCCCGGCACGCGCGACAGCTCGTCCTGCATGTTGGTGGTCAGCCAGTCGGACACGTCGAAGTTGGTGCTCCGGTCGCTCTGGTCGAAGATGGCGACGATCAGCAGCAGGTCCGGCGAACCCTTGGTGACCGTTACGCCCTGCTGCTGAACCTGGGCGGGCAGGCGCGATGTTGCCTGCGAAATCTTGTTCTGGACCTGGACCTGCGCGATGTCCGGATCGACGCCCTTGTCGAACACGGCGTTGATGTTCACCTGGCCTCGCGCAGTCGATGACGAGGAAAAATAGAGCAGGCCGTCGATGCCCGTCAGCTGCCGCTCCAGGACCTGGGTCACGCTGCCCTCGAGCGTGGCCGCGGAAGCGCCGGGATAGCTCGCACGGACGTTGATCTGGGTCGGCGCGACGTCTGGATATTGCGCAACCGGGAGCGAAAGGATCGCTCCGATGCCCATCAGCATGATGATGATGGCGATCACCCAGGCGAAGATCGGGCGATCGATGAAGAGCTTCGACATGCGCTAGCCGCCCTGGCGCGGGCTCTTCATTGCCCCCGGTGGCGGTGCCTTGATCCGTTGTGGAGTGCTTGCGGGCACCGGATTGATCGGCGCGCCGTCCTTGAGGCTCGCGGTGCCCTGCGTGATCACCTTCTCGCCGGGCGCAAGGCCGCCGGTGACGATCCAGTCCGTGCCGAGGGTTCGGTCGGCGCGGATGACGCGCTGCACCGCGCGGTTGCCGGGCCCGACGACGAACACCGTGGCATTGCCCTGTGGGTCCCGGCTGACCGCCTGCTGCGGCACCAGGATCGCCGAGGTCTGCACGGCCTGCGCGAACTGCGCGGTCACGTACATGCCAGGCAGCAGGATCGACTGGGGATTGGGGAAGCGGGCACGGATCGTTACGGTTCCGGTACCTTGGTCGACGATGACCTCACTGAACTCGACCGTGCCCGTGAAGGTGTAAAACGTACCGTCAGGTAGCTTCAGACGAACCTGGGCGCTGGTCGGGACCGCACCGCCTTGAGCGAGCGCCGCGCGCAGCTGTAGCAGGTCTGCGGCGGACTGCTGGATATCGACGAAGACTGGGTCGAGCCGCGTGATGGTCGTCAGAGCGTCGGTCTGGTTGGCGGTGACGAGCGCGCCTTCGGTGACGTTGGACAACCCGATGCGTCCCGTGATCGGCGCCGGCACTCGCGTAAAGCGCATGTTGACCTGAGCGGCCCGTAGCGTTGCACTGCTCTGCGCTACCGATGCGTCGGCCTGGCGCGCTTGTGCGAGCGCGTCGGTGTAATCCTGCTTGGAGATCGCCTCCATCTTTGCCAGCGGTTCGTAGCGCTGGGCCCGAGTCCGTGCGGCAACGGCATTGGCCCGGGCGCTCTGGAGGTTCGCGGCAGCCTGCGCCTGTTGCGCCGCGTATATGCTGGGGTCGATCTGGTAGAGGGTCTGGCCCTGGCGGACGATCGAGCCCTCCCGGAACAGCCGCCGTTGAATTACGCCGGAGACCTGCGGCCTGACGTCCGAAACCTGGAAGGCGGCAACGCGTCCGGGCAGCTCCTGCTGCAGCGGCGCGCTGCCCTGGTGCACCACGACGAAGCCGACGGTGGTCGGTCCGCCGCGGCCACCGCGACCGCCAGCCTGCTGCCCGGACGAACTACGGCCGCAAGCCGACAGGAGGAGAGCTGCGGCCAGAACGACGCTGGTCAGATGACTGGCACGGGCGGGAATCACGGCTGCGGCCAATTTCCTTTGTTGCTGAGGATTGCAACCCCCCGCGAGAGCCGGGGCGTACGCGAAAAGGGACCGGCGGCTTACTTAACTTTTGGAAAGGGTCGGCGCCAGTTCGACGAACGGGCAAGCTCCCCCGACGAGGGGCGGCCCCCGTTAGGTCGTCGCGGGGAAGCGGTCTTTGTCGATGCGCAGATTCCTGTAAACGGTTCCAGCCACTCAGAGGCTGGAGGGACAATTGGCTGGCGCCGAACAACCGGTTCGCAAAGTCACGATCGTCGGCGGCGGTACCGCTGGCTGGATGACCGCGGCGGTGCTTTCGCAATGGCTGAGCAAGGTCCAGATTAGGCTGATCGAGTCCGACGAGATCGGAATCATCGGCGTCGGCGAGGCGACAATCCCTCACATCCGCAACTTCATCGCGCTCGCGGGCATCGATCCCTTGAAGATGATCAGCGAGAGCAAGGCTACCTTCAAGCTCGGCATTGAGTTCGTCGATTGGGGAGCACCGGGCGAGAGCTATGTTCACGGTTTCGGCAAGATCGGCCGGGACATGCTCTGGCTTCACCCGCACCAGCTATGGCTGGCGGCGAAGGCGCGCATCCCGGATCGGGTTGGGCACTTCGACAAATATTCGCTGAACTGCGTTGCGTCGCGTCGGAACAAGTTCGCCTTCCCGGACCCGCGCAACCCTAACTCGCCGCTCGCCGACATCGATTACGCCTATCATTTCGATGCATCGCTCGTGGCCCGCTTCCTTCGCAGCGAAAGCGAGGCGAGGGGAGTCACCCGGATCGAGGGGCGCATCGTCGAGACCGACATCCAGCCCGAGACGAGCTTTGTCGAGAAGGTGCGGCTGAGCGATGGGCGCGAGGTCGACGGCGACCTCTTCATAGATTGCTCGGGCATGCGCGCGCTGCTGATCGGCGACGCGCTCGGCAACGGCTATGAGGACTGGAACCAGTGGCTTCTGTGCGACCGTGCCCAAGCGGTGCCGTGCGCCAGTGTCGAGCCGCTGACGCCTTACACGCGCTCGACCGCCCGCAAGGCCGGCTGGCAATGGCGCATCCCGCTGCAGCACCGGATCGGCAACGGTTATGTCTACGCGTCGGAGCTGATCAGCGATGAGGAGGTGACGGAGGGGCTTCTTGCCAATCTCGACGGCGAGGCTATGGCCGACCCGCGTCCGGTGAAGTTCAGGCCCGGCCGGCGGCTCAAGAGCTGGGACAAGAACGTCATCGCGATCGGTCTGTCCTCGGGCTTCCTCGAGCCCCTGGAATCGACGAGCATCCATCTGATCCAGACTGGGATCCACCGGCTCCTTGCGATGTTCCCCTCGACCGGATTCTCGGCCGCTGACATTGATGAGTACAATCGCCAGGCGCGCACTGAATATGAGGATGTGCGCGACTTCATCATCGCGCACTACAAGGTCACCCGACGCAGCGGCGACCCGTTCTGGGATCATGTTCGCACGATGGAGGTGCCAGACACGCTGAAGGAGCGGTTCGAGCTGTTTGCGTCGTCGGGCCGCTTCTTCAAGCACAACGCGCAGGAGCTGTTCGCCGAGGAGAGCTGGGTACAGGTCCTGCTGGGCCAAGGTTTCGAGATGCGGCCGGACCCGGTCACGGAGTTTGTTTCCGACGAGGAGCTGGGTGCGTTCCTCGACGATATTGCCGAAGTGATCGACGATACAGCTTCCAAAATGGCGGACCACGGTGAATTCGTGCGCAAGCTGCCAACGAGCACCCCGCCATCAAGCCAGAAACAACCCGCTGCTGCGCCCAACGTGACCTTTGCCCTGCGCTACGAACGGGGGGAGACAGTCGGCTAGGGTCGATAACCACCGACGTGACCCGAAAGCCACAACGGCTTCGAAACTCGCAAAGGACGACGCGCGGCTCCAATTGACTTGAGCTCCGCGAAGGCGTTTCATCTCGTGCAAAGAGCCAAATGGGCGACCTGTATGTGTAACCGGTTACATAACCGGCTTTGGAAGAGGGGACACGTGTGAGCACGACTTCGAACAAGCGCCAGCTCACGTCTGGCATTTCCGTCATCGCGATTGCAGCGGCGCTCAGCATTTCGACGCCCGCCCATGCGCAGACCACCTCCACATTGCAGGGACACGCGGCGGCTGGATCGACCGTAACGGCGACAGACGTGAACACGGGTCACAGCGACAGCGTGAAGGCCGATGCAAGCGGGAACTACATTATCGTCGGGTTGCCCCCGAGCACGTATCGCGTCGCATCGGGCTCGGCAGCGCAGACGGTGGTCGTCCCCCTGGGCCAGGCGGTTACCGTAGACCTCGTCGGCGCGGCGCCGGCGGGGGGCGGCAACATCGTTGTCGTGGGATCCCGAACGAGAGACGTTAAAACCCCGACGGTGGCCACGAACGTCTCCAGGTTCCAAATTGAGAACCTGCCTAACGGCGACCGCAACTTCCTGAATTTTGCCGCGCTGGCTCCCGGCGTCACGGTCTCTCCGCCGACGCTTGGTGGGCGTGCTCGCCAGGTTCAGGCAGGGGCGCTCGCCTCCGATTTCACGAATACATTCATCGACGGCATCAGCATCAAGAACCTCGTCAACCACGGCGGGACGGTTGGGCAGAACATTTCGTCGGGTAATCCATTCCCGGCATCCGCGGTCGATCAGTTCGACGTCCAGACCCAGAACTTCAAGGCTGAATTCGAGCAGGCCGGTTCGGCGGTGATATCTTCGGTCACGAAGACTGGCGGCAACCGCTTCCACGGCGAGATCTTCGGTGAGTGGCAGCCAGGCTCTTTCATCAGTGAGAATTACGATGACCGGCCCGGTCATCCGAATAATCCGAACGGGCTGCGGATGAAGCCCGATTTCCACACCAAATACTGGGGCGGAAACATCGGCGGGCCGATCCTGAAGGACAGGCTGACGTTCTTCGCCGACTATGAAGCCACCGATAAAGTCTTCGGCTCCAACGACATCAACGTCTACAACATTGCGAGCCTGACTGGGTTCACGCCTGGCGCCCAGGCGTATGCGACCTCCGCCCGCGCGCAGTATAACGGCAGCTTCCCGGCCTCGTTCAAGGAGCAGCTCTATTTCGGGAAGCTGACCTACTTCGCCACGCCCGACGACACCGTCAATCTCAGTGGCTTCGTCCGCCATGAGTCGAACCTGCAGATCAACGGCGGCGTCACCACTACGGACGCCTCGACGCGCAACCGGAACAACGAAAACCGGTACGAGCTCTGGTGGAATCACCGCGGCTCGAATTGGCTGAATGAGCTTTTCATTGCCCGTGATGTCGCGGCTAACGGCGCAATCCCGAATGTCGGCGGTCCGTCCTCGGTGGCGACGTTGGGCCCGAATATCGGCGCTTCGCGAATGATCGTGCTCGGCGGAGTGAATTTCGCGCAGGACGACCATCAGTACCAGACGCTGGTCAAGGACAATGTGACCGTTACCAGGGGCGACCACACCATCAAAGTTGGCGCCAAGGTCAACTTCACCAAGCTGCAGCGCCTCGAGGCCAACAACAGCAACGGCACCTATTTCTACAATGCGGCAACCTTCACGGGCGTAGGCTCCTCCACGCCTTATGCTGCGACGATCAACACCGCGACCGTCCAGCCAGTGACTGCGAAGAACACCGAAGTCGGGCTGTTCGCCCAGGACGACTGGCGCCCAGACGATCACTGGCAGATCAGTGCCGGGCTTCGCTGGGATTACGAGTCCAACGCGAGGAACGAGAAGTTCGTAACTCCTCCGGACGTGGCGACAGCGCTCCGGGCGTATCCGGGCTGGCAGGCGGCGGGTATCAATCCCGACAACTACATCTCAAATGGCCACAACCGAAAAGGGTTCTATGGCGCGTTCCAGCCCCGGCTCGGCATTTCCTATGACGTGCATGGCGACCGTGACCTTGTGCTTACACTCGGAGCTGGCCGTTACTACGATCGCTCGCTGTTCATCGACTCAGCGCTCGAGACGATCAAGGATTATTACGAGTCCGTCGCGACGATACAGACCTGTGCAGTAGCCCCTGGACCGGGCTGCGTCGCTGTGCTGCCGACAGATCCCAATGCGCTTCGCGCTCTTGGCGCAACCCAGGGCGGCGAGGTCTTCCTCCTCAACAACAACACGAAGGTGCCCTACTCTGACGAGGTTACCGCCGGGGTGAGGAAGCGCTTCGGGGCGATTCACACTTCCGTCGCCGTGTCCTACATCCGGTCGAACAACATATTCCAATATGTGGTCGGAAACCGTCTACCGAACGGCACGTACAGCGGTGCGATCAATCCGGTGATCATGTACGACGGTACGCCGTTTGGAACCGGAATCTTCTTCGGTGGAGGAGCGATAAACGCTGCACCGCTTCCCGGGCACGGGAACATCTTCATCGGGGACAGCTCTGGCAAAGCGGAATATGCCGCCATCTACCTAACCGCCGACAAGCCATATACGGAACAGTCCGGCTGGGGGTTCAGCACAGCGCTGACCATTTCCACCGCGCGGTCGAATGACGGCGCAGTCAGAGCGCAAATCGGTGATCCTTTCTGGTTCGACACGCCGAATGTCGGCGACCAAGGCTGGCAGCCCGTCGCAGGCATGGAGCGGTGGCGCTTCGTCGGCACTGGCACGGTCAAGGCGCCGTGGGACATCAAGGTCTCGACGGTCGTAACGCTATCGGCTGGGCCATCGTTCGGCAGCGCGCTTTGCTGCAATGTCCCCCAATCGGTTGCAGGCCCTGGTGGGCCCGGTGCTTACTTCACCGACTTCGGCATCTTCCGGCCGAAGAGCTTCATCGGCTACAAGAATATCGACTTCAATATTTCGAAATCGTTCCACATGCCGTGGAACCACGACCAAGAGCTGACAATCTACTTCCAAGCGCTCAACGCCTTCGACTTCGTAAACCGCAACTATTCGATGTGGGGCGGCGGCTTCCAGGGCTATGGCGGCCCGCCGGCGACCCGGGACCCCGACCCGATCGGCGTCGCGAGCCAGGGACGCAATTTCAAGGTCGGCGCCAGGTTCCGCTTCTAACGAGGGTTGCATGTATCGGGAGGGGGACGGAAAACGTCTCCCTCCTTTTTTGTGTCGGGATCGAGTGTGAAACCTGAGCTTCGGCGCGTCGGGAGGGAGCAAAGCCCGATCGTTGTCATCGACGATTTCAGCGGGGCGGTTGAGGAGATCGCCCGGCTTGCCGACGAGCTGGCGCCATTCCCGCCGATCAAGGGCAATTACTACCCGGGAGTGCGCCGCGCGATTGGCGAGACGGACCAAGCCGCCTATGCCTATGTCCTCAAGACCTGCAACGAGGCCGCGCCGTTCGTCGGGGGCGCGTTCAACGTCGCCAGCTTCGACCTGGAGGAGGCGAGTTTCTCGGTGGTCTCCCTCGAGCCCGACCGGCTCCAACCTGTGCAGAAGGCTCCCCATTTCGACGGGCCGGAGCCGAACCTCTACGCCTTGCTCCACTATCTCCGTGTCCCGTCTGGCTCAGGCACCTCCTTTTATCGCCACCGCGCCACGGGCATCGAGCGCGTCACAGCTGCGAACATGTCGAGATTGGTCGCAGCGGCGAAGCTCGAGGCGGAAGGACTGCCGGCTGATGCCGGTTACATTCACGGATCAGATCCCTTCTACGAGGAGATCGGGCGGGTCGAGGCGGTTCCGGACCGCCTCGTGCTGTACCACGGCAGCCTTCTGCACTCCGGCATCATTCCGCCGGACATGCCTTTCACCGCCGACCCGCGCGAGGGGAGGCTCACGGCAAATTTCTTTCTCTTGGGACGCTAGGTACGGCGGCGACGAGTGAGCCGCGTTGTGCCTGTCCGTTAGCAAGCCATCCGCCGGTAAACCCCGCCCTCTGTAGGCCGCGCCGGATCGCCGGCACGCGGCGCATGTACCGCCAGATGAAATCGTCTCGATGATTCGCGGCCTGCAACAGGATCGGCCCTTGGTCGATTCCGAGATAGTCCTTGGCGATCCACCCGTTCTTCGGGTCGACCGTTCCGCCTTCAACCTTCACCCCTGAATAGGTGAAGCTCGGGTTGAAGCTGTCCTTGAATCCGTAGCGGTCGAACAGGCCCGGTCGCTTCGTCATGGCTTCGGCACAAGGAAGCACGATCTCTGGCGCAAAGGGCAGGGACCCCAGCGCTGCGGTCGGTGCGATTGTGCCGTCGTCGCGGCCCTCGGGCTCGATTAGCGGCCCGCGCGCCGCGTAGCCGAAGAATTGCCGCTTCTGGCCCTTGTAGGTGATCTGGAAATCGCCGGGTCCGTCGCAGGCGGTTAGGCCCCACAACTCTTTCGAATAGCCTTCCCACCCCATGCGATTCACGCTGCACCAGGCCCAATTCGTGTAGGTGGCGCGGCGGCTGTTCTCGAAATAATCGAACCCCGCCTGGCGCATCACGGCGTCCTGGATGCCGCGGAAATCGATCCAGATGTGGCTGTACTGGTGACCGAACAGTGGTGCGAAGCCGACATGCCTCGTCGGGCCTTCGCCGCGCCAGAAGTCCGCATAACGCGAAGTCCATTGCGACCACAGGTTGGGCGGCCCGGGATGCGTCCGCGATCCCAGCGCGAGGATGTTGACGAACATGCCTTCGTTGAAGCCGACCCAATTGGCCGGGATCAGCCCATGCTCCGGATGCCAGCCCATCGAGACAGCGGCCCGTCCGTCGCTGCGGAAGAAGTTCCAGTCCGCGCGATCGTATAACTTTTGCGAGAGGTCGCGAATTTCGCGCTCGCCGGAATCGTCTCGGTCGAAATACTGGCCGGCGAACAGCACACCCATCAACAGGATCGTCGTGTCGACGCTCGACAGCTCGACGTCCTTGAAACGGGCCCCAGTCTGCATGTCGAGGAAATGGTAGAAGAAGCCCTTGTACCCCGTTGTGCCGGTGCGATCCGGCCCCTGCGGCGCATTCCAGAAAAACCGCAAGGTCGTGAGCGTTCGGTCGCGTGCATCGTCGCGGCTGCACCACCCACGCTCGACGCCGATGGCATAAGCGCCGAGCGCGAAGCCGACCGCCGCGATGCTGCAGAAGGTTGGTGTCGGCCAGCGGTCGGGAACAAGGCCATTCTTCGGATTCGCCGTGTCCCAGAACCACCGGAAAGTTCGGCGCTCGATGTCCTCGAAATAGGCAGGGAGGCCGTTCGGTGTCGCTCGAAGCGCGCTCGTCCAACCCGGCAGGCCCGCACCCGCGATGAGCACGGATGAGCTCTTGAGCAGGCCGCGACGATCGATGTGCATCAGCGGCTCGCTTTCGGATCCGTGGTCGACCGGATGACGAGTTCCGGCGCGTGCAGCTCGTCGCCGCCGCTGTCCTTGGCGAAGCGGTCAACCAGACGCTGCAGCGCGCGCTCGCCAAGCTCCGCAATCCTCACTCGGACAGTCGTGACTCCCAGGTGGCGGGCGAGCGGAATGTCGTCGAAACCGGCGAGCGCGATGTCCTCCGGGACCCTCTTGCCTGCCGCGCGGAGCGCCTCGAGCGCGCCGATCGCCATATTGTCGTTGGCAGCAAAGACGGCGTCGAACTGGGCTCCTTGGTCAAGCAACTGGCGGATCGCCGCTTCGCCTGAGTGCAGTTCGAAATCGCCAGCAACGACGACGCCACTGAGCCCATGGGCCGCGACTGCGGCGCGAAAGGCGATCTCGCGTTCCTGCGCATCGATGTTTCCGGACGGGCCCGCAATGTGGACTAGCCGCTTGCGTCCGAGTTCGGCGAAATGGTCGACGACAGCCTTAACTCCGGCCGCATTGTCGAGGTGGATCGTGGGGTACTGGCCGCTGTCTTCGCGGGTGTTGATCAAGATCGAGGGCAGTCCCCTGGGAAGCGCCGCAGCGAGTTCGTCGGCGGGAAGGTGGGGGGCCATGACGATCAGGCCGTCGACCCGGCCCCGCATGGCTCGCAATGCATTCGCCGCCTGCGCTCCGCCTGCGTGGAGATTCGAGAGCAGTAGGAGATATCCTCGCCTGCTGGCCTCCCGGTCCATGCCGCGCACGATTTCCGAGAAGAACTCACCGTGCAGGTCCGGAAGGACGACGCCGATCGCATTGTTGCGGGCGAGGCTCAGGCTCCTCGCGCCGGCGTGGGGCACATAGCCAAGCTCGGCGACGGCGGTCTTGATGCGTTCGCGTGCCTGCTCGCTGACGTTTTCAAAACCGTTGAGCACGCGCGAGACGGTCGCGACTGATAATTGCGCTCGCTTCGCCACGTCGCGGATGGTCGCTTCGGCCATTCCTGTCATATCGCCAGCAATTCGCAGAAAAGTCACGGGTTGGGTGATTGCATTCACTTCTCTCGTGGCTCATGTAACCGGTTACACCAGCCGTCAAGCGCACCGAAAAATTGTGCTATGCCGGCCGCTTCTTGCGCCGCGCAGAGACCAAGTGGAGGGGAAGTTCATGTTGGACACGCGTATCTCCAGGCGGGCCGCGCTACTGGGTACCGGAGCGATCGCTGCGTGGTTCTCGAGCCCGGCCCGCGCTCTCCTGCAGGCCGCAGGCGAGGCGCGCACTCCCGCCTTGGTCAACGACCTGATCGGCAAAATGACGCTGGAGGAGAAGGCGGGCCAGTTGCAGCTGATGGCATCGGCATGGGGCGGCGGTGCTGCACTCGCGCTCAACCCCCCGCAGGGCAATTCGGATTTTCCAAGGCAAGTCGATGAAGCGCGGCGGGGGCAACTCACCGGCGTCTTCAACGGCAACGGCGCGACGATGGCACGGATCCTGCAAACCGCAGCGGTCAAGGAGTCCCGGCTGAAGATCCCGCTGATCTTCGCTGCCGACATCATTCACGGCCACCGCACCATCTTCCCGGTGCCGCTCGCCGAGGTCGCGAGCTTCGAACCGGATCTGGCCCGTCGTACTGCCGAAGCCGCTGCGTTCGAGGCGGCGGCTGCGGGCATTGACTGGACCTTCTCGCCGATGGTCGACGTCGCTCGCGATCAGCGGTGGGGCAGGGGCGTTGAAGGCGGCGGCGAGGACGTGCTGCTGGGCCGCTTGTTCGCTGCGGCGCGGGTTCAGGGATTTCAGGGCGACGACCTCAAATCGATCGAGCGCATGCTCGCCTGCATCAAGCATTTCGCGGCCTATGGCGCGGCCGAATCCGGGCTCGACTACAATACCGTCGACATGTCCGAAGCGCGGCTACGCGAGGTCTACCTGCAGCCCTACAAGGCCGGCTTCGATGCGGGAGCCTTGTCGGCGATGGCGTCGTTTAATGAGATCAATGGCGTGCCGTCGACCGGCAATCGCTGGCTGATGACAGACCTTCTGCGCGGTGAGTGGGGTTTCCAGGGCTTCGTCGT
>Ga0068868_100001074_pt1 | contig 18745 bp, 38 predicted proteins | sample KBSMisM42_FD_64660 | JGI IMG/M metagenome (GOLD analysis project Ga0068868, IMG submission 64660) | Miscanthus rhizosphere microbial communities from Kellogg Biological Station, Michigan, USA - KBS Miscanthus M4-2 | ecosystem: Host-associated > Plants > Roots > Rhizosphere > Soil ...
TCCGGACTACTTAATATCTTCTCGATATCTATAACTTTTGCCATGAAAAAATCCTTTTTTTCACTCTTAAAACTGGTGCGGCAAGCACTCCATGTGCTTTTAGATATCCTCCGTGGAAGGCCGCATATTCTGTGCCGCGCTCTCGCGACAGTCACGCCTGCTTTCCGCTTGCAAGTCCTCGGGCGTTCTAATGACTCTGTTAACGTAGCGTTTGCTCACATCATCCCCGGGCGTTTGATGTGCGGCATACGGACTGGGGTTGTCCGCTCCCGGCGCTCGAATCGTTACAAACTATTCAACTATCTTCAAATCTCTCTTTAAAATGTCTTCATAAGACATTTTCCAATATTTTTTACTTAATTTAAATCCGATTTTCATCAGAGTAAGTGCTTCAGAAAAAATTATATTTTCAAAATCTAAATTAGCTTTTTCAGAGTCTGATCTTAATTCACTGATTGTCGCCATAGAAAGTTCTAACTTTCCTACGCGACCCTGCAATTCATCATATTTTTCTATTAATTTTTCTATTGCTGGCGCTAATATAATAGTCACTAAAAACCCCCTTAAACTATTTAACTATCTCCCAATCCTCTGCCAAAATATCTTGATGACTATCTTGCCATAGAGTGACGCCTGGTAAATTACCGAAAGCAGATAAACTATTGAAAAAAATTGCTGCATTATCTCTATCTGTAGAAACAAAATTAGATTCAGGATACCAAGATTTTCGCCTAACTTTTCGACCCATTTTCATCAACCCTATCGCTGTGCCGAAATCAAAAACACATTCTGGCACATCAAATTTTTCGCAAAGATCATCTCTTTCCTGCGCAGACAATCTTTCTATTTCAAGATTTCGAACGCTCTCAAACAAACTTCTAACGCGATCAAACAAAGAATTATACTTTGCATTTAATCTATCTTCCGTAGTTTTCAGCGCATCTAAAACATAATCGCCCATTAAAATATTCCCTATGATTGTTTCTCAGTATTATTATTTGCAACTTCCTCTTTCACATCAGATGAGACATAAATATTATGTAATGTGCAATAATCACGAATTAATACTTCCATCATATTCGTAAAAGATCGATGCTCTCTATCGCAAATAGCTATAAGTGCATTTTTTACTACTTTGCTTGTACGAAAAGTCAATATTGCAGCGTCTCTTTTAGCCATTAGTTGTTCTCTGTGTTCACTAAAAATCTCCTTTCTTCACGATTTCAATTTCAATCGGGTAGATAGCTTCTATCTCCCGCTTCTTCAATCTGAACAAATTTGTTTCAATCCCTTTGACGTCTAAAAACTTTACACTGCCATCCGCATAGAACACAAGAAAATCCACAATATATTTTGTGCCACCTGGTAGCCTAAGCGGAATCTGCGATAAGTAGAACAAAACTTCACCAGCTTTCATCAGCAACTGAAGGTGACGGTCATAGCGTTCTTCGAGTTTGCTATGAAACGTTCCACGATCATTTTTTGTGCGAACCGCATTAAATTTATGCCTAATTTTCCTATTTCTAAACATATGCGCTTCAGGTCCTAGTTTTAAATGCCTCAAATCTCAAATTAAAGCTCCTTGGTAACATTATTTACTTACTTTCCTGTTGTGCTAGCCACCAAATCTTTAAAGGCGATTCTAGAGCCGCTCTTGGCTCTCTATTTTTATCCATCATCACCTCATGAGACCATCTCAATTTTTGTCTCTTCTCACAAAAGTCCACCACATTGTTATTTTTTTTCTCATAATTTCGTTCGTCATTCCATGACATACCCTACCCTCTTCAAAAATATTTCGATGCTTGCATCACTTGTGAGTTAGCCCTTAAGTCTTTAGACGGTCTTTGTTTTTCAAGAAAGTCTGTAAAAAGATCATTAAAATCGTATTCTTTTCTTCCTGATTCTGTAGTTATGTGTATAAATCGTCTAATTAACCAAGCTCCGCTTGTTTGGCATTTCATTGCAACATGATCCGCGAGCTGCTGATTCTTATGGTTTGGATAAAAATTACCCTCTATGAATTTCTTTTGCTTTTGTTCTTTGGGTTTTGATTTTTGCTTTTCAGCTTTAACGTTTTTAAAAGAAGCAGTTACTGTTTTTTTTATATCTTTATTTTCTTTATAGCTTTGTATTTGTTTTATAGCTCGTGATTCTCTACCGGGATGGTTATCTAGTGGGTCTACTTTTGACCCAGTAGGCTGTGGATAACTTTTTTTCTTAACCTTTTGTTTTTTAACGGTTTTTTCTTCTTCGTTCTCATGATCTACAAATTTACTGCCGTTCAAAACACGAATATCCCAGCGTATTATTTTTTTCCCTAATTCATCTCTAACCTGTATATATTCGATTAAATTATGTGCATTAAGGTATGCGAATATTTTTTTAATTTTTAGATCACCAATTTTAAAATGGTTCTTAATTTGCTGCTTTATGACTTTCCAACCGCGCGGGAGGGATAGCAAATAAACCCACACAAATCCCGCATTGAGATCCTTTATGCTTTGAAGTATTTGAGTATTGATTTGGGTATACGGCACTACATCTTGCTGTAACTGTGAATCATCATTAAATTTCTGAATTGACATAACTAAATCCTTTTAGTTGAGTTGAAGTTCATGCTAGAGAGTAGAATTGTTTTAAATACTGCAATCCGGCCATCTTTTCTGAGAGGGCGATTCTCAATTACCCCCATTTTTGCCAGATATGAGAACAATTTTCTTGCAGTTATATTACTGATATTTAATGATTGTCTTATGTGTTCTTTATCTATGCAAGAGTTTTGGCTGTATTCAGTAGAGATGTATGCCCAAATTCCCAAGACTTTCAAATGTAGAGCAGGTTTTTTCTTCAATTGCTGAATATCGAACATTTTTAATCATTCCTCACAATTATAGATTGACGCGATCCATCTGTGAGCTATAATTGCAGCACAGATAGACAGATTAGATTCAGGATCGAATCAATCAGATTTCTGGTCGTAGCGCATTGTTTGGTCACAATGCGCTGTTCTTTTCAAGATTCAAATTCTAACTCATTCCCTTCGTTTCACAAAGTAAAAACCCTCATTATTTCTACAGTTTAGATATTTTCGATGTTATTGTATCACTCGTTATTCAAAATAAGGATCTACAATAATGGGCGAAAAGAAAGCATTTAGCGTTATATTTCCAAGTGAGCTTTGGCTAAAACTGAAATATCATTGCGCCGATAATCGCATAAGTATGAACAAATATATTACAGAATGTGTAATAGATAAGCTGAAAAACTACAAAAAACCCTTGAAAAATAACAAGAAATGATTATACAATTGTATAACTTTACAAAGCAGGATACTTAAGATGAGCAAAGAGAAAATAAAACTAGTAAGAGTGGCTTTAGCACAAGAGACATACAATGAGTATCAGATACTAGGTATCAGATCTAGCAAGAGCATTCATGATGTAATATCAGAAGTACTAGAGAGATATATTGATAAGAAGAGAGAGAAGCCTATACTAGCTCAGTAACCACCAGTAACAATAGTAATCATGTATTAGCATCAGTATACCCTATATACCCCTTACTAGTGGTATATAGGGGTATATAGCACTATATACAAGTTACTGTAAGTAATAAGAAATAAATATTTTCATGACACGCAAATTATATGTTGAATAATAAAAAAGAGATGGTATAGTACGCGAGCTTTGATTCTAAAGTGTTTTACTCTTGCTGATGTTGGCTTGAGGTGAACTAGGGCGAAAGATATAATTCATCGAAGGTTATATCTAGTTGTTATTAAGACTTGAACTACCCCGGCTTATGTCGTGCCGGGGTTTTTCATATTATACGTTTAAAGATATATTGCACTTCTTGCCGCATTTCTTGCATACATAGTGAAAAGACCCATTCTCACCTTTTAACTTAACTGATGATTTACAGCAATTGGTTACGCATATTTCTCTTTTGTCTTTATTCTTAATATAAATAGCACGAATACAACAATATATTGTATAAGAATAAAACCAACATGTATGACCAAAACATAAAAATAAAATTATCTTCTCACTTAGACTCATATAATTTCCCCTTCTAATATTTTATCGCACTTAAATTTTATCTCTTCATATGATGATTTAGCCAAGTCAATTCCCAAAGATTCTTTAGTCGAGCACAGAAAAGAGATAATCATATATTGTGTAATGCTATAATGAACATATATTAAAGATTTGCCGTCTAATCCTTTAGCTTCTAGTCTACTCGTAAATTGCAACATTTCTTTCTTCGCTATTTCATCTAATTCATATAATCTTTTTTGATCATCTTCAGTCATTTTGGTTTTCCTTTATTTCACCTTTCATCATTAAAAAACAATCTCTTGTCATATGAGTAAAAACAACTTCAGCAAGATCCTTTCCATATAATTCTAAAGAAGTTTCAATCGTAGCGCGCATGATTATTCTTATAACTTCAGGAATTATAATAAAAAAAGTTTTTGGGTCCTCATCATCTGATATATTATCTGAAATAACTTGACGAATTTTTCTTGATAATTGCTCGGCTCTATCAAGAATCACCTGTTTTTGCGTATCCTGCATTTAAATCCCCTAGTGTGTTGTTGTTAATTGCGGAAGATCTTCTGTAATTAAGTTATACATTGCATGTGCCGCTTCATCACACATAAACTCTGACGCAGACATAATTAGTTTTTGCAACATCACTCTAATAACACATCCAGCAATATATGAGAAATCAGAAAATAGTTCTGTTTTTTTGCTCATCTCGTTCATAATAATATCGACTTCGTGTATAGTATTATCTATTAAATCGTCTATCTCTTCTTGATTCATTACTTAACCTCTAGTGTTCTGTTGATATAGTTTTTAATGTATCTGCTGTTATTTTTTCATAAAAGTCTCTCATCTGTTCTTTTGTTAAAATAGGTTTCAAAGATGAAAATAAACTATCAAGCAATAACTTTATAGTTGCACAATAAACAGCAATCCCATTTTCATTATGATCTTTTAGTGTAACCAAATGCTTGAAAACAGTTTCTCGTATTTCTTGAGCCATATCTGCCGATATTTGTCCTAAATCATGTTCTTTCATTTACATTCCCCCAACATTTCTAAAGAATCTTTTATTATCGTTTGATAGCATAAGATAGCCTTTTCTTTACCTAGTTGCTTTATAAAAGAAAGAATTATCGTTGCTAAAAATGCTTTTGCAACGTTTACTGATAAGCATATTTGCTCCCCATCGTTATCTATTGAGCCTATGTGCTTTAAAAGAACTGATCTCATTTCTTCAAGTGCACTAATAGATGCACTTCTAAATTCATCTTCGGTCACTTAGTTATCTCCTTTATGATTACGATTTTAAAAATTGATATGTCTCAGTAATGATGCTTGATATGCTTAAAATTATTGAAACACCTAGTCCTATGATCCACTTTATGTTTGTGTATATGTTTTTCTCTACGCGCTGTATTTTCTTATCGATGTTATCTATCTTTTTTTCTATGCGATCAAGAGCCTTGTTTGTGTATTCTTGATTTTGTTCTATGAGTAAAATCTTAGTGTGATCTGTTTCATGATTTTCTGACATTAGTAATCATCCTTGATTGAATCAATTAGCTCTGAATGTCAGTATATTTTATATTCATCCCGGCCTTGTTAGCTATGTCTACAAGTCTTTTTCGTTTACCAAGCCTTGCTGTTCTTTTGCCGTTCTCATACATGCACAATGCACCCTGATCAATATTACTCAGCTCTGCTAATTCTTTTTGAGTAATTCCAGAGTTTATGCGTATTAATTGTACTAATTCTCTTATTGTCATATGTATCTCCATAAAAACTACCATTAATTTAGCTGTTTATATAATAACCCATCATTTTATGCAATAAATATATGCATTATGTAAGTATATAATAAATTATAATAATAGTTGTTGCAACTTGTGAAAGTATCGCGTAATATTCGTTTTGTACTTAATAACAACTTAACTGGAGCTTCGAAATGTCTGATGAATTTGTTTCACACTTAGAATCGTATACTGTTAAAATCCCTAGACAGAAAAGGATTTCTGCAATGATCAGTGTACCCCGTGAGCTTTATACTAAAGAAATTATAGAAATACTCGAAGATGCCATTGTCGGTGACAATGTTGAATATGCTATCGACATTGACGAAATCCATAAACACAAACTATTTGCGCTTGCATCAAAAGCACTTGGTTATGACGTAGAAGTTATCATTAGCCAAGAATCATTAAAAAACCTTTCTCATTATATTATTAACAATGACCATGACTCTCTAATAGATTTCTATCATAAAATTAAAGAAGATGCTTTTGATCACTTCGAGCAATATTATCAAGTAATGATACAAGAAATAATTTGTGGTATTGAGTACGAAAAGCATTGTGATGATTACGAAAGATATAATTTAAGAAAGGTATCATAATGAGAGATATTATCACAAAAGAAGAGAGATTGGGCTTAAGTTGTAAGCCCTCTCTTTCAGACATGAAAAAGATTATAAAAAGGGATGCATACTTGATTGCTGTATTTTTTACTATTATTGTTTTTCATATTTTCTATTTAACTTTAAATCTTGGAGCTTAACTATGTCTTTATCTTTATCAAAATCAAATAATACAAACTTTATCGTTTCACCACAGAATTTAACTGAAGCAATGAACTTTGCAAAGATGATCTCTGATAGTTCTTTATGTCCTCCAGGTTTTAAAGGTAAGTCTGGGGATGTAATCATTGCTATGCAGATGGGTGCAGAATTAGGATTAAGCCCACTACAAGCTTTACAAAATATTTCTGTAATTAATGGACGTGCATGTGTGTGGGGAGATGCACAACTTGCTATTGTGCAATCTAGCTCAAATTATGTTGATCACAGGGAATGGTTTGAGGGAACAGTAAAAGAAGGTAATTTAACTGCATTTTGTGCTGTAACTAGACGTGGTCAAGAAGAATATGTAAAAACTTTCTCTCAAGAAGATGCAGAAAAAGCAGGACTGTGGAAGAAAGCCGGTGTTTGGCAAAACTATCCTTCTCGTATGTTACAAATGAGAGCAAGGTCTTTTGCGTTAAGAGATAAATTTGCAGATGCATTAAGAGGTATAGAAAGCGCTGAAGAAGTAAGTGATTATCAAGTGGTAGATATCAAATCAGAAAGAGCGAAATCTTACCCAGTTAAGCAAATTAATGTAGTAAAAGCTGTCGAAGAAGTAAATCATGACAATGATGAGCTAGAGATACATTTTGTCGAGTTCAAAGAAGGCATTATTCAGTGTGAAACTGAAGAAGCTTTAAAGGACTTATTCACATACATCATCAATAACAAAGACAAATTTAAATCTCGTCCTGACTTGCTTAAGCAGTTAGTAGAGTTGAAAGACGAAAAGAAATTAGAATTATCAAGGGCTATGGTTGATGATTATTTGGGATCTGAAGAAGTTAACACAGAAACAGGAGAAATCAAAAGTGCTTAACATATATCCTACCGATGAAGTGTATTGTAAATCTTTCATAAGGAAAGCTAGCAATCAGGAATTGTCAGAAACCGAGAGTGAGGATTACTCTCGGTATGACCTAAATTTAGAAGAAAAGGCAAAGCAGGACGCGTCAATTATTAAAAATATGATAGCAGAAGCTAATGCAGTAAAAGAAGCAGCAAAAGATATCAACGAAAAATATGATGCCTTAGTAACTAGAATTGAGAAGGCTAAGATTGATTTAAAAGCAATGCTTGAGTCTAATTCAATTAACAGTTTGAAGACTCCGTACCTTGAAATAAATATTTATAAAAATCCTCACTGTACTAACATCTATAGTGAGATAGAAATTCCCACAGAATATATCAAAGAGACTATTGTTAGGACGATAAACAAAAAACAAATCCTTGAAGATTTAAAGCAAGGTGTTATTATCCCCGGAGCCGAGATTCAACAAAAAACCAGGTTGGAGATTAAGTGATGATGACCTAATGAAAAATGACCAAACATATTTTGGAATAATATCTTTGAATGAAAACGAAGGGAAAATAAAAAGCTGTGATCATGATTTTGATAAATCAGCAATGCTATTATCAGATCCCCCTCAATACAGGTGCAAAAAGTGCATGATAACTAGGTTTTGTCATGAAATAGAAAGAACTGATAGACCATGAAATTCGAACGGAGTATTGAATGAGTTATGAAGATTTTACAGAAGAAGAGATTAAAATTTTTAAGAATGTTCAAGAATTTTTTAGAGATAATTTTTTGCGTAAACTTAACGGTAAAGAAATAAATATAGCAATAGAGTTAAGCTTGAAGACTATTGTTGGTTTAATGTTTCAAGCATGCCTTCAACTTTATAATGTTGAATTTGACAAACAAAAGGCTATAAGTTTCATTGAAAATATTGAAAAATGCGCGAAAGACATGATTTCAGAGCATGAAGTTAAACAAACCACAAATTAACTACAAGCGCTCGTCTGAGCGTTTTACTCATTTAAAATTTATCTTCTCCGATTTCTTTTAGCAATACAGCAGCAGAAATGCTTATAGTTGTTGGCTTTACAAAAGGAGGTTTGATAGAAAGTATTTGAACGAAAGTTAATAGCTTCATATATTTTCCGTGCTCAGTATAGCGATAATTCGATCTGTCATAACACTCATTGCAATTGTATTCTCTTATTTCATGCTCTACTTTAAAATAATGCTCTTCTTTTGTTAGGTTTTTTTTGCAGTTGTCGCAAAAATCGAGTTCCATAAAAATCCTTAAATTATTTTATTATTCTCTCAGTTTTTTCTTTTCTTCGTCTGTTAATCTAGCAAACCAAATTAAAAAATCCTTATTGCACTCATCACAAAGAATCTCGGTTTTATCATTTTTGCATTCAGGGTATAATGTCAATAATTCTTCTGCTGCTTTATAATCATTCCATTCTTCATTGTTAATTTTTTCATAAGTTTCTTTGCACTTATAGCAAGTATATTCACTCAAGTTTAAACTCCATACTTTGTTTTGCAGAATGATATCTGCTTTTTAAATATATTCAATAGATAATCGCTATAGTACAATTGTATTTCAAGCCATGGAGGGTCCGTTATGAGCACTATAATTACGATTATCTTACTTTATGCTATAATTTATACGGGATGGACGCATAGCAACATGATAGCCAGATGGCTAAAGAAAATTTATTTTTACTATAATGTTAAAAATCAGGGGAAAAAATTTATTAGTAGATGCCATGAAGCCTCAGTTTATGCGTGCGGAGTTCCGGGTCAGATTTATTACGTCTGCAATAAATGTCTACATTCGTGTGAAGTCGATATAAAGAGCGAGGAAAATATTTAATGAGCGAATGGATTCCAGCATGGCTAGCAAAACCTCCAGAAAGTCACTCAGTTTTGTTATATATAGTGCAATTTTATGAAGACGGGACGAGCGTATATGATACTCACATGTTTTCTGGATTTTGGGGAAATGAAGACTATGATGAAGTTGGTTTTTATTTAGAAAGACCAATGGGACATGATTTTTTAAAAGAAAGTAAAATATTTAGAGTTATGGGATGGACATTGCTTCCCAGATCTCCTACTGATGAAATTTTAAAAGATGGTGGAGAATGGAGTTGTTAATTATATGAGCGAGTGGATTAGCGTCAAAGATCATCTTCCGGCAGAAGATGCTGGCTGGTGTATTGTTATAGCCAAAAATTGGGCAGATGAAACCTATGCGTTCATGGCTAAATATAATAAAATTCGTGGTTGGATTTATTTTGAAGACTCACAGGAATACCAAGACCTGACAGAGGTGATTTTTTGGATGCCGCTGCCTACGAAAAATGAACTTATAAATATGTGAGATGAAAATGAGCAAGTGGATTAGTTTTGATGATGAACTTCCTCCAAAAAATTCTAAAATTGAATGCGGTTATATTGAAGAAAAAAAAATGTTCAGAGGATTTATGGCTGAAATGGGTGAATGCGAAGAAAGTGACCTACATCCAAAAAGTTGGAATTTGGGAGACTATAGTCGGCTTGGAAAAGTAACGCACTGGCGACTATTGCCGTGGGATGAAAAATGACAAAATGGATCAGCGTTAATAAATATTTGCCGCCTTTTCAAGATAAAGTTTTATTCTATACCCCGGGAGATGTTGACGATTGTTTTGTTGTAGGATTTCTCGACAGAGATGGTCATTTTTACTTTAGTCACGATCGAGAAGATATTGAGGGTTTATTAATACTTGACAAAATTACGCACTGGATGCCCTTGTATGTCCCTATTATCTATCCATAATTAATGCAATGTGTATTAAACTTTTACTATCGATAATGTTTCTTATCTATAGTAACTTATCTAAAAAAATAGCACTATTATTGGTCAATTAATTACGTAATATTATGTAATATGAAATTACGTAATGAAGGAATCTACTATGTGCAATTACTGCGACTGCGGTCCATTCTGCGAGTGTTTTTATAATATATCTAGTTTTTTGTTTGATAGTAATGACAGTGGATCGGTAATTCACATGTTCGGAAAAGATCATTTTCTTAAGCAATACGTCCAGGACTATAAAGCTGCTAATGATTCATTGTTTTTAACAGTTTGCTAGAAAATTTTTAGCAAATTGCTAGTTTTTTTATGGCATTTATAGCGGAATAACCGCGGATTTTGCGTGGCAGTGTGTCAGTAACCGCGTCAGTAACCGAGTCCGGCATTCGAATAATTTGATTTCCGCGCTAATTTCCGCCACGGAAACAGGGAAATTAGCGCGGAAGTTACCGCGGGTTAAGGTCACAGTTAAGGTCATAAATCATAAAATGACCTTAACTGTGATTGCATTTGATTGATTTTTTAACAATATGCTAGAAAATATCAGGCATTCATCAGGCATTCGAATGCCGGACGCTGTTCTCTGTTCGCGAACACATCCACATCCAAGATCACATTATATAAATGTGATCTTGGATGTGAGGAGATTGGATAACAATTTGTTAGTGAATTTAATTTACTTACATGAACAGAACCTAGGTGATTTTAGCCCTAGTTCAGTTCCTTTGACTTGCGGCAGAACACCCCATTTTCGGCATGTTCTGCCGGGTAGATATTTATTTAAAAGTCAAAACCAAGTTACACCTGTTTTTTTAAGAGAAACTTGGTTTTGCAATTGCAAATTGCACTTTGTAGATGCCGCAGGTGGACTCAGGTTAACGAAGCCTGCGTCCCCCTACGTTTTATCGCAATTGCGATTTATTTATCGCAACTGCGATTTTATTTATCGCAACTGCGATGATATTATGAAATATTACTCTAAAATATTAATTTTGGTCAAAATATCCTGGAGTAAAATCCGACAGATTGTACTCCGATAAATTTTCAACACCTTAATACCCGCCTACCTAGATTAAATACCCGTTTAATTCTGTTAATTGCGGTAAACTACCCCTTTATTACTCTTGAAAATGGAAAATTCACGATAATTTATCTAGAAAAATAAGTTCGCTCGATAGAAAATGCAAAAAAATTAAAAGAATTGTAAGGATATCCGCCCCAAAATTGAGGCGGAGTGACAATATTAAGTGTTTTGAGTGAAAACGGGAATATATGCTGCTACGCTATTGATTTGAACTTTCAATACTTGCTGTGCTGCACAGTGTGTCGCATCACCCGCTGAGCCTGCGCTTGTTCCGGCCGCTGCGTAATAATTAAGCGTTCCGCCAGATCCGGCCAACTCTAATAGATATGTGGCATTACCATACCTATAATCCTGCGCATTCAAAATTGCGGCGGTTGTGTTTGTCATCGAAACACCGCGGCAACCCGTCGTATCAGTCATCGTGCCTGAAGATGTGCCGTAATCTCCCCAAATCGCTGCGCACTGACCAGCGTTAATCGTTGCGGCGCTGATGTCGAGTTGACCAAAAACCCCGGCGGTCCAAGCTGAACCCGACAACGTTCCGCTTGCAATAACTTTCCCTTGCGCGCCGTACAAAAACCCACCGCTCGCACCAACACATGTCACTGCACCGCGTGCACCAACTAAATTACCGCTCGTCATCGTGGTAGCGGAACTTGTCAGTTGACCCGTTAAAGATCTGACGGTCCCTGGAGTTGCTGAGGCATTTGTTACTGTATTCAGTGCAGCTAAATTATCGTCTACAGTTCCCGCAGTATCTGTAAATACAGCTAAATTGCCGGAAACTGTAGCACCATTCGCCATCACGACTTTTGTTTTTGCAGCATTAGAGGGAGAGTAACCTAAGTCTTCTAATAAACCTGCTGTTCCATCGAAAACAGTAAAATTACCGCTGACAATTGTGCCGCCAGACGCGCCCGGGGCTGGCATTGGAACTAGAGTTATTGCTCCGGCAGCAATCTCAGGTTGAAACCATCCGAAGCCGCCCGAATATGTTACAGCAATAAAGTCAGTCGGCAAAAACGAATAACCCATAGCTTCCTGCGGCTTCAAAAAGTTTAAACCAGTCACATCGCCGTAATCGTCTGTGCAAACAATTCGGCCGAGCCTTGGATTAACACCTGACTCACCGATCAAATCCATTTGTATCTGCGTGATTGGCATATTAAATTTCCTTATTTAATTTGTAAAGTTTTATACCTTTTTCTTTGGTTTTTCATTTGTCTCAACTTCTTTATTTGCATCATCAATTAATTTTGAAAGATTCTCTATGGTGTTAAATTTTTCAGGTAAATTAATAAATTGCGTGTGTATAACTCGAATAATATCAATCCCAGGAAGCGATACTTCTGCTGGAATTTTAAGTAAAACACTTGAAATAAAGTTAAGTTGATTTTCGCTTACTAAAAAAAATCTTGTTGTGCTCATCGTGTTTCCTTTAATATTAATATTTTAAAAAGTACCCGACAAAAATAACTCCATTTTAACAACCCAATCCACGTTCAAATCAAGTACTCCGGTCACTGACACAGAAACAGAACTACCACTAAACACAATATCGTATGCGGCCGCAGTTAATGATGTATCTTTGTTCTCAAGAATACTTGCTTCTGATCCGACTTGCGATACTGATCCATTAGCTCTTTTAACAATAACTTCTTTTGCTATTCCGACAACGTTATTGCTGTTTGTATCTTTTCCTAAGATTGTAACTTTAATTCTTCCATGCGAATTTGACGGAATCGAATAAGAAATTACGCTCACATTTTCTGCGCTTTCTGTCGTATAGCTATTTTGAGCAACATCATTTATAGTACCCATTTTGAATCTCCTTTATTTAAATTTAAGCGTTAGCAATTGTTGTAACTGTTCCTGAGCTGCCGCGGTATTTTAATGCACCAGCTTCGGCATATAATATACCACCACCGCTGGGGTCGGTCGATGGCGCAGCAGTTCTATTACCAATAAATATTACCCCCTGTCCGCTTCCCACACTCATTGCGACATTTATTAATCCGACGTTTCCAGAACCATCAATTCCTATATCTTTTGTATTAGGAATACCTGTTCCATTTCCTCTTCCTATTGATATTGTTCCAGATGATGTATAACTTGATACATAAATTCCGTTTCCGGGAACCCCTCCAGTTGTTGTGTTTTTATTAATTCCCAGCAAAAATGATTCGGCTCCGCCTTTGTTAATATTTATTCCGTAGTAATTTCCTGCGGTTGCTGATGCAACAGAGGTGAATGTTCCCAGCGCGTATCCAACAGAACTACTCCCAGCTCCCGTCACTGTGAATGGTTCTCCAGCATTAACAGCGGCACCAATCCCTATAGTTGCAAATTGCACATCGAGTGAAGTTGTACTGCTTGTGAAATTTTTACTACCGTCTGTTGCGACTAAACGGCTCGCTGTTAATCCTGACAAATTAAGACCTGTGAAAGTTGGAGAAAGTCCAGTTACCGAGGAGGTGAGATTTTTACTTCCATCGGTCGCAATCAAAGTGCTCGCTGTTAATCCAGAAAGATTTAAGCCAGTAAATGTTGGACTTAATCCACTTACAGTTGACGTGAGATTTTTAGAGGAATCAGTTGCTACAAGTGATGAAGCACTTAAACTGCTTACTTGAAAAAGTCCAGTCGAAACTTGGACTATCCCAGGTGTTCCGCCGCTCGCTGTACCGGCAGCAAGAACTACATTACCACCCACTCCGCCCGTTCCACTATTACCGCCGGAAATATTTGCGTTTCCTCCTGTCCCCACGCCTAATCCCAATCCGCCGTTTATATTTACATTTCCAGCATTTGCGTTTGTAATTTGCGGTTGTGCGCCGGAGATTGTCACATCGGCACCCTGCGCTCTTCCTTTTCCAGCAGTAATATTTACTGCGCCCCCACTTCCTGCAATTGATGCGCTATTTCCGGCGGTAATTGTAACTATGCCACCGTCAGCGCCAGAACTTCCTGCGCCATTTCCTGCAATAAATGTTAATGCACCACCTGCGGATGTGTTGCTACCTCCAACTGTTCCATTCGCACCTGTTAATGTTATTGCCGTTGCATCAATACCAGCCGCAGGGGAAGGAGTACTTAATGCAAGTGCATTTCCTTGTGCTGAAACTAATGTATTTACTGTCATTCCCAAAAATGTTGGTGATGATGCAGTACCAATATTTTGTGGCGTCGTTAATGTAACTGCACTGCCCGTGACAGGCGATCCGCTTGTTCCATTCACTAAAACTTGATTTGCTGTACCCTGAAGTGATGGAACACTGTTTCCCGAATAAGATAAGGCCGTATATTTCCATGTTCCGTTTGACGTTGAATTTGTATCAAGCCAAAAAACATATAAACTATTAGATGGCATTGTAACAATTACGTTGTTAGAGGAGTCATCTATTTGTGCGGTAAAACCGCTGTTATTATTAAAAAAATAAATTGGTTGGCCGATTCTTGGTGAATTTGCGATATTCGCCTGACAAAGTGTAATAATTGCATTTGCAGCAGAGTTTATCGTATAAAAATATTGTAACGGTCCCCCTAAAGAAACATTAGGAAAACCGATTGAATTTGATAAAGTTGACGCAGGTCCTCTAGGGAACTGCAAATTATTCCCGGATATATATGGGTCAGCAACATCACTTAAGTTATTTGCTATCTTAAGCACTACTGAGTCATCAGCTTTACTTGTCTGTAAATCTAGTAAACTCGGGACAAAAGTTGACATATAATTAATCCTTTAAATTGTCATTATGCTAATGTGATTGCGCCCGTTGTTGATTCGATCAAAAATCCTTGATCTTGCAAAATACATCGCAGCGTTACACACGCTCTTGCATTAGTTGATGATACCGTTCCAGTTACGCCGATTGTTGTGCTAGCGCTTTCATAAAAAATCTGTTGACCTGCTCCTTGCGTTATTTGCCAACCGCCAACTTCATTTCCATTGACTTGAATTTCTGACCCAAAATTGCAAGTTGCAGGAAGACTGAGCGTAACCAACCCTACGTTATTAGTGACATATCCGTTGTTCGGAGACATTGCTTGAGATGTTCCGGTAACATTAGTCCATACCATCGCGGTTTGTTGTGTAGCATCAACATTTACAATGCTTGCATTTGCATACATTGCTGTCATGCTCGATGTGTCTGTTAAATTCTGAACTGATACAAAAACTCTATCTCCAGTATTTAACTGCACAATTCCACTCAATGAAATATCATATGGAAAAATTAGATCTTGCAATATTACATTTGAGACAAAACCTGTTTGAACAATCGAGCCGCCGGATCGCTGAATCGACATTTGAAATACATATTGTTTTTGTGCTGCGATTGCACCCTTAACATTTAAGTTAATATTCACGTTAAAGTACTGTGTTGCACTGTCAATATATCTAAAGCAAGGCGTATTTCTACCAGAAATGCTGACAACTTCATTCACGAAATTTGAAGAAACAATATCAACAAACGATCCGGCATTTATAATAATAGGATAATAAGTATTTGCAGCGGCAAAAGTTGTCGCTGTTGCATTAGCAGAAAAAGACCAACCCGCATAGTCAGCATTCCCGCCGGAGCCAGATCCAGAAGAATTAATTGTCACTGACCCATCAATTTCTGGTACAAGCGTAATGTTCGTACCAGCATTTAACTTATCTACTGTCAATCCAATTTGCCATGCCACACCATCGAAATAATCAATAGTGTTATAAGTTGAGTTATAGACCTGCAATCCAATGTCAGGAGATACAATTGCATCTCGTTGAACCTTCGTCATGACAGGTGCGCTAATGACACCTCTCGTTGTGCTTGATACTGAATAAAGTGAGGTAGCAGAAGTAGTACTGTCATTAAATGAGGCACTGTCTGTTGTAGTCTCAATTTCCACCTGGAAAAATCCGGCAGGTGTATTATTTGCGTCAACTGTAAAAGTGGTAGGAAACGACAAAGGAATTGGAAATGCAGAAACTTGACCCACACATCTTTCTGTAAGAACCACATTAGCACTTGGAACAGCGTCAGAATTAAGGTTATTTGCCTCACCCGTCGGGACTACTGCCGCAATAACATAATCAACACCGATAACTAGAGAGACTGGGTTATTCAAAGTAGCAGTTCGATAAGGACCCACTAAAGTATCTGTTTTTAAGACATCAATCGACGCTAATAACTCTCCTGTACTTTTTAAGAAAAGTCCAACCGTTCGACTTCCACCAGCAAAATTACTATCTTGATATTGTAAAGAGACAACACTTTTTTGGCTAGTAACGTGAAATGTAGAACCCAAAACCCTATAATTTGAGACGGTATTGCTACCAGTGCTAGGCGTTGTCACGCCATTACTTGTCGATGCCAAAGTAACACTGTTAATGGTAATAGGTCTGGATGCAGATAAATCTATTTCCGCAGTTAATCCTGCATTATAAGTGTCTTGCAAATTAGCAGAAGTTGAGGACTCAACTTGAAATTTAACATTTGCCCCACCTCGCAACCCCATAACCTCATCGCCAGCCTGGAAATTTCCGGCGGGTATAAACGCTGCATCATCTGACCATTTAACGTCTGCCATTTCGATTACTCCGTAATCATGTAGTTTCCATTTTCTGTAATCATGTTTTCGCCAATTTCCGTAATCATGATCGATGTTCCCGGTGGTGGCGGGTTAATGCCTGCATCTGACCAGTGTTGTATAAATGGACTCACTAAAAGAGGTCTGGGGAATCCACCTTCATTAAAATTATTTTTATTGGCAGGCATAGAAAATCACTCCTACCTCGTCCACTGCGTCATTACTAATAAAATGCAAAACATCTCCTGCTTTACACCATCTCGCAGCGGGATTTAATTCTGAATCAGTTGACGCAAAAGAAGCTCCGGGAACTGTTGCCGTTTCATTCAAAGCAACCCAAATGCTGGAACCAGGCGCAAAAGAAAATATCGCCAAAACATTTGGGTAATCAGCAAAAGGACTGTTGGGAACTGTTAACGTTTGCTCAACGCCTACCAATAAAGCCGTATCATATTTATTATCAGCAAACGGCAATCCAAATCCGTTATAGCCATTTATATCTCTTGTCATTGCAAATTTTTTCATAATATTAATCCTTTAATATTTAATTGCCCATGCAACATCTGCGTTGATTGGTCTAGTTTCATTCTCACCTTGTGGCGCAATTGTTAATGGAATAGTATGATCCGCAGTTGGGGCTGACCTTACGACATTTTGACCTCCAGCACCGTCAACCGCTGGAGCTGTTGAGCCAGGGTGATTGTGAGAAGCAAACGTATCAAATTCGAAAGTCCCTAGACTTGTATCTCCACCGTTTACAGAGATAACACCATATCTGTCACCCGGATCATTTGATTGCGTTGTAGTGAGGCCACGTAAGAAATAACCTCTGAAATCAGGTGTTGCGAAATAAGCACTATTCAGCGCTGCTTGAATCTTAGTCGTCACCTGAGCTGCTGTGTCACTATTACTGATATCAATTTCAATACTTATTTTTCCTGCTATATTAGGGTCGTTTCCTACACCTGATTTCTTGAACCATGCAAGAAAGTTTGTTGATGGTGAACTAAACGTAAAGTATGAATTTGCTGGAATTGAACTAGCAGCAGGGACGACACCATTTGTCATCTGATTTCCAGAAACAGCTTCTGAAGATATTTGCGCAACATCTTGCGCTGTATCAGTAGACGTTAAATTAATCTTAATACCAGTTCCACCCGGAGCTGGGTCACTTTCATTTGTTATTTGATACCAAACATAATAACTTCCACCTTCCGTCGTGGTAAAAGTCCAATACTTCCCAGCAGCACTCGGATTTGCTAATGCAGAAGCAGCAACAGTTTCCACAGAGAAGACTTGTTTTATTAATGCTAAATTTTGAATCGTAGTGATAGTAAATCCGCTTGTATGCGCATTTGCATTTGTTCCGGCTAATCCGTATGAATCAGAGATTACATAAAATCCTGACGTTGTATAAACTTCAGCTATAACATTATAATTTGCGCCAGTGTGGATATTACTAAATACAATCCCCGATGAAACATCAGCGGCACCAGTTGCGGCTGCTGCCGTATTAGTTGAAATTCTGATATTAGTTGCGACGCCATTATTTATATACGTACTTACGAAATCTGGACCAGTTCCGTATATTGGAAAATTAATAGCAGGATTAAATAAAACTTGCTGTAATCTTGAATAAGGAATTCCTAGCGGTGAATATTCATCTGTTTTATAAGTATCACCGAAACAAAGTAATTCGTTACCAATATTGCTTATAGAACCAGTGAAATCAGCTATGGAAGTCTTACCAACA
>Ga0068868_100001084_pt1 | contig 18640 bp, 22 predicted proteins | sample KBSMisM42_FD_64660 | JGI IMG/M metagenome (GOLD analysis project Ga0068868, IMG submission 64660) | Miscanthus rhizosphere microbial communities from Kellogg Biological Station, Michigan, USA - KBS Miscanthus M4-2 | ecosystem: Host-associated > Plants > Roots > Rhizosphere > Soil ...
CCGGTCGACGGAGCGAGCGAGCGGCGCGTGCCGAGCATGAGATCGGGCGGCACGACGACTTCCGCCGTCATGCTGCGCTCCTCGATGCGGACGGTCAGGCCTTGGAGACTGGCGAGCGGCCGCAGCAATCGGCCCGCGATTTGGACGACGGCGGGATACGGAGGCGCGACGCGCCAATCGGCAAGCGCCGCGTCGTCCGCGTAATAGCGCCCTTCGTCGTCGCGCACGAGCAGTGCCACGTCGCGCTTTGCGCCGTTGACTATGGGCACCACGAGCAACGTCGCCGTGCCGGGCGCATCGGCTCGTGACGCGAGCGGATCGATCGTTTGAGCCGATCCGTTCCCCGTCAACGCGCTCGCGAGCCATCCCGCTACGAGGATCGCCGATCTCGAAAGCCGTCGAGCGAGTTCCGGCGCGCGGCGCGCGCTACGGCAGCGCGGACACCGCATGCTCCCATTCTCCGCCGTCCTCGGCTTTGATCCGGATCGCAGTCACGTTCGGCTCCGGAAGCGCGAGTCTCGCGCGCGCGTCCGGCAGCAAATAGCGCAGGGAGCTCACTGTCTCGCGCGGCAGCGCCGACCACTCCCCGTCATTGCGGATGTCGATTCGCTCGATTTTCGCGTGCGCGTTGCCCGTGTTGTGCAGCGTGACGCGCGTGCCGGCCTCGGTCGACGCGACGTCCTCGACGGTGATGTCGGCCGCAACACGACGCGTGACCGGTGCGACGAACACCGGGATGCTGAGCCTGAGCCGCATGTTGAGCCCGGGACCGCCATTCGCGGGCGGCGCGCCGGCGAGCTCGGTTACGAGCACGCGGAAAGTCTTTTCGACGTCCTCGGCGGGCGCGCCGAGCTGCCCGATCCGAACGACCTGGTGCTCGCCGGGCGGGATCGTGACGAGCGGCGGCACCGCCAGCAGCGCCCGCGTATCGGCGAGCTGCTCGGCGCCATCGAAATCCTGCGACCACGCGCGAACGTCGACTTGCACCGACAGCGGTTCGTTCGACATGTTCGTGAGCTTGAGCTCGGCGGAGCGCGCCGACGGCGCGAGATCGATCCGCACCGGATTCACGTCGAGCGACGCAGCCGATGCCCTGGCCGCGAGCAAGAACAGAAGGGCGGCCGCAGCCGCCCTTCCCCACCCCGTGAGCGACCGCATCGCTAGAAGACGATCGTGATCTGAACCGTATCGCTGTAGGCGCCTGCCGGTGCTGCGCCCGCATTCGCTTGTAGCACGCGACCGTAGACCGTCGTGGTGCCCGGGTTCGAGTAGCCCGCGCCCGCGACCGCCATCGTGTTGCCCGTCGTGCCGTCCCCGAACACCGTCGTGCGGGCCGCGCTCGTGTAGAGCTGATACGCGAGCGGCGTAGCGCCGCTGAGCATGGTGCGCCCAGAGATGCTGCCGGACCCGCCGCCGCCGAGCTTGATCACGGTGTTGAAGCCGCTCGTGCAGGCCCACGTGATGTTTGCCTGCGCGTCGTTGTTCGCGAGTGGCGTCAGCGTTCCGAAGCCGAGCGTCGGCGCGGAGGTCAACTGACAGCTCGGCGCGACGGTGGCCGTGACCGTGAGATTAGCGGTGTCGTCCGCGAGCGCGGCGCCGGAGAGCAAGAGACTGGAAACGGCGGCCGCAAGCAGACGCCGATGAGACCATCGATATTGCATGTTCAAGCTCCATCTTGAAGTGCCACGAAGTACCGCGGACCGCCGGCTCCGTCACTGGAGCCGCGCGTGGCGCTCGGTGGCCTCTTGCCGCCAAACATCACGCTACCGATCAGCTGGCGAGATTCTGGACAGCGGCGCGAACGGCGCGCTGTGACACGGGTTGGTTTTCGAGCCTGTCGGGCTAAAGTTTTCGCCCCAAGTGCCGAATACGTCGCACTCCGTGCGGCCCTAGGACCCTGTTTCGGCATGGAAAGCGGCCGCGAAAGCAGGTTCGGGGCCCGCTCCCCGGTCCTATGCTATGGTTCGCGAACGTCGACCCAAAGACATGATCTAACGGGTTGCCCAGGGAGGCGGTGCCACCTATGAAGCGAATCGGCCGATTGGCATTAACGGTATGCGCGGGCGTCTGCGTTTTCGGCGTCGCTCGGGCGGGCCTTCTCGTGTCCGAAAAAGAGGTCCAGCGCGAGGCGCGCGTCGAATGGCTTTCGATGAAGCGGCACGTGCCGATCGATCAGAATCAGCGCCTTCAGCAGTACGCGGCGTGCGTTGCGAACAGCATCCTCGACGTGATCGACGACAAGCACAAGGCAATGGATTGGGAAGTCGTCGTGTTCGACGACGACTCGATCAACGCTTCAGCGGACCCCAACGGCAAGATCGCGGTCCTCAGCGGTATTTTCAAAGTCGCCGACACTCCCGACCAGCTCGCCGCAGTGCTCGGCCATGAGATCTCGCACGCTACGCTGAATCACGTCATGGATCGCGCCAAGAAGGGCGCGCGCAACGATATGTTGGTGATGCTCGGCTCTGCCGCCCTCGGGGTCCAAGAGGACTTGATTCGCGAGGGCGCGACGATCGGCGTCGAGTTGCCGTTCGAGCGCAGCCAGGAGTCGCAGGCCGACCTTCAAGGCCTGACATACATGGCGAAGGCAGGCTTCGATCCGCGCGGCGCGATCTATCTCTGGAAGAACATGGCGGAAGCGACCAAAGGCAACCAGCCGCCCGAGTTCCTGTCGAGCCATCCGTCCGACGGGACTCGAACCAATGCGATCATCAAAGCGATGGCGCCGGCCCTAACGGAATACAACAAGGCGCAGGCCGCCGGGAAGCATCCGAACTGCACGCCGTGAGCCTGGGGCTCGTCTACTTTCGATCGGCGCTGTCGAGCTGAGAAGCCGAGCCGGCGCCTGGCGGAGGATTCCCTTGCGGGGGATTGCTTGGCGGCGCCCCTGCCCCTGCCCCCGCGCCTGTCCCTGCCGCTCCCGCTACCCCGACCCCGCCCGATGGCGACGTGCTCTGCGCGCCGACCTGTATCTGTCCCGCGCCCATCGGCGGCGGCGGCGGGACCACGCCCGCGCGTACGTAGAGCTCCATGAGCTTGTCGTCGGTCAGCGAGGCGACGCTCGAGATCTGGCAATCACTGGTTCTCGTTTGGTTGTTGGTGGGGTTCCTCGTGAACGCACCACCACTCACGCCGATCGAGATGTCGTTGCTGCAAATCTTCAGATCACTGAGGTGGTTCGATGACGATCCCAGCTCGTATTGCGGAGAGCCAGGTGCCGGGGCAAGCACGGAGTCGTTGACGCCAGCCGGCGACGTCGTATGACGCTCCGCCGAGGAGTTGAAGTAGACCTCGGTCGCGAACTGCATGTCGCAAAAGGTGCCCCTGAGCTCGACTTGGTAAGGGCAGCGTTCGGCGCCCACGTACACGATCAACGTCGTGTGGTTGATGACCTCGAAGTCCCGAACCTCGCGCTCGTAGAAGCAGCTGATCCCGCCGCAGGCGCGCTTCGCGGCCTGAGTGGTGTCGGCAGCCTGCGTGCCCGCACAACCGGCCACCACGAGCGCGGCACCGATCGTCGTGAGCCTCATCAACGTCTCCTCCAGCTTCTGACTCTAGGTCACGTCAAGGAAGGTGTCCATGTCGAGCGGCCTAGCGTCCCTTGTGGGGTTGCGGCGTCCTCGGCATGCTTTCGGGAGTCCCTGAAAGGGGCGCAAAGGTTCATGGACATCCTGACCGCGGTACTGGAGGCGCTGCAGCTGCGCGCGACACGCGCGCAACGAGTGCGTTTCGACGACGGCCACCGGGAACGTGTCGAGCGCGGCCACGCGGTGCTGATCGTCGTGACGGAAGGCCGCTACACGGCGAGGGCCGGCTCGGTCGAATACGACATGGCCGCGCACGATTTTCTGCTCGTGATGGCCGGCCAGACAGTAGATCTGCAGCCCCGCACCGAGTCTGCACAGCCGCTCCTGCGTTGCGATTACACGTTGCGCGCCGACCTGCCCCATCCACTCATGCGGCAGCTGCCGCCGGTGCTGCACTTCGGCGCGCGGCTGCTGACGGATCCGGCCGAGTTCGGCCGCACGATCTCTTTGCTCGAGGCGGAGCTCGCAAACGCGCCCGTCGGCGTCGAGTTCGTCGCGACGCGGCTCGCCGAGATCGCGTTCGTGGAGGCCCTTCGCAAGGGCGTGCTCGCGAGATCCGTCGAGCCCGCGTTTCTCGGCGCGCTCGCGGACGTCCACGTCCGCGCGAGCCTCGACGCGATCCATCGGGCCCCGAACGAAGCTTGGACGGTCGGGGATCTGGCTGCGGTGGCGAAGCTGTCGCGAGCCGCGTTCGCCGAACGCTTTCAACGTCTCGTCGGCGAGCCGCCGTTGCGCTACCTGCGGACCTGGAGACTGTTGAACGCGCGACGCGAGCTCGCGCACGGTAAAGCGTCCGTGCGTAGCGTCGCCGAGCAGGCGGGCTATCGGTCCGCGAATGGATTCAGTCGCGCGTTCCGGCGCTTCTTCAGCGAGTCGCCGAGCGCCGCGCGGCGAGCGAGCTAGCCTCCGCGCGCCATTCGATCCCGGACTCGAGCCGCGATGTCGGGTTGATCGCAGAACAGCCCGTCGACGCCGATCTCGGTGAAGAACGCGAGCACCAGGGCTTCGAAATCGGTCGCGAAGGCGGGCAACTCGTCGCGTCTGAACGTGTATGGATGCAGCTTCAGGCCGGCGCGCTTTGCCGCGTCGACGAGCGGGCTTTTGCGCAATAGCGGTACATCTGTCGGCGAGACCAGCTGTTTGTAGCTAGGCCCGAGCGCATCCGCGTAGCGGGCGACGCGCGCGAGCCCTTCGGCGGTGAGCAGAGGCGCATATTCGGGCTCTTCGCCGACGAGCTGCACGAGCTGCAGCCGGGAGCCGAGATCTTCGCGCACGCGGCGGAGCTCGTCGGCATCGAAGCACTGCACGTAAGCCGCAGACCCTGCATTGCTGTAGCCGTGTGCGGCGAGCACGGCGAGCAACTTGCCGGCGAGATCGATGCCGTGCTCGTGATGCCACCGTGGGTGCTTGATCTCCGGATAGATTCCGATGGTCCTGCGCATCGATTTATTGAGGCCCTCGATTAGCGCGAGCTCCTGTTCGAGCGTCGAGATTCGGAACAGCGCGGCGTCGGCCGGGAATCTCTCGGGGAACCGCGCCGAGCGGCTACCGGGCTTGCGTCTCTCCGACACAGCGAGCTGCTGGAGCTCCGCGAGATCGAAATCGATCGCGTAGTGACGACCGTCGGCTCTTTGTCGACCCGGGAATCGGCTCGCGACGTCGGTAACGTCGTCGAGGTGTAGATCATGCAGAACTACGAGTTGTGCGTCGCGCGTCGCGACGACGTCTTGCTCGAGATAGTCGGCGCCGAGCCCGTATGCGAGCGCTTTCGCTTCGAGGGTGTGCTCGGGCAGATAGCCGCTCGCACCGCGGTGGGCGATGACGATCGGCGCGGCGGACATCTCAGAGCTTGAACTCGATCGTTTCCCAGCGGTTCGTCGCCTCGCCGCGAGCTTGGCGCCGGACCGCGTCGACGATCTGCCGCTCGTTCCAATCCACGATCTCGGCGGCGCGCTTCGCGATCTCTGCCGGGATCTTCGTCGCGCTGCCGAAAAAGCCGAGCGCAATCAGCGGTCGATTCGAAGCTTGCGCGGCGTCCATCTGATACGTCGTCCAATACTCGTCCTCGGCGTATAGCGAGCTCAGAACGATCACCACTTCCGCGGTGGAGAGCTGCGTACGGTACTCTTCCTTCAACGCTTCCTTGCCGCCGCCCTTCGGAGCGTGATCCGGGACGCTGCAGTTCAGATAGAAGAAATTGGCGGTGCTCTCCATGTACTCGAACACGCGGTGATAGTCAGGATTACTCGCGAAGCAGTGTGTAACGAACACGCGGATCGGCTTCTTGGCGGACATGGGCGCACGCCTGAGTGTGGACTGACGTCGCGACCCTACTACCGCGGTTACGGTTTTGCAACGAAACGGATCTTGCAATCGGCGCATGCACAATCCATCTCTGGTGTGACCAAATTTCGGTCAAACGCCGGGGCGCTCCGGTACACTAATCGCCGAGATGCGCTTGCTTCTCTACAACATTCGTTATGGGCTCGGGCTCGGTGCCGCAGTGCATTGGCCCCTGCCCGGCGCGGGCTTCCTGCTCGGCAATCGTGGCAATCTGCAACGCATCACCGACTTCATCAAAGCGCAGGATCCCGACATCGTCGGTCTCGTCGAGGTCGACACTGGGTCCATTCGCACGCGACGCGTGAACCAAGCCGAGGTGATCGGACGAGCGCTCGGCCATTACTCCGTATATCAGTGCAAGTACGGAGTCGCGTCGGTAAACCAGTATCTGCCGATACTCCGCAAGCAAGGCAACGCGTTTCTCGCGGCGCCGAGCGTCCACGGCGAGCGGTTCCACTACTTCGAGAAAGGCGTCAAACGACTCATCATCGAGCTCGAGCTCGAGGACTGCGCCGTGTTCCTCGTCCACTTGTCGTTGAAATATCGGCACCGCCAACGACAGCTGCACTACCTGCACGATCTCGTCGTCGCCGCGAGCAAGCCCGTGATCATTGCGGGCGACTTCAACACGTTCTGGGGCGAGCACGAGATCTATCTGTTCATGAAAGCGGCGAAGCTCAGGAGCGCGAATGCGCGCGGGCTTCCGTCCTATCCCAGCCGCTCGCCACGCAAGGAGCTCGACTTCGTGCTCTACGGCGACGGCATCAACGTGACGAATTTTTCGATTCCGGCGGTCAGCTTCTCCGACCACCTGCCGCTGATCTGCGATTTCGAGATCGAACGCAACGCGGAGGCCGCAGCTCGCTACCCTCATGAAGCACTCGCGACATTGGCGCCGGCGCGTCGATGACGGCATCTGCTGGCTGACGTTCGACAAAGCCGACAGCAGCGTCAACACGCTCTCGCAGGAAACGCTGGATGAGCTCGAGCAGGAGCTCGCGGCGCTGCTCGAGCCCAATGTTCGTGGTCTCGTAATCGAGTCGGGCAAGAGCAGCGGCTTCATTGTCGGCGCCGACGTGAAGGAGTTCGCACGCCTCGAGAATGCCGCTCAGGGCAGCGCGATCGCCGCACGGGGTCAAGCATTGCTAGCGCGAATTGCGGCGCTCGGCGTTCCGTCGGTCGCAGCCATCGACGGCTTCGCGCTCGGTGGCGGCTTGGAGCTCGCGCTCGCATGCACCTATCGCGTCGCGGCCGAGGGCTACGAGCGCACGCTCGGGTTGCCCGAGGTCCAGCTCGGCATTCACCCTGGCTTCGGCGGCACCGTGCGCGCGGTCCAGCTGCTCGGCGCTCCACTCGCGCTCGACTTGATGCTGACGGGCCGGTCGCTGTCGCCGAAAGAAGCGCTCGGCGCCGGCCTCGTGGACGCGGTCGTGCCGCGGACGCAGTTGGCGGCTGCCGCCGCAAGCTTCATCGCCCGCCGGCCGGCACGCCGACGAGCGCCGATGCACCTTCGGTTGCTGAGCGCCGCGCCGCTCCGCCCGATCCTCGCTCGCTCCGTCTCGAACCGGCTGCGTAAGCGTGCCGCGCGCGAGCACTACCCCGCTCCGTACGCGATCGTCGCGCTCTGGTTGAGGTATGGCGGGCGCGGCGCAGCCGCGTTCAGAGCCGAGGCCGAGTCGATCGGCGCGCTCCTCGTCACGCCGACGTCCCGCAACCTCGTGCGTGTGTTCGAGCTGCGCGAACGCCTGCGCAATCTCGCGCCGAAACAAGGAGGCTTTCGCCGGGTTCACGTTGTCGGCGCGGGGACGATGGGCGGCGACATCGCCGCGTGGTGCGCGCTGCGCGGCCTCACGGTCACGCTGCAGGACCGCGCGCAGCAGTACGTCGATCCCGCTCTCGCGCGAGCACAAGAGCTGTTTCGCAAACGACTCAAGGCGCCCGGCGACGCCGCCGCGGCCGCGGCTCGATTGACGGTGGATCTCGCGGCCGAGCAAGTCGGCTCCGCAGACATCGTGATCGAGGCGATCGTCGAGAACGTGGAAGCGAAGCGCGCGCTGTTTCGCGACGTCGACGCGAAGCTGCCCGCGGCGGCGCTCGTCGCGACGAATACGTCGAGCATCAAGCTCGAGGAGCTATCGGACGCCTTCGCCCGTCCCGAGCGTTTCGTGGGCCTGCACTTCTTCAACCCGGTCGCGAGCCTGCCGCTCGTCGAGGTCATCCGCGCGGCCACGACGAGCGCCGCGACGCTCGAGAAAGCGATGTCGTTCGTAACGCAGATTGGCAAGCTGCCGCTGCCGTGCCGCAGCGCGCCGGGCTTCGTCGTCAACCGCATTCTGACGCCGTACATGCTCGAGGCGCTGCGCGCTCATCAGGACGGCCACTCGTTCGAAACGATCGACGCCGCGGCGACGGCGTTCGGCATGCCGACGGGGCCTATCGAGCTCGCGGACCGGGTAGGACTCGACGTGGCCTTGCACGTCGCGAAGATTTTGAGCGGCGTGCTTCGCGCCGATGCTCCGCAGATTCTGGCCGACAAAGTCGCCGCGGGTGATCTCGGTGCAAAGACCGGGCGCGGCTTCTATGCGTATGTCGACGGCCACGCTGTAAAGAAGAAGGAGTTCGCGGCTCCCGACCGAGAGCTCATCGACCGTCTGCTGCTGCCGCTCGTGAACGAGTCGGTCGCGTGTCTCGACGAAGACGTCGTCGACGACGCCGATCTGCTCGATGCAGCGGCTGTTTTCGGCGCAGGGTTCGCGCCGTTTCGGGGCGGACCGATGAACTACGCGCGTCAGCGTGGATACGACGACGTCGTCGACAAGCTTGCAGTGCTAGCAAACAAATTTGGGACGCGTTTCACGCCGCACGACGGCTGGGCCCGGCTGCGGCGACAGCCGTGACGGAGTGGGCACCTCGACCGGAGCGCGCATGTTAGACTCCCGCGCTGACGACGACTCGTCCCGAAGGTATCTCGCTCGGCGATGACCAAGCAAATCGAACTCGCGCAGCTCAAGGCTTTGTCGCCGATCGACAGCTTGAAGAAGGACAACCTGCACGCGCTCGTCAAGAAAACCAAAGTTCGCGACGCGCAACCGGGCGAGGTCTTGTTCCGCGAAGGCGACTCCGAGAAGCGCACCGTCTACGTTCTGAACGGAACGGTCGAGCTGCGTGAGGGAGACGCGACCACCGCGAAAATCGTCGGCGGCGCCGACGAGGCACGTCATCCCCTCTCACCGAAACTGCCGCGTCGACAAACCGCCATTGCGACATCCTCCGTCGAGTACATCACGATCGACAGCGATCTGCTCGACGTAATGCTGACGTGGGATCAGACGGGCTCGTACGAAGTCGCTGAGTTGCGCGGTGAAACGGGCAGCAACGACGACTGGATGACGACGCTGCTGCAGACCAAGGCATTCCACAAGATACCGCCGGCCAACATCCAGGCGATCTTCATGCGCTTGCAGCAGGTGAACTACAAAGCCGGCGACGTCGTGATCAAGCAGGGCGAGGAAGGCGACTTCTTCTACGTGATCACGCGCGGGAAATGCATCGTGACGCGCGAGACGCCATTGAACAAGGAAGGAATTCGCCTAGCCGAGCTTCAGGTGGGCGACACGTTCGGCGAGGAAGCGCTGATCTCCGAAGCCAAGCGCAACGCGACCGTGGCGATGGAGACCGACGGCTCGCTGATGCGGCTCGGCAAAGACGACTTCAAGACGCTTCTGAACGAGCCGATGCTCGATTGGGTCGATCGTGCGGGGGCGGAGAAGATCATCGCCGCCGGCGGTCAATGGCTCGACGTGCGACTTCCTTCGGAGTTCGAGGCGTATCACAACGAAGGCGCGCTCAACGTGCCGCTCTACTTCATTCGGCTGAAGCTCAAGACGCTGGATCCCTCGATCAAGTACGTAGTTTGTTGCGACACGGGACGGCGGAGCTCGGCGGGCGCCTTCATATTGAACGAGCGCGGCTTTCAGACGTATGTGCTGAAGGACGGGCTCAACCGCAACGGACCCTGATTCGTCGCTGCTGCCGCTGAGTCGTCAAAGGGCGTCTGAGGGTGTCTGAAGGGATGCGGCAGAGCGGTCAGAGCGTATGGGTGGGCTTGTCGCCGCCGAGGGCGCCTGCGAGGTAGTTCTCGATCCGTTTCTGGGTGTTGCCCTGATCCTGCTCGCTGAACTGGACGCCGATTCCGGCGGTGCGCTTGCCTTGGGCTCCCTTCGGCGTGATCCAAATGACTCGCCCGGCCACCGGGATCTTCTCCTCCTCGCCCATCACGTTGAGGAGCATGAAAACCTCGTCGCCGAGCTTGTAGCTCGAGTTCGTCGGAATGAACAAGCCGCCGTTCTTGATGAACGGCATATAGGCTAAGTAGAGCGCGCTCTTGTCCTTGATCGTCAGGGTCAAAAGGCCGGGCTTACTCACGTCGATCCTCGCTGAAAGCCGAGCAACAGTGCTTGCAGTCCTAGCTCGAGGTTGATGCCAGAGCCCACGAGACCCAGCAGGCGTTCCGCTTTCTCGTGCTGCTCGAACAGGCGCCTCAGTGTTAAGTCGCGCCAGGCATTATGCAAGGTGACTGCGGCGCGATCTGTGACAGAGGTCGAGCCGGGCGCGAGTCGCGCGCGAATCTGCTGGTGGAGCTCGCGCGTGAGCCAGGTGAGCGCGAGCTCCGGGTCGCCCTTGACCCACGAGTCGACGATGGCCTGGATCGGGGCTTTATCTTCAGAAATTAAAGTAAGTTGCTCCGATAATTTACTGGTTTCTTTAGACTTATTATCGGCGATCACGGCTGCGACCTTGAGCGCCGCGCCGCCCGTCAAGGTCCATGCGGCCGCGAGGTCCTCAGGGCTCACGCCGAGCCAAGCCGCGACCTCGATAGGCGTTGGCCGCGCCACGTCCAAGCGCTGACAGCGGCTGCGAATCGTCGCGGGCAGGCGGCCCGGCTGGTCCGCCAATAACAGCAGGTAGGTGTCGGCGGACGGTTCCTCGAGACTTTTCAGCAGCGCATTCGCCGCCGCCGTGGTCATGCCGTCGGCCGGCTCGAAGATCACCAGCTTGGCTCCGCCGGCGTGCGCCTTGAGGCTCAGCTCCGCGGCTAGGCCGCGAATCTGCTCGACCGAGATCGCAGTCTTGTCCTCTTCCGGGAACAACCAGTGCAAATCGGGATGGTGGTCGGCGGGCGTGTGTCGATCCGCGTACGCGGCGACGGCTTCCTCGGGTCCAAGATCCGGTAATTCCAGCTTCGCGCCTCGCTCGAGCAAGCGGCGCGCGAAGACGAGCGCGAGATTCAGCTTTCCAGACCCGGCCGGCCCGCCGATCAACCAGGCGTGGCCGAGACGCTGTGCCGCGTACGCCGTCTCGAGGCGGTTCAACGCGCCCTTGAGCCACGGGCACAAGCTGCGTTGCAGCGTCTCAAGCGCGGCCCCGGTCATTTTCCGAAAGCCCCGAGTAGCGAGTCGAGCTCGCGGACGATCGCGGCCTGCACTTGTCCGAGCGCGCCCGCCGCGTCGATCACTTTGACTCGCTTCGGGTCGCGCTGGGCCCGTTCGAGATAAGCGCGTCGCACCCGCTCGAAGAACGGCGCCTGCTCCCGCTCGAAATGGTCGGGCGCGCGTGCGGCGATGCGTCGTCGGCCGACCTCGAGCGGAGCGTCGAGCAGCAAGGTCAGATCGGGCCCGAGCCCGCGCTGCACCCCGGTCTCGAGCGCCTCGAGCAGGCGCGTGTCCGCCCCTCGCCCGCCGCCTTGGTAGGCGAACGTGGCATCGGTGAAGCGGTCGCAAACAACCCATTTGCCGGTCGCGAGCGCCGGTCGAATCACGGTATCGAGGTGGCGGGCGCGCGCCGCGAACATCAGCAGGGCCTCGACCTCGGCCGACAAAGCGCCGTGTTCCCCGTCGAGTATCCACGCGCGGATCGCCTCGCCCAACGGAGTGCCCCCGGGCTCGCGCGTCGCAATCGCTTCGACCCCGCGCGACTCGAGATGCGCGAGGATCAGCGCGAGGTTGGTCGTCTTGCCGACGCCCTCTCCGCCTTCCAACGTGACGAATGCTCCGCGCACGGCGCTATTGCCCCGGGGCGTGCAGCCGCCGCAGGTAGTCGCGCACCGCGCGGTCGTGCTCCTCGAGCGTCGCGGAGAACGTGTGGCTGCCGTCGCCGCGGCCGGTCGCGACGAAGTACAACGCATCCGTGGCTTGCGGTTGGACGGCTGCCTCGAGAGACGCATTGCCCGGCAGCGCGATCGGCGTCGGCGGCAGACCCGCGCGCGTGTACGTGTTGTACGGCGTGTCGCGCTCGAGATCCTGGCGACGCAGGTTTCCGTCGTACGTCTCGCCGATGCCGTAGATCACGGTCGGGTCCGTTTGCAGGCGCATCCCGCGTTTGAGGCGTTGCTGGAACACTCCGGAGATCAGCTTGCGCTCGGAGGGCAATGCTGTCTCCTTCTCGATGATCGACGCGAGGATCAACGCTTCGTATGGGTCGCGCAACTGCGTGCCCTGATCACGCGAGTCCCACGCCTTGGCAAGATGATCGCGCATCGCCTGGTGGGCGGTACGAAGCAGCTCGAGATCGGTCGTGCCGCGCGGGAAAAAGTAAGTATCGGGGAAGAACTCGCCCTCGGGATGCATGCCGGGCTCGCCGAGCTCCGCCATGATCTGCGTGCCGTCGAGCGAGCCGGCGCGAATCGCCGTGTTGGTGCGGATCGCTGCGAGAAGGTCCGCGAACCGCCAGCCCTCCACGATCGTGAGTTGGTGCAGATAGACCTGTCCCGAGACGAGCTTCTCGACGAGCGAGAGCGGAGTTAGGCCCGGCAGCAGCTGGTACTCGCCCGCGCGAATTCGCGTTGCATCACCGCGCCAGCGCGCGTACACGTCGAGCAGGAACGGATGCTCCAGGAGGTTGCGCTGGGCGAGCTCGGCCGTGACGCGGCGCAGCGGCGTGCCGCTCGACACCTCGAGCCAAGCGCCTTCCGGCGGGATCGGCAGCTCCGCGTGCAGGGAGCGCCAGGCAAGGTCCGCAAACGCTGCGCCGCCTGCGATCAAAGCCGCCAGGACGCCGAGCGCGATCCAGGCGCGCTTACGCATCGGTGCCTATCCCAAGTTGCTGCATGAGGCGCGCGGTCGCCGGGCCCCGCGCGAACACGCGTTGGTCGAGCCGCGCGACCGGCCAGATTCCGATCAATGCATTCGTCACGAAAAGCTCGTCCGCATCGTTCAGGTCGCGCAGAGTCAGATCCGCTTCGCGTGGAGCGAGGCCGACGTGCGGAGCCGTCTCGAGCACGACCCGACGCATGACGCCAGCGATTCCATTGCGCGTGACGGCTGGCGTCAACAGCTCGGCGCCGCGAACCGCGAATACATTGCTGCTGCTGCCGCCGACCACGCGCTCGGTCGTATCGAGCAAGAGACCCTGCTCCACGTCTCGGCCGCGCAGCTCTACGTGTGCGAGCACCTGCTCGAGCCGGCACAAGTGCTTCAAATCGGCGAGCGCCGGTGAAACGCCGAGTCGCAGCGCGCAGACGTGCACGCGAATCCCGTGAGTGTAGTGCGAGCTTGGGATTTCGGGCCATGCCGAGAATCCCAGGATACGAGTCGGTTTCGGCGCGTCGGGCGGCCGGTAGCCGCGCTCGCCGGGACCGCGCGTCACGATCAGCTTCACGATCGTACGTCCCGAGCGGGGGCAATGCGCGGTGATCTCGGCGCACACGAGCTCGCGATCCGGGGCTTCGATCGCGAGCCGGCGGCAGCCGCGCTCGAGCCGCTCGAAGTGGTAGTCGAGCCAGCGAATGTGGCCGTCGACAGCCGCCATCGTCTCGAACAGACCGTCGCCGTAAGCGAGGCCGCGGTCGGCCGGATCCACGCCGGTTTCGCGTCCATTGACGAGCCAGAGAGCCTTCAAGCCGTTCGCCGCCTCGCGCCAATCACTGCAGCGTTGTAGCAAAAAGAGCCGCGCGCTGCTCGCGGGCGGCGCACAGTTCCTCGAAGCGGGTCTATGCGAAACGCTTGAAGATGACCGTGCCGTTCGTGCCGCCGAACCCGAACGAGTTCGACATGGCGACGGACAGCTTGGCCGGGCGTGCGACGTTCGGCGTGTAGTCGAGATCGCAGGCCGGATCCGGGTTCTCGAGGTTGATGGTCGGAGGAATCACCTGCTCGTGCAACGCGAGCACGCTGAAAACCGCTTCCGCGCCGCCCGCCGCGCCGACCATGTGGCCCGTCGTGGATTTGGTGGAGCTGACTGCAACGGTCTTCGCGTGATCGCCGAAAGCCCGCTTGATGGCGATGGTCTCCGCGAGGTCACCGAGCTCCGTCGAGGTTCCGTGCGCGTTCACGTAGTCGACTTGCTCGGGATTGAGGCCGGCGTCGCGCATGGCGTTCAGCATGCAGACGTACGCCCCCTGTCCGTTTTCGGGCGGCGCCGTAATGTGGTGCGCGTCGCTGCTCATGCCGAAGCCGACGAACTCCGCGTAGATCCGGGCGCCGCGCGCCTTCGCGTGCTCGTAGTCCTCGAGCACGACGCACCCCGCGCCGTCGCTCAGCACGAAGCCATCGCGGTCGCGGTCCCAGGGGCGGCTCGCTTTGGTGGGCGCGTCGTTGCGCTGCGACAGCGCGCGCGCCGCGCAGAACCCGGCGAGGCCGATCTGCGTGCTGCAGTACTCGGCGCCGCCCGCCACCATGACGTCCGCGTCGCCGTGCTGGATCATTCGCGCCGCGAGCCCGATGCTGTGCGTGCCCGTCGTGCAGGCCGTAACGATCGCAAAGTTCGGGCCCGTCATGCCGTAGTTGATCGACAAATGCCCCGAGATCATGTTGATGATGCTCGCGGGCACGAAGAACGGCGAGACGCGGCGCGGACCCGCCTCGAGCATCTTCGAATGGTTCACCTCGATCGTGTGAATGCCGCCTATTCCCGAGCCGACTGCGACACCGTAGCGATGCGCGGTCGCCTCTTTGACCTCGACGCCCGAGTCGCGAATAGCCTGCACGCCGGCCGCGATGCCGTAGAGCATGAATGGATCGCACTTGCGCGCTTCCTTCGGCTCCATGTAAGCGGTCGGGTCGAAATTGCGGATCGTGCCGGCGAAGCGAGTCGAGAACGCGCTCACGTCGTACTGGTCTATCGGTGTGATCCCGCTGACGCCGTCGCGAACCTTCGTCCAACCTTCTGCCACCGTGTTACCGCACGGCGAAATGAGGCCGAGGCCCGTGACTACGACGCGCTTCGACACGGTCGATGCCTCAGGGGCAGAGGGAAAGGACGGAGCTGTGCGAGCGGACGCAGCAGATTAGGCGTCGCTTCGTCTCGCATTGATATAGTCGATTGCTTGCTGGACGGTAGTGATCTTTTCGGCTTCTTCGTCTGGAATCTCGGTCTCGAATTCCTCTTCGAGGGCCATGACGAGCTCGACGGTATCCAGGGAGTCCGCGCCCAAGTCGTCCACGAACGAGGCGTCGTTCTTGATCTCGTCCGCCTTGAGGCCGAGCTGCTCGGCAATGATTCCTCTGACCTGTTCTTCCACACTGCTCATGTGCGCGATACCCCTGTTTATTTGACCGGCCGGACCATAGGGCCCAGCCGGGGTGGCGCGTATTGTATGGGAATAAATCTGGGGGTTCTACCGGGCCGCGTGGCGTGCCGAATCGGCTCGAATGTCGCGAACTTACGCGCCATCAATGGCTTCGACGCGCTCGGTCAGTGCATCAGCATGCCGCCATTCACGTTGAGCGTTTCGCCGGTGATATAGCTGCCGGCGTCCGAGACGAGGAAAACGACGGCTGCTGCGACGTCCGCGACGCTGCCGAGACGCGCAAGCGGAATACGCTCGCGTAGCGCCTGGACCTGCTTCTCGTCGAGCGCGCGAGTCATGTCCGTGTCGATGAAGCCCGGCGCGACGACGTTGACCGTGATGTTGCGCGACGCGATCTCTGCTGCGAGCGCCTTCGTGAAGCCGATGAGGCCCGCCTTCGCCGCCGCGTAGTTCGTCTGCCCCGGATTGCCGGTGAGCCCGACGATGGAGCCGATGTTCACGATGCGGCCGTAGCGGGCCTTCGCCATGCCTCGTAAGCACCCTTTGCAGAGGCGGTAGATCGACGAGAGGTTCGTCGACAACACCGCGTCCCATTCCTCGGTCTTCATCCGCAATAGAAGGTTGTCTCGCGTGATGCCCGCGTTGTTCACGAGGATCGCGGGCGCTCCTTCGCGTGCGCCGATGTCCGCGAGCAGAGCGTCGACAGAGGCTTCGTTCGCGACGTCGAGCACGGCGCCGCGCCCTTTTAGCCCGAGCTCCGCGAGCTTGGCGTCGATCGCGCGGGCGCCCTGCTCGCTCGTCGCCGTCCCGATCACGATCGCTCCTTGACGTCCTAGCGCTTCGGCAATCGCGGCGCCGATGCTCCGCGAAGCACCCGTGACGAGCGCGACGCGGCCCGCGATCCCAGGCCATGGTGTCAACGCTGAAATATCCATCGGTTCTCTTCCGCAGCGAAAATGACGCGCGATTATAGCCGCGCGGTTTCGGGCACAGCCGGCCGCCGCATCACGGTGAACGCGAGACCGGTCAGCGCGCCCGCGATCGCGCCATAGAGATGCGCCGCGACGACGACGGCGCCGCCGACACTGGCAGCGGTCAACGGCACCGGGCCGTAGACCACCTCCCAGAGGAGCTTGAGCGTGAGCCCGAGACCGAGGCCGACACCGAGCCCCACGGCCCGGGCCCGGATCATGACTATCGCCCCGCAAGCCACGAGCCCGTGCAACACCCCCGACAAGCCGACATACCAGTGCGTATCGGGCTGAAACAGGTACAAACCTGCGCTAATTGCGAACCCCGTCACAACACTTGCGATTGCCCATTCGAGCGGACTGAGGAACTCTTCTAGTAGTCCGCCGATCAGTAGCAATGCAAGGAGGTTGGGCCAGAGGTGGGCCCACCCGAGGTGCACGAGATGCGCAGTGATGAGTCTCCAGACTTGCCCGTTCGCGAGCCCTGCGCGGTCGTAGCTGCCCCAGTCACGGGCGGCTTCGCCGCCGAGGGCGAACGCGAAGCAGCAGGCCCCGATCAGCACTGGCACGGCGCCGCGGCGCCAGAGTCGCTTTACCCCTAAACCAAACTTGCCAAAAGGGTCGTCGTTCACAATGGGCATCGATGAGCGTGTGTTATCTTCGGCGCCCGTCGTGCGTCGTCCTCAGGCGCGAACCAAGGTGTGGTCATGATGAGAACATCGCTTCGAGCCGCCGAGCAAGGCTTCACGCTGCTCGAGATCATGGTGGTCGTCGTGATCATCGGGCTCCTGGCCGCGATCGTGGTGCCGAATTTCGTCGGCAACATCGACAAGGCGGCCATGAGCAGGGCCAAGCAGGACATCCGCGGCATCGAGACGGCTTTGAACCTGTATCGCCTCGACAATTTCCGCTACCCGAGCACCTCGGACGGCCTCCAAGCGCTCGTCACGAACCCGGGCGAAGCCACCGCCCCGAATTGGAAAGCGCAGCTCAGGAAGCTGCCCATCGACCCGTGGAACCATCCCTACCAATACGCCTATCCGGGTCAACATGGAGAGTTCGACGTCTTCTCGTATGGCGCCGATGGCCAGGAAGGCGGCGAAGGCATCAATGCCGACATCGGTAACTGGGATCTCGACTAGCTCGCTGGTCCCGCGCTTCGCGCAGCGCGGCTTCTCGTTGCTCGAGCTGCTCGTGGTCGTCGCGATCATCGGGATTCTCGTGGGCGCCGTCGTGCTGTCCGTGAGCGTGGTCGGCGCCGATCGAGAAGCCGAGGAAGAGACGCGCCGTCTGCAGGGGCTGATCGATCTGCTGCACGAGGATTCGTTGATGCAGAGCCGCGACTACGGCCTGATGTTGACCACGGGCGGCTATCGGTTCTACGCCTACGACTATAAGCAGCTGAAGTGGCTCGAAGTCGCCGGCGACAAGCTGCTCACGGAGCATGCGCTTCGCGATCAGCTCGTGCTGGCGCTCGCGCTCGACGGCAAGGACGTTAAGCTCGAGAAGAAGTTCGAGACGATCGATCGAGAGAAGGATCCGCAGCCGCAAATCATGATCCTCTCGAGCGGCGAGATCACTCCGTTCGTGCTCGACGTCTCGCGCGACGGCGTTCGCGGCCATTTTTCATTGACCGGCGAGCTCGACGGCAAGCTCGCGGTGGCGGAGGACGGCTATGCGGCGCGTTGATCTGGCTCGCGCGCGCGGCTTCACTCTGCTCGAGGCGATGGTCGCGCTCGTGATCGTCGCGCTCGGGATGATGGCCGTGAACGGTCAGTTGAACCGCTACGTCGTGGCCGCGAGCTTCGTCGAGGAGAAGACGCTCGCGAGCTGGATCGGAACGAACCAGATCACGGCGTTGAGCGTGGGCACGACCTGGCCCGCCGTCGGAACGCACGACGAGGACGTCGAATTCGCGCAGCGCAAGTGGCGTTGCCACATCGTGGTCACGGAAACCGACGTAATGAACCTGCATCGCGTCGACGTGTCGGTCTCGCTCAAGGACAACCCCGAGCGCGTGATCGACAAGGTGTCCGGGCTCGTGGAGCCGCCCGTGCCCGCAGGCATACCGCCGCCGCGCTGGGCGCTCCCAATCGTCGCGCAACAGGGCGCTGAATGACGGCTCGTCGCATAGAGGGCTTCACGCTGATCGAGCTGCTCGTCGCGATGGCAATCGTCGCGGTGATCGGCGTGATGGCGATGACCGGCTT
>Ga0068868_100001090_pt1 | contig 18589 bp, 17 predicted proteins | sample KBSMisM42_FD_64660 | JGI IMG/M metagenome (GOLD analysis project Ga0068868, IMG submission 64660) | Miscanthus rhizosphere microbial communities from Kellogg Biological Station, Michigan, USA - KBS Miscanthus M4-2 | ecosystem: Host-associated > Plants > Roots > Rhizosphere > Soil ...
CACGTCCTGACGCTCTCGCGAAAGGGCTACACGGACGCGGTCGTGAACAAGACGTTCGCGCCGGGTACGAAGACGGCGCTCGCGCTCACGCTCGACAAGCTGCCGTCGGTGTTTCACGTCGAGGCCGATCAACAAAACGCGGTCGTGAGCTTCGAAGGTCGCGACGTGGGCGCGACGCCGGTCGACGTGCTGCGTCCATCGGGCGCGTATCACGTGCAAGTGAACAAGAGCGGCTTCCTCACGTACGAGGCGACCGTCACGGGCGCGCCGGGTGAGCACGTCGACTTGCGCGCGAAGATGGCCGTGTCGCATCCGTCGATCTTCACGCGCTGGTGGTTCTGGACGATCGCGGGCGTCGTCGTCGCGGGCGCAGCTGTCACCACGTACTTCCTCGTTCGCCAGCCCCCACCCCCGAACGGTGGTGGCCTCGGCTGGTCGGTTCCGATCCCGCCCTAAGTCCCAGCCCGTTCAACGCCCCGAATTCCGTCGAAACGTTCGGATCCGAACGATCTGTACGATTTTTGTACGCGCTGCCCGTCCGAGCGAACGGCGCGGCACCTCGAAAAAAGCGACAGATCGTTCGGATCCGAACGGTTTGTACGATTTTTGGTCGTTGAACCTAATCGCCGAGGGGGGCTGCCGGGTAGGCGCAGCGGAATCCGAAGTTGGGGGCGGTCGTGGATGGCGGGAGGTCGAGGACCTTCTCGGCGCGCACGGCGATCACTTGGTCAGCGGCCCAGTTCGAAGCGCGCACCTCGACGTCGCCTCCTGCTTTCATCGGACACGTTGGATCATCGATGACGCCGGCTTGATCTCCCCAGCAATCGGCGGACGTCTCGGAGAACGGTCGATCGGCGGTGATTTCGGCGAGGTTGCCCGCGAGGTTGCGCACCTCGGTGGTGCCCAGGACGACGCGATCGAGGAACGCGCACGGCGAGCTCGCGCAAATCGTTGGTGCTTCGGGACCGCCGAGGTGGGCGTTCGTGTTGGGATCGGTGAACGCGCCGCCGTTCGGATCGAAACAAAGGCCGTTCGGAGTCTTGCCGTTCGAGAACTGCGTCGACTCGCGCGACCAGACGAGACCTGCGCACGTCGGCGCGTCGAAGCCCCACGGATACGGCGAGCGACCGAGCTCGGTGCCGACGTACTCGAATTGCGCGCCCGTCGGGAGCGATCCGCCCGCGGACTTGCAGAACGGCGCCGCTTGCGACGCGTCGACGCAGTTGACGGGGAAATTTTCGTACTGACCTGCTGAGGGCGTGAACGTGCACCAGAGGGCTTCGGGAATTCCCGTTTGACGAAACGTGACGGGCGGCACGAGCCCCGCGGCGCGAAAGCGCGCCACGCTCACCTCGTCGGCGTCGATGTAGAACGGCGACATGACGGCGAGGCGATGCCACGTCGCGCTTCGATTCGGAAGCGGCTGCCCGTCTTGCGTTCCCATCCAATAGGCGCCGCCCGGAATGCACACCGATCCTTTCGGCGGTGGTGTCGCCGACTCGTCGCAAGCCACGCGTTTCGAGGATGGCCACGTTCCCACGCTGGAGGATGCGCCGTCGAAGGTCGCGAGCGTGTCGGGGGTGTCGCTCATCGCGCCCGCGGAGTCGGTGTCGAAGAAGACGAGGCCGTCGCTCGTGCCGCTGTCGGAGGTCGGGATGCCGACGAGCTTGTCGATCGATGCGTCGGGCGCGGGACCCGAGGGCGTCGCGAGGCGTCGCAGATACAAACGCGCGCGAAGGACGTAGCCGCTTTGATTCGTGAGCGGGACGCCGATCGAGACGGTGCCTTGGGCGAACATCTCCGCCGTCACGTCGAAATCGTTCACGCATCCCGCGCACGGCGTCGGCGAGCCGGGCGGATAGACCTCGACGCGGAGTGCGTCGAACAGCGGCGTCGGCGACATGATGTCCTCGTCGCCCGCCGCGCTGCGAATCGGCGCGTCCGTGTCGAAGTGCACGACGACCGATTGCGGCGCGCAACCCACGGCGAAGAGGATCGTGCAGATCAGCGGACGCATCGAAAGCCCGTGCTGACCGTGCCGGCGTTGTCTTGGAGACCTCGACGGCTCGCGGTGGAGATGTCCGTCGGGCCCGACTCCCAGCTCCCGCCTCGTATGGAGTGCGTCGCGGCGCCGACGACGCAAGACGGTGAAGCGAGGCTCGACGAGAGCGCGCAATTGGAGCGCTTCGAGACGAACGCGTCGGCGACGTGCTCGCGAACGTTTCCCGTCATGCCGATCAATCCGCCGCCGTTCGACCCGAATGCGGTGTCGTCGCTCCCGAAATCGACGTCGGCGACGCCGAATGGAAGCTTCGCGAGGAAGCACGTCGTGTTGTCGATGCTCGCGGTGCCGTTGCCGCGCGCCCAAGCCACGTCTTGGCACGAAGGCGCGCCGCCCGCGCCCGGCTCGTACGTCGAAAAGTTCTTCTCCGAACGTCCGAACACCGACGCGGCGTACTCCCACTGGACCTCGAGCGGGAGCGAGCCGCCTTGGAACTCGCAGAGATCTTCCGACGTCGGATGATCGACGCAGTTGAGCGGCTGCGACTCTTGTCCCATCGGGCTCGCCGTGAACGTGCACTGCGCGGTGCTTCCCTCCGATTGGTTCGGCGCGTGCGCGGTGGTCGTGTTCGTGATGATGCCCTTCGATCCGCTGTAGCCGCTCGAGAGAGCCGCGCGATAACGCGCGACGCTGTACTCGTATCGGTCCATCAAGAACGACGGCACGGTCGCGACGCGCGCGGGCAAATTGTCGTTCGCGGCCGAGGCCGAGCCTTCGCGGCCATCGAGCCCTCCGAAGATCATCGCGCCGCCGCGCACGCAGATCTCGCCGTCGTGTAGCGCCGGATTCTCGGGCTTCGGATCATCGGCGCAGTCGACCGCGAGCGGCTTTTCGAAGTCGCCTTGATGCGTCGTGGTCGGAAGCGTCATGTCGGAGTCGAGCGCGACCTCGCTCACGGGCACGACCGTCGCCTCCGTGTCCACGCACGACTGGATGTCCGTCGCTTGCGGATCGTCTCGCGCGGGATCGGGAAGGATGGCTTGGGTCCCGTCGCACGCGCCCGCGAGCGTGACGACGACCTTGCCGCGCGTGCCGGGCACGAGATGAACGAGGATGATGCGATCGATCGTGACGAGCGGCTGCGGCTCCGTCGCGGGCGTGATGTCCGTGCCATCCGTGGAGATCAGACGCGGGCCCGGATCCGACCAATACTGCGGGCAGAGCGACAGACAATCGGGCGTGCAACAGCCCGCGGCGGGCGTCGTGCCTGGCGGAGGCCGCGAGATGTACGCCTCGCCGCGATAATCCTGCACGTAACCGGCCGGATAACCGCGCAATCTGACGAGCGCCCACCGTTCGCCGTTCATGTCCTCGGCGAAGACGCTGAAGCTCACGGGCCACTGCTCCGGCAGAGCTCGCGGGATCGTTCGCGAGGCGATCCACTGCGATCCGTCCTTGGAATAGATGTCGACGCGGAGCTCGCTAACGATTTTCGGCACGGGCATGTCCGTGTCGACGACGATCAGCGCCTCGCCTCGTACATAGTCGCAGCCGGTCGCCGCGAGCGCTACGAACGCTAGGACTCCCGCCCGCATGGAGCGCAGCCTATCATGAGGACGTGCTGCCTCTCTTTCCCGGAACCGTCCTCGCTGGACGCTACCGCCTCGACGTGAAGCTCGGGGAAGGCGGCATGGGCCAAGTCTGGGCAGCCACGCACGTCGTCACGCGGCAGCCCGTGGCGCTCAAGCTGCTCTTGCCGGTGCTCGGCACGGACGGGCCTCGCGTCGTCAAACGCTTCATGCGCGAGGCGCGCGCGGCGAGCGCGGTGCGGCACCCGAACGTCGTCGTCATCAACGACGTGATGGAGCTCGACGCCGAGACGCCGATGATGGTGATGGAGCTGCTCCACGGCGAGACGCTCGGCGAGCGGCTCTCGCGCGAGAAGCGTTTGCCCGTCGCCGAGATCGCGCGCGTCCTTCTGCCGGTCGTCTCCGCGCTCGGAACGGCGCACGCGCTCGGGATCGTCCATCGCGACATCAAGCCCGACAACATCTTCCTCGCAAACACGCCCGAAGGCGTCCAGGTGAAGGTGCTCGATTTCGGCATCGCGAAGCTCTCGCCCGCGCACGACGACGCGACGACGAACACGGGCACGCTCACCGCGACGAACGCGATCGTCGGCACGCCGCAGTACATGGCGCCCGAGCAAATCTTCGGCGAGAAGGACATCGATCATCGCGCGGACATCTGGGCGCTCGGCGTCATCGCGTACGAGTGCATCGCGGGTGCGAGGCCCACCGAAGGATCGAACGTCGGTCAGGTGATGAAGATCATCGCGCAGCAGCGCATCCCGCCCATCGCGCAAGTCGCTCCCGACGTGCCGGCGGACGTCGCCGCGATGATCACCTCGGCGCTCGCGACGGAGCGAGATCAGCGGCCGACGCTGCGCGACGTGATGTCGGTCCTGTCGCGTTACACCGACATGAGCGTGCGATCCTTCGCCGAGCCGCAAGCGCCGATCACGCTCGCGTCGGGGACGAGCCTGCCTCCGAGCGGCGACGCGAGCGGACAGCACGGAGCGCCCGCGACCGATCCGTCTCTCGGAACTGCGCCGACGATTGCTTCGGGAGAGACGTCGAGCGAGCGCGTGCCCACGTTGCCGACGGCGGCGACGCTCGAAGCAGCCACGACGCAGCTCGACGCGAAGTCCCTACCGCCGCCGCGTAAGTCTTCGCGCTGGCTGACGGTGGTGCTCGCAGTGATTGCGGTGGGCGCGACATCGGCGCTCACGGTGAGCCTCGTCTCGCGTCCGAGCTCGTCGCTCTCGCTCGCGGCGCCGCCGAGCACGACGCCGAGCGTCACCCCTACCCCGCCGACGGCGTCGGTCGCCGAAAAGCACGAAGACACTTCCGTGAAAGACGCAGCCGTCTCCTCCGTCGTCGCGACGCCGCCCTCGATGACGACGGTGCGACCAGCTCCGAGCACGAAACCCGTCGCGAACGCGTCCGCCACAGCGCCGCCGATCGCCCCGACGAAGCAGACGGCTGCAGCCGCTCACGGTGGCGTCGTGGAGACTGTACCTTACTGATCATGTCCGACATCGAGACTCTCCGGCGCGACGGCTTCGTCATCTTGCGCGACGTGCTCGGCGCGACCGAGCTCGAGGCGATCACCGGAGCGCTGCGACCGTTCGAAGAGGCGCAGCGAAACGGTCGCAACAACTTCGAAGGCGAGCGAACGAAGCGCGTCTACAGCCTCGCGGGCAAAGGCGACGTCTTCATGAAGCTCGCCGAGCAGCCGCGCGTCCTCGAGCTCGTCGACGCGCTGCTCATGCCGAATTGGCTCTTGTCGAACCTGCAATCGATTCGAATTTTTCCGGGCGAGACCGAGCAGCCTTGGCACGCGGACGACACGTTCTATCCCGTGCCGCGCCCTCATCCGACGCTCGCGGTGTCCGTGATCTGGGCGCTCGAAGATTTCGACGAGGACAACGGCGCGACGGAGATCATCCCCGGCAGCCATCTCTGGGGCGACGAGCATCCCGACGCGCGCCCGCGCGAGGTCGTCCGCGCCGTGATGCGCGCCGGATCCGCGATCGTCTTCGACGGCGCGACGTGGCATCGCGGCGGTGCGAACCGTTCGCAACGAACGCGCCTCGGCATGAGCCCTCAATATTGCCAGCCGTGGCTTCGCCCGCAGGAGTCTCAGCTCCTGATCGTGCCGCCCGAGATGGCGCGACGATGCTCGCCCCGCGGCCGCTCGATGCTCGGATACAACATCCACCCGCCGTTCGTCGGACAGGTAGACGGAAAACACCCGCTCCGCCTCGTCGATCCGGAGTACCGCTCGCACATGAGCGACGCCCGCGAAATCGCCGACCGCGTCCTCGAACGCCCCGTGCCGTTCAAAGCGTCGAGCTGACGCAGGTCACTTGGGAATCTTCAGGACAGCACCGTCTTTGTACGATGTTGCATTTGGGGAGACCGCAGTGAAGTAAATGCTCGTGTCATCCACGGCGATGGCGGCGACGAATGTATTGTCGACGATCACCACTGGTGGGTTGGAGCCGCAACCGGTGACCGGGCACCTCAATATCGCCATCCCGTTGCTCGTAGCCCAGTACACGTTCGTGCCGTCGGTCGCGATCGCGTTCGGCGTGAGCGGGCTCTTGGCGATGACGGTCGGTTTGCCACCGCAACCAGCGAGGTTGCAGCTCATCACCGTGTCGCCACCGTAGTTCGTCCAATACACGTTCACGCCATCGATGACGACAGACTGGGTATCGCTCTGACCCGTGGCGAACACGGTTGGCGATCCGCAGCCCGCGAGTGGGCAAGCTGCGATGTCGAGGCTGCCCCAGTACAACGTCGTTGCGCTGGTGGTAAGGCCCGCTGGCTCTTCGTCCGTCACGAACGTCGTCGGCGCGAGGCCACAACCGTCCTTCGCACACGCCTTGATGTCGTTCGACATGCTCGTCCAGTAGATCTCGGTAGCGCTCAATGCGATGTTCGTAATGGCGGTAGACCCCGACGCGAGAACGGTCGGGCCTGCGTCGGCGTCGCACCCAATCTTTGCACACGAGTAGATCCCGCTCCCCTGCCCACCCGTGCGATTGCCCCAATAGACGGTCGTGTCATCCACGGCGATTGCGTCTGGCGCGAACAGATTCGACGCCAGCACCGTCGGCGCGCCGCCACAACCGCTCTTCGCGCAGCGAACAACGGAGCCGTCGTCACCTTGGCCAAAGTTGGTCCAGTAAACGTAATCCTCGTCGAGCGCGATGTGCACGGGCGCGGCCTGATTGGCGGCGAGCACCTGCGCTTCGACGCCACCCTCGTGAATACCGTCGTGATCATCCGCTTCGATTAGCGCTGCATCTTGCGGCACGGTGTCGTCACCGACGACTTGTCCGCCGCAGTGAACGAGAACGCAAATCGCGAGGAATGCGCGCCTAGTCCCCAATGGCGTCCGCCGTGTCGCTCGTATCGCCGCTCGCGTCCGTCGATGAATCGTCGGCTTCGACATCATCCGTTGCGTCGAGCAACGGGTTGTTTGCGTCCTTCTTGATCGCCGCGTCGTGAATGGCGGCGTCCCATCCGGGATTGTAGAGCCCGATTCCGCCGGGGTCGCTGCACGAGATCGTTACCCCCGACGCGACAGCAACGACGCTGAGCAGCATCTTGCGCCGGCGCGCGATGCCTTGTGAAGGAAGCATGACGAAAGGCTAGCATTGGAGGAATGAAGGCGCTCTTCGAGCTCGAGTGGTTCGGTGATGCGGCAGAACGCCACTTCCGCAAAGTGCGCCCATTCGTCAGCGACCTTCCGTGGGGAACGATCGACAAATCGCGCCACGCGCCGGAAGTGTTGGAACAGGCACGCATCGTATGGTCGTCAATCGCCATGACCGAGTATCACGCGGCCGGCGCATTCGCGGACGTGCTCGGTGCAGCCATCGCAGCGCGAGCTCCCCTCGACATCATCGGCATGGCCGGCGACTTCGTCGCCGACGAATTGATGCATACGGAGCTCGCGAGCCGACTTGCCATGGAGCTCGGTGGCGGCGCGCCTGTCGAGGTGGACTTCGATCGGATGGGGATGACACCGAGCGCGCCCGACCTCGACGCGTTCGCGCGCGCGAACGATCTCGTGATTCGCGCTGCGTGCGTGACCGAAACGATCAGCGGAGCGATCGCCGTCGAGACGCGCGCCATCGTGGAGCAGCCTCTCATTCGCGCCGTCGTCGAGCAGATCGCTCGTGATGAGGCACGCCACATGCGCTTCGGCTGGCTCTACATGGAATGGGCCGTCCTCGACATGACCGAGACCGAGCGCACGCGCTTGGGGCGCGTCGCCGTCGAGGAAATTGCGAAGCTGTCACCGAGCTGGCTGCGACACAGCGGCTCGGCTCACGGGCGCGATTTTGGTTGGCTCGACGTGGAGCCTTTCCGAGCGCGTATGCGGCCGACAATCATGGGTGACATCGTCGCGCCGCTCGAGAAGCTCGGCGTTCCAATCGATCACGAAGCAGTGGAAAAGCTTCTTTGACGCCACGGGCGGTATAGCATCGACGGTAGCGTCCGCCCGGGGAGGATTCATGGAGACACCGCTCACACCGCTCGAGTTCATGCGTCGCGCAAGGCGGCTCTTCGGAACGAAAGAGGCCGTCGTCGACGGAGAGAAGCGGCTCACGTACGAGGAGCTCTTCGATCGGTGCGATCGTTTTTCGGCGGTGCTGCAGCGGCTGGGCGTGAAGCCTGGCGATCGGGTCGCGTACATCGCGAACAACACGCACGTGAACCTCGAGTCGTTTTATGCGGTGCCGCAGATCGGCGCGGTGCTCGTTCCGATCAACTATCGACTCGTCGCGGACGACTTCGCGTACATCATCGCGCACAGCGGCTCCACGATCGTGTGCGCGGCGCCGGAGTACCTCGAGGCGATCGATTCGATCCGCGATCGCATACCGAGCGTCACTTCGTTCATCGCGCTCGAAGGGTCGCGTGAGGGTTGGCTCTCGTACGAGGACGAGATCTCGCGCGCGACGGCCCTCTTCGAGCGGCCCGCGATCCACGAGACGGATCTGTTGACGATCAACTACACGAGCGGGACGACGGCGCGTCCGAAGGGCGTGATGATCACGCACCGCAACGCGTGGGTGAACGCCGTGGGGACGCTCGTCCACCTCCCGATGGGGCCTGGCGAGCGTTACCTCTGGACGCTGCCGATGTTCCACGCCAACGGCTGGACGTTCACTTGGATCGTGACGGCCGTGGGCGCGACGCACGTGTGCTTGCGCAAGGTCGAGCCCGCGCGCGTCTTCGAGGAGATCGCTCGCGAGTCGATCACGATGCTGTGCGCCGCTCCGACCGTGCTCATCGGGCTCGCGAACGCGCCGGCCGAGATGCGATCCGGCGCGCCGCGAGGCGTGCGTGTCGTGACCGCTGGAGCGCCGCCTGCTGCAGCGACGATCGGGCGCGTCGAAGGCGATCTCGGTTGGGAAGTGACCCACGTGTACGGCCTCACGGAGACGGCGCCGTTCATCACGGTGTGTGAGCCGCGTCCCGAGCACGCGAAGCTCGATGCAGCATCCCGCGCGGCGATCAAGGCGAGGCAAGGCGTGGAGCTCGTCACGTCCGGCGAGCTGCGGGTCGTGGACGAGGACGGGCGCGAGGTCCCGCGCGATGGAGCGACCGTCGGCGAGATCGTCGCGCGTGGCAACGTCGTCATGAAGGGCTACTTCGACGATCCCGAAGCCTCCGAGCTCGCGCTGCGCGGAGGATGGTTTCACTCCGGAGATGCGGCCGTCGTCCATCCCGACGGCTTCGTCGAGATCCGCGATCGCCTGAAGGACGTCATCATCAGCGGCGGCGAGAACATCTCGTCCGTCGAGGTCGAAGGGGTGCTCTTGAAGCACGATGCCGTGGCCGAGGTCGCGGTCGTCGGCATGCGCGACGAGAAGTGGGGAGAGTCACCGCACGCGTTCGTCGTCTTGCGCAGCGGTGCTTCCGCCGCGCCGGAGGAGCTGCGCACGTTCGTGAGAGAGAAGCTCGCGCATTTCAAGTGCCCGCGCGCCTTTCACTTCGTCACCGAGCTTCCGAAGACGGCGACCGGCAAGATCAAGAAGTTCGTCTTGCGCGGCTCCGCCTCCGGCATCTCGACACAGTGATTCAATCGGCCGCGCGCGAGATCACGTACCTCGACAAACGCGTTCCGTAGAAGTCGACGTCGCCTTCGAGGGACATCCCGAGCGTCTCGCACACGCGAACGGACGCGATGTTCGGCGCGTCGACGTGCGCGATCACGCGCTTCACGTCATGTGTGGAGAACCCGTACGCGAGCGCCGCGCGTGCAGCTTCGACGGCGAAGCCTTTTCGACGAAAGCGCGGGAAGACCGTCCAGCCGATTTCGAGGTCACCGTTTTCGTCTTCGCGAAAGAAGGCGCCGACGACGCCGGCGAGCTCGCTCGTGTCGCGTGCCTCGACGCCCCACCACCCGGTCTTCGTGAGCGTCCACATGCCGTTGAACGCGGCGAGCTTTTGCCACGCTTCGCGCCTCGTCGAGATGGGTTTCAGCGGAGCCATTGCTTCGGCGTTCATGAATTGCTCCGCGAACGGCTCGAAGTCGCGGGTCTCGAGCTGACGAAGGACGAGCCGAGGTGTGGTGACGCGCGGAGCGACGATGATCACCCGTCGAGCGTACGCGCGTGACAGAGCGCGTGGTAAGCTTGCTTCGCGTGGCGCCGACCGTCGGCCAATGGGTGGGGCGTTTCCGACTCCAGCGTGAGCTGGGCCAAGGCGGGATGGCCGACGTCTGGCTTGCGATGCATGCCGTGACGAACAAGCTCGTCGCGGTGAAGATCCTCCGCGGGCACCTCGCGAGAGATCCCGAGAGCCGCACGCGCTTCGTTCAGGAAGCGTGCGCCGCGGCCACCGTGCGCCACGTCAACGTCGTCGACGTGCACGACGTCCTCGAGCTCGAGGACGGAACACCGGCGATGGTGATGGAGTACCTCGAAGGCGAAACGCTCGAGAAGCGGCTCGAGCATCAAGGTGCGTTCTTCCTTCACGATCTCGTCGCGATGATGGTCCCGGTGTGCTCCGCGCTCGCCGCAGCGCACGCGGCCGGCATCGTCCACCGCGATTTGAAGCCGGCGAACATCTTCCTCGCGCGCCGCCCGCCCGGGAGCGACAGCGCGGGCCCGCTGCTCAAGGTGCTCGACTTCGGCCTCGCGAAGGTGGCGGCGAACCCGCGCGTGACGAAGCCCGGACGCGTGATGGGAACGCCCTCGTACATGGCGCCCGAGCAGATCGCAGGCGACGCGGAGCTCGACGTCCGCGCCGACGTCTGGTCGCTCGGGATCATTCTCTACGAGTGCCTCGCGGCGAAGCGCCCTTACGACGCGATGAACGTCGCCGACATGCTCGCGGCCATCATGCGCAACGCGATCGCGCCGCTCGGGCAAATCCGCCCGGACGTGCCGCCGAACATCATCGCGCTCATTCATTCGATGCTCTCGGTCGACCGGAACGAACGCCCTGCCCTGCGCACGGTTCAGGACGCGTTGAACGCGCATCGCGTCGCGTCTTCATCGACCGCCGAAGCGACGATCCCGAGCGTGCTTCCGCCGGCGCTCATGGAGCGCTTGCTCTCGCGCAAGTGACCCCCGTCAGTTGACGCAGCTCGGGCCGCCCGCGACCCACGTGAGCGTCGTCTTCGCGACCGACATCACCGACATCGCGGAGCGCACCGCCGGAGCGAGATCGCCGGACGTGACGAGCAGATCGAGCTGCGCCTGATCGATCGGCACGATGCGAAGACGTATCGCGACCTCGTCGACGTTCGCCGGGAGCGTGTACGTGCGCGACACCGAGTGCTGCGCGCTCGTGCCTGACACGCCGGTCGCGTACGGGAGCGTCGTCGTGGTGCCGATGCCGAGCGCTTGCCACAAGAACTCGACCTCGTTCGTGCCGTCGAGCATCTGCTCGCGCAGGAGCCACAAATTCGGGTCGCTCAACGTGCTGATCGAATCGCCGTCGGCGACGACACCGGACTGGAACACGACTTGACCTTGCGTCTTCGCGACGAGCTCGAGCCACGCGCGCCGATCTTGGATCGCGCCGCTCGGCCAGGCGTGGCCGACGTTCTCGGATTGGAGCGTCACCGCGGCGTCGGTGCCGGTCACGCACAGCTGCGCGCTGACGGACGCGTCGAGGAACGACTGCACGAGCGCGCGCTGGCCGGCGCGATCGGGAAAATCGACGAGCGCGAGATCGATTCCGGGCATCGAGTGGTCGTGAATCTCGCGCACGGGCGAATCGAGCGGCTGCGTCGCCGCCTGTCCTTGGCTGCTCGGCATGTGACAGCTCGGACAAGCGCGCGTGTTGTCCTCCGAGCTGAGCAAGTGCGAGAACTCCGACGCGCGCCACTCGGCGAACGTGCGCTCGACGTCGATGCCGTGCTGATTGGTGACGTCGTGGCACGCCCCGCAGATCTGCGACGACGCGACCACCTTGCCGTCGTGCAACAAGGAATAACCGCCGGCGTGCGGAGCGGCGGCGATCGGATCGGCGATCGCCGCGCGCATGACCCCGTCGTTCGCGAGCACGAGCGGGTCGTCGTTCGTGGACGTCACGGCGGACGTGTTGTGACAGAAGTAACAGGTGACGCTCTTCGCCCACTGAGGCACGGACGCGAGGTTCGAGCCGTCCGTCGTGAGCCCGAGACGCAGCGCGATCGGCGCGTGGCATTGAACGCAGAACGATCCGAGCGCGCCGTTCGTCTCGCGTTGGCCGCGTGCGTTCATCGCGAGAAAGACGGGATCGTCCGCGGCGTACGCGTGCATGCTCGACGCCCACTGCGTGTATTGCGACGCGTGGCAGCCCTGGCAGATCGCCGGATCTTCGAGCTGCTCCTGCGTGAGCTTCGTGGCAGGCGGCGCTTCTGGCGAGCACCCCGGATCCGCCGCGACGAGCACGACTGCGAAGAGCGCTCGCTTCACAGGCAAAACTATACCCGAAGGGCTAAAGCGCAAATAGAGTGATCCGCGTGTCATCCATCTCGATTGAAAGGGCGACGCGGCCGTTTCGATGCTCCGTCGCCGTGCCGGGCAGCAAGAGCATCACCAATCGCGCGCTGCCGCTCGCGGCGATGGCGTGTGGCGAATCTGTACTGGACGGAGTGCTGTTCGCCGAAGACACCGAGCACATGCTCGCGGCGCTCGAGGCGCTCGGGTACGAGATGGAAGTACATCGTGCCCGCAAACGCGTTCGCGTCGTCGGGCGCGGCGCGGACGTCCCTGCGAAGACGGTCCAGCTCGCGTGCGGGAACTCTGGCACGACGATCCGATTTCTCACGGCGATGGTCGCGCTCGGACGCGGGAGCTACGTGCTCGACGGGATCGCGCGCATGCGCGAGCGACCCATCGACGAGCTCGTGGTCGCGCTGCGATCGCTCGGCGCACGGATCGATTACGAGATGCGCGAAGGGTTTCCGCCGATCCGCGTCGCGGGGGACGGGCTTCGTGGCGGGACTTGTACGTTCGCAGACGCGAAGAGCTCGCAGTTCATCTCGGCCGTCTTGATGGCCGCGCCCTACGCGGCTGGCGATGTCGAGGTCGCGCTCGTCGGACCTATCACCAGCGAGCCTTACGTCGACATGACGCTCCGAATGATGGCGCAGTTCGGCGTCGACGTCGCCGAGAGGCCGACGGCGAACGGAAAGGTGCTCGTCGTTCCACGCCAGCCGTACACGCCGCGCACCTACTCGATCGAGCCGGACGCGAGCAACGCGAGCTATTTCCTCGCGGCTGCCGCGATCACCCAAGGAGCGTCGGTCACGATCCCGCGCCTCGGCGCCAAGAGCCTCCAAGGCGACGTGCACTTCATCGAGACGATCTCGCGCATGGGCGCGCGCACCGTGCTCGCCGACGATGCGGTCACGGTCGAAGGTCCCGAGCGCCTGCGCGGCATCGACGTCGACATGGCCGCCACGCCCGACATGGTGCAGACGCTCGCCGTCGTCGCGCTCTTCGCCGAAGGGCCGACGACCGTGCGCAACGTGTGGAACTTGCGCATCAAGGAGACCGATCGACTCGACGCGCTGGAGCGCGAGCTCGCGAAGCTAGGCGCGCGCGTCTCGACGGGCAGAGATTGGATCCGCATCGAGCCACCCGCCGCCATCACGCCGGCGAGCATCGCGACGTACGACGATCACCGCATGGCGATGGCGTTCTCGATCGCCGGACTGCGCGCCGACGGTGTCGTCATCGAGAACCCGGAGTGCACGCGAAAGACGTACCCGGAGTTCTTCGATGACCTCGCGAAGCTTCGAGCCTAGAAGTGCCAGGGGAAGCGCTTGAAGTTGCGCTTCCGTTTTTGCACGAACGACTCGCGGCCCTCTTGGGCCTCTTCGGTGCCGTACGCGAGGCGGTTCGCTTCGCCCGCGAAGATTTGCTGGCCGACCATCCCGTCGTCGACGAGGTTGAAGCCGAACTTGAGCATGCGCATCGCCGTCGGGCTCTTCGAGTTGATCTCCTCGCCCCACGCGAGCGCGAAGTCCTCGAGCTTCTCGTGCTCGACGACGGCGTTGACCATCCCCATCTCGTAGGCTTCCTGCGCCGTGTACGTCTTGCCGATGAAGAAAATCTCCCGCGCGCGCTTCTGGCCGACTTGCCGCGCGAGGAGGACGGAGCCGTAGCCGCTGTCGAAGCTCGCGACGTCGGGGTCCGTCTGCTTGAACATCGCGTGCTCCTTGCTCGCGATCGTCAAATCGCACACGACGTGCAAGCTGTGGCCACCGCCGACGGCCCAACCCGGGACGACCGCGATGACGACCTTGGGCATGAAGCGAATGAGCCGCTGAACCTCGAGGATGTGCAAGCGCCCGAGCTTGGCCGGATCGATCTTGCCGGGCTCGCCTTCGTATCTGTAACCGTCCTTGCCGCGAATGCGTTGATCACCGCCCGAGCAGAACGCCCAGCCGCCGTCCTTGGGCGAAGGGCCGTTGCCCGTGATGAGGACGCAGCCGACGTCGCTCGACATGCGCGCGTGCTCGAGCGCGGCGAAGAGCTCGTCGACCGTCTTCGGGCGGAACGCGTTGCGAACCGCGGGGCGGTTGAACGCGATGCGCACCGTGCCGTGATCGACGGCGCGGTGGTACGTGACCTCTTCGAAATCGAAACCTTCGACCTGGCGCCATCGACGCGCATCAAAAATCGCGGAGACCATCGCCTTGCGATACACACCCACTGCGCACGCTGTCAATTCGCGTTACGCTGAGCGCGTGTGGAGCGGCCTCGTTCGCGTCGCGCGCGTCGTCGAGCTCGGCGAAGGCGAGGCGGCTCCCTTCCGCGCGGCGCTCGAGCCGCTCCCCGAGGAGACGAAGGGCTTCGCGTCGGCGCGACTCGAGTCTTTCGTGCTCGGTCGTGCGGCCGCGCTCTCGGCGCTTCGCGCGCTCGGCATGGAGACGACACGCGCGCTCGCGATCGAAGCGCGCGGCGCGCCGGCATGGCCTCGTGGAATCGTCGGGTCGATCACGCACGACCTCGGGCGCGCGGCGTGTGCGGTCGCGCGCGATCGAGAGCTTCGAGGCGTCGGGATCGATCTGCAGCGCGCCACGCTCGAGGACGCCGCCACGGTCGCGCTCGTCGCGACCTCGGCCGAGCTCGATGTGCTCGCGGGGCGGCACGACGATTCGCGCTTCAGCGTGATCTTCTCGGCGAAGGAGACGCTCTACAAATGCCTCGCCGAAACCGTGGGCGCGTTCTTCGGCTTCGAAGACGCGCGCGCGATCGCTGCAGGCGACGAATCCGTGCGCCTGCGCCTCCAGCGAACGCTCGCGCCCTCCCTCCCCGAGGGTACGACGTTCGACGTGCGGTACGGCGTCCGCGACGGCGTCGTGCGCACCGCGCTCGAATGGCCCGCGTGATAGAATCGCCCCATGCAGGACGAAGACGATCGCGAGTATCAAGTGGTCGTGAACGACGAGGAGCAGTACTCGATCTGGCTTCGCGATCAGGCCATCCCCGCGGGCTGGCGCGCGGTCGGCAAGGCCGGCAAGAAGGCGGAGTGCCTCGGGTACATCCGCGAGACGTGGACGGACATGCGGCCGCTCAGTCTTCGAAGCTCGAGCTAGCTGACGCCTAGCGCACGAACACCGAGTAAGCGGTGAAGCCCAGCGAGGCGACGAGCACGAACGCGGCGGCGACCGCGACGAAGACCCAGACGTTCTTCTTCTTCTTCAAACGCGCCGACGGCAGCGTCGTGGCGAGCTCCGGCGAGCGATGCGGCGGCCGAGCGACGATCGGAGGTGGCGCAGGCGGAGGAGGATCGGTGCGGTGCTCGGGCGGCGGCGGGTTGAACATCTCCGCGGTCGGCGGCTCGAACATCGGCGCACCAGGCGGCGGCGGTATCGGGATGTCCTTGATGCTGTCGAACGTCGGCGGCCTTTGCGAGAGGTGACGCATCACCTGCTCGGGGATCTCCGTCGCGAGGCCCGTGTCGCTCGGATCCTCGTCGGGGCTGTCTTCCGTCTCTTCGTGGAAGCGCTCGATGCGGCGCTCGGTGCCGCTCGTCGGCTTCGGCTCGATCGGCGCGGAGACCGGCGCCGCCTTCGCAGGACGCGCGGCGTGCGTGAGGAGCGCTCGCTTCGAACTCGCGACGAGCGTCTCGCTGTCGTCCCTGTCCTCCTCCGGATCATCCTCGGTAGCGATCGGCGAAGGCGGTGGAGCGATGATGCCCTTCGGCGGCGGAACGACGACGACGGGCGCGGGCGGCGGTGGACGAACGGTCGGCGCCGAGCGCTCCGGGTTCTTCAACGAGCGAAGCAGCGCCTCGGGAACGTGCGTGACCGAGGTCGGAGCGTCGCGCTCCTCTTCGTCGTCCGCGTCCTCGTCGTCGTGTTGGCGATTGGCGTCCATCACTTCCAGGGGTTGCTCGAGTCGATTCCCAGTTTCTTCGACGTCGCCGTCGCAGAAGGCGCGGCCGCCGTCGTCGTCGCTGGAGGCGGAGGCGCCGCGGCCGTCGTCGTCGCAGGCGGCGGAGGCGGCTCTGCGGTCGTCGCCGCTGGATGGGTCTTGTTGATCGCGACGGGCGCCGTGATGCGCGCGCTCGCCTGCGCTTCCTTCCGCAGGTTGAAGTCGAGCGAGACCGTCGGCGAGTCGAACGTCACGACGCGCACCTCCGGCTCGTAGTGATTCGCGCTGACACGCACCCTGTGAACGACGCCGTCTTGCGTGAAGTGCGTGCCCGGCCCGAGCGGCTTGTCGTCGATCGTGATCACCGCGTCCGCGGGCACGAGCTTGATCTGGAGCTGCACGTCCGACTGCGCGGAGGCGGTCGGCGCCGGAGCCTCGACCTTCTGCGTCGTCGCGGCTGCCGCCTTTGCCGCGTTCACGACGCGCATGCGGAAAGCGACGAACGCGGCTACCGCGGCGACCGCGAGGAGCCCGAGCGCGAGCGGCATGCGTGACGGCCGCCGGCGGCTCGCGATGATCTCCGACGGAAGCGCCGCCCCGGAGGACGCAGGCGCGGGCATCGACGAGTCGCTCACGGGCGAGACCGCGGACATCGACCCCGAGATGTGCGAGGGCGTGAACGCTCCGCGGCTGTTCATCGAGAGCGGCGAGTCGAAGCTGCTCCAGCTGATCGCGTTCGTGTCGAGCTCGCCCATGCGCTTTTCGATCGCAACGGTGATCTGCTTTCGGCGATCAGCGAAGAGCTCGCTCACGAGCGTGCCGACCTCGCGCGTCGTCGCGCGCTGCGTCTGCGTCGCGATGTAGCCTTCGATCGCGTCGATCATCTCGAGCGCCGTCGCGTATCGCTGGTCCGGATTCGGCGCGAGCGCCTTCATGCAAATCGCGACGAGCTTCGGATCGAGCCCCTCTTTCTCCGTCGTCGGCGAAGGGATGTCGCCATGGGTGATCTTCACGAGGATCTCCATGTCGTTCATGCCGCGCCACAAACGCTTGCCGACGAGCGCACGCCACAGGATCGCTCCGACGGCGAAGAGATCGGCTCGACGGTCGACGCGCTCTTTCGCGGCGATCTGCTCCGGCGCCATGTACGCGACCTTGCCCTTGAGGACACCGGTCCGAGTTTCTTGCGACGAGTCCGCTGCCTTCGCGATGCCGAAGTCCACCACCTTCACCTGACCGTCGTAGGTCACGAAGATGTTGTGCGGCGACACGTCGCGGTGAATGACCTTGAGCGGATGCCCTTGGAAGTCTTTGAGCTCGTGGGCGAAGTGCAGCCCGCGCAGCGCCTCCACGAGGATCGGCAAGTAGAAGCTCATCGCGAGCGGCTTGCCGTTCTTCGCGGCGCGGCGAATCAGCTCTTCGAGGCTTTGACCTTCGAGGAACTCCATCGCGATGAACAGGTTGGTTCCGTCCATCCCGACTTCGTTCGTCTGGACGACGTTCGGATGATTGATGCGGGCCGCGAGGCGAGCTTCCTCGAGGAACATCGTCCGGAACTCCGGTTCTTCGGCGAACTCCGGGCGCAAGCGCTTCACGACCTGCAGCTTGCTGAAGCCCGCGAGCCCCTGCATGACGCACAAGTAGACGTTCGCCATGCCGCCGCGTCCCAGCTCGAGGATCGGTCGGTACTTACCGATGACCGCTTCGGGTTGGTTCTCGGGTGACGAAGCTGCGGTCATAGCGTGAGCCTAACGAAACTGTCTGACGCACATCAAGAGTTGGTGCAAATTCTACGCTTACATGTATGAGCAAGCGCGACGTCGGAGTGGTCGAGCCGAAGCCATCGCGGAGGGTGCTAGGTTCGCGAAATGGTCGCAAATTCGCTGACGGAGCTCGCACGAACGATCATGCGCACCTTCGCCGACGTTGGCGTCGAGGATGTGGTCGTCAGCCCCGGATCGCGTTCGACACCCTTCGTCGTTGCCGCGGTTCGGGAGCGCCTTCGTTGTCACTCGATCATCGACGAGCGCGCCGCCGCATTCTTTGCTCTTGGACGAGCGCGCGTCACCCAACGTCCGACAGTGCTCTTGTGCACGTCCGGCTCGGCGGCCGCGCATTACTTTCCGGCCGTCGTCGAAGCCGCGATGGCGTACGTGCCGCTCGTCGTCTTGACG
>Ga0068868_100001096_pt1 | contig 18535 bp, 14 predicted proteins | sample KBSMisM42_FD_64660 | JGI IMG/M metagenome (GOLD analysis project Ga0068868, IMG submission 64660) | Miscanthus rhizosphere microbial communities from Kellogg Biological Station, Michigan, USA - KBS Miscanthus M4-2 | ecosystem: Host-associated > Plants > Roots > Rhizosphere > Soil ...
ACGAAGCCGGCGTTGCCGGCCGTTACGTACAGCATGCCGTCCGCGACGACCGGTCCAGGGCCGTCGATCGAGCCGCCGTTTGCTTTGACGTTGTTGACCGTCGCGAAGTCGTGGTTCGTGTCGTACGTCCACAAGATCTTCCCCGTGTCGCTCGCATAGGCGCGCACGGCGCCGTCGGCCGAGCCCGCGAACACGACGCCCGGTATCGACGTGAGCGCGGCGGACTGGGCCGCGCTGCAGCCGGGTCCCGCGCGGCAAGCGGGCGGCTGCGGCGGCGTGTACCACACACGCTGACCCGTCGCGAGATCTACCGCGTGCACGCCGCCGGGCGCGGGCGTGAGCTGATCCGCGACGTCGAAGTACGCGCGCTCCCCGTCGGTCGTCGCGCCCCAGACACCGCCGACCGGGCTACCTTTGCCCCAGCGGTATTGCCACAGGATCTTGCCGCGCTTGTCCGGATCGAGCGCGTAGCCGACGCCGGACTTCTGGGTCGCCACGAGCACGTCCTTGCCGTCCGCTTTCGTCACGAGCATGGGCGACGCGGAGAAGTCGAAGTCGGGCCCGACGTCCTTCGGGCAGTTCGGATTGTCGCCGAACTTCGCGCCGGCGGCGGCCGGGGGTGCGCCCGCCGGCGGCGGCGAGCAGCCTAGGATCCACGTGTCGGGCATGATCTGGTTCACCCAGCGGATCTTGCCGGTCTTCAAGTCGAACGCGACGATCGCGTCGCTCGTGTTCGGCGCGGGGTCCGCGTACGCGTTGCCGGTCGCTGCGTAGATCAGGCGGCGCTTCGCGTCGATCGTCGGCGCGCTCCAGATCGGCGCGCCCGCGGGACCCCAGAGCTGCTTGCCGGTCGTGCTCTTGCCGCGGGGCTTCGGCTCGCCGACGGTGTACGTCTTCCAGACCACGGTGCCGGTCTTGGCGTCGAGCGCCGTGAGGCTCCCGCGGAACTTGCAGCACTCGTAGTCCGGCATCGCGGCTGAGCTCTCCTCGGACACGCCCGAGAGCACGACGTACAGCCGGCCGTCGTAGTACGTGGGCGACCCCGTCGCGCGCGCGGCCGGATGATCATCGATCTTCGTGACCCAGAGCTGCTGCCCCGTCCTGAAGTCGACTGCGTACGCGCGCGCCTGTGCGTCCGAGAAGAACACGGCGGGCGCGCCGCCCCCGGCGTTACCGTTCGGGCCAAGCGTTCCGACCGCGATCGCGGTGCGCACGCCCGCTTGGGCCTTGAACGACCAATACGTGCAGCCCTTCGCCGGGTCGAGCGCATAGACCATTCCGCTTTGGCTCGCCATGAATAGGCGTCCGCCGACCACGGCCGGCTGCGAGCGCGACTGCGTCGCGTTGGGTACGCCGAACGCCCACTTGAGCTTGAGGTTCGCGACGTTCGCCGCGGTGATCCCCGCGGCGTTGGTCTGGAAGCGCGTGTTGCGCACGTCGGGGCCCCAACCGTTCCACACCGATGTCGCGTTGCGCAGGTCGAGCGGCCCTCCGGTGCACAGCCCGGTCGGAGCGCTCGCGGCGCCGGCGGTCGCGGCCGTGAGCGGTCGGCCGGCGACGCGCTCCGCGACCGTCTGGCGTTCGGCGGGCGTGAGCGCTTGGCCCTGGATGCGCATGTTGCCTTCAGTCAGTGAAGCGAAGATCGCGTCGGGCCCGAGCGTCGCGAGCACGTCGCGAGGCGGCGCCTTGTTCTCGGGCGTCGGGTGCTCGTGACAGATCGCGCAATGCTGCGCGAAGACGGTGTCACCGTCGCGCGCTGGCGCTTGAGCTAGAGGTGCGGGCGGCGCGAGAAACAGGGTTGCCGAGGCGACGACGACCGCGAGAGCTCTGCGCATAAATCCTCCGACGACGAGCGTCGGCGACATGTCGACATGCGGGTCAGCGCGCGCTCGAGCGCAAGAATAGCCCGTCGTGCTTTGGCGGCGCCAGCGACGCGCCGGGCCTACTCACTCCTTCCGGCGCCCGGCCCCCGGCTGGTCGAGCGACTTCACGAGTGTCGCGATCCGCTGCACATTTGCGTAGCGGTCCATCACGATGAGGGAGCTCGGTGGCATCGCCGCGAGGTGTGCTTGTACCGGCAGCAGCGGTCGCAGGATCGGCACCAGCATCGCAGCTTCGATGTTCGTCGTGGTAAGGACGCGCGTTACCCACGCGTCGGCCGCGATCCGATTGTCGTCGCCCTGCACAATCGGAGTCGGGTAGAAACGCACCTCGTTCATGGGCAACACGTTGACCCTTCCCTCGATCTCGACCGACGCGAGTCCGTTCGCGCGCAAGATCGACAGCAGCAGCGGATAGGTCACGTCCTCCTGGTGAACGCCGCCAAGGTAGATTTCCGGACTGACGCGGCCGTCGACGAGGAATTGCTTCTTCGATTCTCGCGCGACGCGGTCGAGCAGCGGCTGTAGTGGCACCGTCGGGAGGCCTGGTAGGACCGCAGGCTCGACGGGGCGCGGCTGGGCCGGCTGAGGTGCCGGAGCGGGGGCGGCTTGAATAGTCTGAGTCTGCGGTGAACCTTGGCCGGGTTGCGCAGGCGGTTGCGCTTGAGCGCTTGCGATTGTCACGCCGAGGCACGCGGCGAACCAGAGCGAATGGATTCTTGCGATAGTCATCGAGCTACTCCTCATGAAGCCTGAAGCTAGCGAATGTTTCCGTCGTCACGCGTTGAAGTGATGGAGCTGTCGGCGCGCGCTTGAATATTCGCGGCTGCCGATGCCGCACGGCGCTCGTCATCGACCAGTGCGGCGGCGACGTTGTCGATGACGTCGATCTGCACGGCGCGGAGCTCGTCGATCGGCCGTTCGTACCCCGCGCGCCAGAGCGCGTCACCCGTGGCTGCGTCGGTCAACTGGACCGCGACACGCAGCTCTCCTGTCCGCAGCTGGACGTCCGCGGCAAGCACGCCGCGGGTTCCGAGCTGCGCGCCGACTTCCGACGGTCCGACATCGGTGCCTGCGTACGGAGCGACCGATGATCCGCCTACGACGTACAGCCCTGGCACGGCACGCAGCGCGGCGACGATGTCGTCATAGAGTCCCGCGGCCAGTCTGCGGCTTGCGTCGTCCGCCGACGAGTCGACGAATGGCAGTACGGCGATCGAATTGGCGTCGACCACCACGCCACCGGGCAGCATCACGGTCGAATTCGCGCCGGCGGACGAGGCCACGATGCTCGCAGCCGACGAAGTGGCGGCGGCGTTCGGCGTCGTGGCGTCGCGCAGGTGGAACGCGATCCAAAGCAGCGCCGCCGCCGCGGCGGCGGCGCCGAGTGGGGCGAAGCGGCGAATGGTGTGCCAGGCGAATCGCGGACGGCGCGCCGCGACGGCGGCCGCTTCGTCGTATGCCCAGCGCAGCTCGGGGTCGTCGGCGAGCCCGCGAGCGATCTCGACGGCTGCCGCGCAGCGCTCGAGCGCGGGCTCGTGGTCCGCGGCGCGATCGAGCCACGCGGCGAAGCGCGCGGCAGTGACTTCGTCGGGCGCACTCGATTCGATCGCGACGAACCACTCGGCCGCGGTGGCGGGCTCGCCGTTCCGCCGCATGCGCTCGCCGCTCATTCGTCTCGCTCCCCGCCGAGCCGCCGCTGGCAGACCTCGAGCGCGTGCTGCATCTCGCGCTCGGCAGTGCGTTTGCTGATCCTGAGCCGTTGCGCGATCTCCTCGTAGCTGAGCTCCGCGGACGAGCGGAGCAGGAACACCTGCCGGCAGCGCGGCTCGAGATCGAGGAGCGCGCGCTTGACGATCGCGACACCCTGCTCGAACGCGACGATGCGCTCGGGCGCGGGATCGGGGGCGGGAACATCCGCGAGCTGCCCGTCGTCGCCGTGCGGTCCCCGCGCGCGGCGCTGACGAAAACGGTCGTACGCGAGGTTCGTCGCGACCTTGAAGATCAGTGCGCGCACGCGGCCCGTCTCGATGGTCTCGACCTGCATCAGACGCAAATAGGTCTCTTGCACCAAGTCCTCGGCTTCGTCGCGCCGCGAAAGCAGATCCGTGAGGTAGCGTAGGAGCGGCACGCGGAACCGCTCGAACAGCCGCGCAATGAGGTCCTGTGTCGGTTGCACGCCGTCGTCCGGCGGCTCTGGCTGCTCGGTCATCCGCTCGACGGCCCCGCGGCCGGCCATCCTGCGTTTGGCTACCACGCGGTTAATACGTTCGAGCGTCATCGGTCCGCCATTATTGGCGTGCGCGACACGCGAGGAAACGGCACGCGGCGCCGAGAGTTGCTATCGTGAAGCCTCCCGTCCGCCACGCAGGCCCGCTTTGTCGTCGATTCCAGCGCACCGCGAGCACCGCCCCGTCCTCGGCGTTTTCCTGAAGCTCACGTCCGTGGTCCTGCTCTCGAGCATGGCCGCGTGCGTGAAGTACCTCGGCAGCGCGATCCCGAGCGGCGAGACGATCTTCGTGCGCGGCGTGATCTCCGTCGCCGTGCTAGCGCTCATCGCGTGGCGAGTGGAGGGGCTCGGACTGCTGAAGACGAGCAACCTGCGCTCGCACGCGCTGCGCTCGCTCTGCGGCACCGCGAGCATGTTCTGCTGGTTCTACGCGCTCACGCTGATTCCGCTCGCAGAGTTCTGGGCGATCGCGTTCACCTCGCCTCTGTTCCTCACGCTGCTCGCGATGCTGTTCCTCGGCGAGCGGATCCATCGCTATCGCTGGACGGCGCTCGCGATCGGCTTCGTCGGCGTGCTGGTCATCGTGGGACCGCACCTGAGCTTAGGCGCCGGCTCGCTTGGCGTCGGGATGGCGCTCGCCGCGGCAGTGTTCTCGGCGTTCGCGGTGATGTTTCTGCGCAGCATGAGCGGCAGCGGCGGGGAGCACCCGATCACGATCACCTTCTATTTCTCGGTGACCACCATGGTCTGCTCCGTATTCACGGTTGCCGCGGGCTGGCCCATGCCGACGCCCCAGCAATGGTTGTTCATCGTGCTCGCAGGCTTCTTCGGCGTGTTCGGCCAGCTGTTCATGACCTACTCGTACCGCTTCGCCGAGGCGTCGACGATCGCGCCGATCGACTACGTGAACCTGCTGATTGCGATCGTCTACGGCTGGTTCTTCTTCGACGAGCTGCCGGATCGCGCGACCTGGATCGGTGCGCCGCTCGTGATCGCGGCCGGCGCGATCATCCTTTGGCGCGAATACAGGCTCATGTTGCCGCGCGAGCCCGCCGTCGCTCCGAACGTCTGAGCGCTTCATGCCTGCCCGGGCCGGCGGCCACCCGACTTGGCCGTTTAGTGACCGCGGTCGCTTGCCCGCTCGCGCCTGGCTCGACTAGAGTGCGCGCCATGTCATACGCGCGTCGCTCGTTCTTTACCGGCCCCGGCCTGCTGCAGGCTTCGGGGGTTTCCGGTCGCGCGTCGATTTCTCACTGATCTCTCCGCCACCGCTTTCTCCCTGACAGCCTCAGCAGGACCGGGGTGACCACCGTTCGCTGCGCTCGCGCAGCGCCCGCAACCCCAACGTTCTGCCTGAGAGGTGTGTCATGTCCGCTCGACTGCTCGATTCCGAGGCTTATGGACGCGCGCTGGCGCTGCGCGATCTGACCGACGCCGCGCTCGGTCCGCACGCGATGCAGCTGCTGGTTCGCGATGCCGTCGCGGCGCTCGTCGCGCGTTGGCGCTGCGCGGTCGTCGTGCACCGCGCGCCGCCGGTCGTCACGATCGCCGCAAACTACGACTCGCTCGGCTATCCGGCGGAGGGCGCGGCGCGTGACGCGCGCTACACACGCTACGTCGCGCCGGATCGGTTGCTCCGCACGCAAACCTCCGCGATGGTCCCGCCCGCGCTCCGGATGCTCGCGCCGGCGCGCTACGACGACGTGCTGCTTGTGTGCCCGGGGCTCACTTACCGGCGCGACGCGATCGACCGACTGCACGTCGGTGAGCCGCACCAGCTCGATCTCTGGCGCATCGCGCGTCGGCCTCTCGGCCACGCGGCGCTCGAGGAGATGATCGACGTCGCGGCGCACGCAATGTTGCCCGGCGTGCCGCTCAAGCTCTTGCCCGCGAACCACCCGTACACGATGGACGGGCTCGAGGTTCACGCGGAGATCGAGAGACGCACGGTCGAGATCCTCGAGTGCGGCGTCGCCGCGCCGCGGATCCTCGAGGACGCCGGCTGGCGGTCCGACGAGCATCAAGGGCTCGCAATGGGCATCGGTCTCGATCGGATGCTGATGCTGCGCAAAGGTGTTGCCGATATTCGCGAGCTGCGCTCGGCCGATCCGCGAGTCGCAGGGCAGATGCTCGACCTCGAGCCCTATCGGCCGGTGTCGTCGCAGCCCGCGATGCGCCGCGATCTCTCGATCGCCGTGCCCGCCGAGACGGCGCCGGAAGAGCTCGGCGATCGCGCGCGACAGGCGCTCGGTGATCGCTGCGCGAGCGTCGAGGCGATCGAGGTGCTCAGCGAGACGCCGTACGTGGACCTGTCGCCGGTCGCGCGCGAGCGGCTGGGGATCGGTGAGGGCCAGAAGAACGTGCTGCTGCGCGTGGTGATCCGCGATCTCGAGCGTACACTGACCGCCGCCGAGGCGAATTCGCTGCGCGACGAGATCTATGCGGCGCTGCACGCGGGGAGCGCGCACACGTGGGCGCCGAACGCGTGAGTGCTAAGCTTCGCCGGCTCCTCCCAACGAACCACAAAGGAGTCCCCATGCTGCACCACGTTTCGATCGGCGTCGCCGACGTCGCGCGCGCCGCACAGTTCTACGATCGCGTCCTGCAAGAGCTCGGGTTCAAACGAGTGTTCGAGGTTCTGCCGTACGGCATCGGCTACGGCGACAAGCAGCCCGCGTTCTGGGTCCAGCTGCCGCACAATCAGCAAACAGCTGCGGTTGGGAACGGCGCACACGTCGCATTCAACGCGGCGAGCGAAGAGATGATCCGCGCGTTCCACCGCGCGGCGCTCGAGGCGGGCGGCACGGACGACGGCGCGCCGGGCCCGCGGCCCGACTATGGCCCTGACTATTTCGGCGCGTTCGTGCGCGATCTCGACGGCAACAAGATTGAAGCCGTGCTCGTGCGGATGCCCGCGGCGGCGAAGAAGAAGGCCACTAGGAAGGCGCGCAAGAAGACGAGCGCCAAGAAGGCAAAAAGCGCGAAGAGGGCGGGCGGCGCGAAGAAGAAGGCCGCGCGCGGGAAGAAACGCGGGAAGCGAGGTTGATCGAGTGGCGGCGGGAGCGAACCGGGGTGGTGGCCCCGGCCAAAAAAAATTGCGCCCGCTATTTCTTGCCGAGCTTGATGAACGCCAGCGCGTTGTTGTTGTTCAGCGGGATCACGAGCTGGTTCTGCTTCAAGTCGTAGCACATCGACGCGGGCGACGGGATGCCGCTCGCGATGATCTCCGCGTCCTTGCCCGGCCGGATCCGCGACACGCTACCGAAGCGGACACTCGTGACGTATTTGGTGCCGTCCGGTAGCACGACGAGCCCGTCGTTTCCGGACTGGTTCGAGTGCTCGGTCTTGATGAGCTTCGCGCTCTTGTCGAACGTGAGCACGGTGTTGTCGCCGATGTTGATCACGACGATGTTGCCCGCGGGATCGAGCGCGACGCCGTTCGGTTGCGCGAGCGGCGCGCCGTTGACGAAAATCGAGGGCTTGCCGTCCGGCGTCACCTTGTATATGCGCTGCGGGTCGCGCGTGTTCGAGACGTAGACGGTGCCGTCGGCCGCGGCTGCGATGCCGTTCAGCACGTTGGCCTCGGGGATCGTGACGGCGGCTTTCGGCGCGCCGGTCTTCAGATCGAAGCTGCGAACCGTGTCGATGTCGGCGGCGTAGAGCGTGCCGTTTGCGATCGCGCTGCCGAGCGGCTGGTTCAGCGTTAGACCGTCGCGAGTCACGCCGATCCACTTCGACGTGTGCACCGAGCCGTCCGGGTTGATCAACGACACGAAGCCGTCGTTTTTTTCGATCGCTTCCGCGTTGCCGGCGTTCATCGCGACGATCAGATTGCGTGCGGGATCGAACGTGCAGCTTTCGGCGAAGCGGAAGCTGCCATAAACCTTCACGTTGCTCGACATCGTCTGCGTGACGCCGGCCTCGTTCGTCGCGCTGAGCGGCGTCCCGGCTTGAAACGGCTTTGGCGCCGCATCCGCGGCAGGCGCCGCCTGCTGCGAGTGCGCGCCGGCAGCTAGCGATAGCACGACGGTCCCGACGAGCGCGGGCATTGTTCTGATCTTCACGACTTCCCCCGGTTCAAAGAATGGTCCCCGCGCGAATCATGGACGATCAAGAGTGGGCCTTAAAGCCCCGCGCAGATGCGCTGCGCGCCTCGATCGTCGCGCCCGTGCGCCGCGGTTTCGGTAGCGTCAGACCGGCGTCTGCCGGTATCCTGTCACGCTGCTCGACGGCTTATCGCGGGGGCGTTTCCGATGAACTCGACGATGTGGAAAATCGCGTTGCGAACGCTCGCGCGCGACAAAAGCTACGCGCTCCTCAACGTCGCCGGTCTCGCGCTCGCCATCGCCTGTTGCCTGATCCTCGGCGTGTATCTGCGCAGCGAGCTCACGTACGACCAGAGCCACGTCAACTACTCGCGCATCTTCCGCATCGCGAACGAGTTCGAGATCAACGGCAAGCTCGACCGGTTCGTCAACACGTCGATCATGCTCGGCCCGATGATCAAGGAAGAGAACGCGGACGTGCAGGCGTTCGTGCGGTTTCAGGGCGGCGGCACGCAGAAGCGCTTCATACAGCACGGCGGCGACGGCTTCTACTGGAGCAACGTCTACGTCGCCGACCCGAACGTGTTCGAGGTGTTCACGCACAAGGTGCTCTACGGCGACCCGAAGACCGCGCTCGACGCGCCGACCTCGGTCGCCGTGAGCCGCACGTTCGCGCAGCGCTATTTCGGCGACAAGAACCCGCTCGGCGAGACCGTCGCGATCGACGGCATCGACGCGCAGATCACGTTGGTCTTCGATGACCTGCCCGAGAATACTCACCTCAGATACGACGTGCTGCAGAGCACAAATCAGCCGCAATTCGCGACGCCCGACGACATCAACCAGCGGCGCAACCGTCTATTCAACATCGGCGCGTACACGTATCTGCTGATGCGGCCTGGTTACGATCCCGCGAGATGGGGCGAAGTATCGAAGGCATTCTTCGCGCGCAACATGACGGAGATCGGCAATCGCATCAACGCGCAATGGCGTAGCTGGCTGCAGCCGCTCGCCGACATCCATCTGCACTCCGACGTGCCCGGAGATCTGCCGACCGGAAACCTCTACTACCTCTACGGCTTCGTGGCGGTCGCGATCTTCACGTTGGTGGTGGCCTGTATCAACTACATGAACCTCGCGACGGCGCGCGCCGCGAAGCGGACCAAAGAAGTCGGCATGCGCAAGATTCTCGGCTCGAGCCGGCGCGCGCTGATCGTGCAATTCCTCGCCGAATCAACGCTGCTCGCGATTGTGGCGGTCGCCCTCGGCATATTGCTCGTCCAGGCACTGGTTGCGTTTACGCCGATCAACGACTTGCTCGGCAAGCCCGTGACGCTGAGCTTTACGAGGCTCGACACGCTCGCGTGGATCTTCGGCCTTGCGTTGATCATCGGCATCGGCGCGGGCCTCTATCCCGCCTTCTATCTATCGGCCGTCGTTCCGGTATCGGCGCTCGTGGGTGGCGCGAAGGGGGGCGGCGCTCGGAGCGCGGGATTGCGCGAGAGCCTCGTGTTCGTGCAGTTCATGATTTCGGTGGCCGTGATCGCCTGCACGCTCGTGATGGCCGCGCAGATGCGCTACATCTCGCACATGTCGCTCGGCTTCGAACGCGAGAACCGCGTCAACGTGACGCTGCACGGCGTGGACACGATCGCGGCGAGTGACGCGATCAAGACCGAGCTACTCCGCAATCCGAATGTGCTCGGCGTCTCGTGGGCCGCCTCGACGATGGGCGGCGGCTTTCCGATCAACGTGATCGGGCTCGAGAACAACGACGGCACCATCGAGCAGACGACGATTTGGCACATGGGCGTCGGCCCGGAGTTCGTATCGGTGATGGGTCTCACGATCCTCGAAGGGCACGGACCCGCCGACGAGATCTCGAGCGCCGCAGCCGCGGGGCCGGGCCCCGGTGGCCCCCAGGGGCGGATTACCGAGATCGTCGTCAACGAGACGCTAGTGCGCTCGCTGCATTGGAAAGAGCCGCTCGGCAAGCGCTTCCAGCTCGGCCAAGGGCCGGGGGCTCAGTCGGGCACTGTCGTCGGCGTCGTGAAGGACTTCAACTTCACCTCGGTGCACGACGCGGTCGCGCCGTTTGCGATCTACAGGCTAGTCGACAACTTCGCGCAGTTGCCCCCGGTCTTACGGCAGCGGATCACTCGACCGCTCGTGGTGAACATCTCTGGGAAGGACGTTCCGGGCACTATCGACTTCGTGCGCGACACGATTCGCAAGTTCGATCCCACGCATCCGCTCGAGTTCGAGTTTCTCGACGACTCGTTGGATCGGCTGTACGTCGCGGATCAGCGCCTCACGCGCTTGATCGGGATTTTCGCGGGCCTCTGCATCTTCATTGCATGCCTCGGGCTGTTCGGCCTCGCGGCCTTCACGGCCGCGCAGCGCACGCGTGAGATCGGCGTTCGCAAGGTGTTCGGTGCGCGCACTGGTCAGATCGTGTCGCTGCTCGCGCACCGGATCGTCGTTCTCGTGCTGGCTGCCGCGGTGGTCGCGAGCGTGCTCGCGTACCTCGTCATGTCTGCGTGGCTGCGGAGTTTCGCGTTCCATACGAGCATCAATCCGGCCATATTCCTCGTCGCGGCCCTCGGGGGTCTCGGCATCGCGTATCTCACGGTCGCTCTGCAATCCTTCAAGGCCGCACGTGCGCATCCCGTGCGCGCGTTGCGCTACGAATAGGTAGGACGGCCTTGATCACTCGCGCCAGGATGGCGACTCGTCGTTTTCGCGAACGCGGTTGGTCCGCGATGCGCGTTCCCGTTTACGCGCTGCTCGTCGCGCTGCTTTCGATAGGCGCGGGGGCGCGCGCGGCGAATCAGCCGCTGCCCGTCGTAAAAGTCGCGGCCCCGAGTGGCTCGCACGGGCCTCTGCTGCTCCTCCTGAGTGGCGACGGCGACTGGACCGGCTTCATGAAAGAGGTATCGGAGATGGCCGCCGCGCACGGCGCGCCAGTGTTGGGCCTGAAGATGCGCACGTACCTCTCGACCCCGCATAAGCCGGACCAGGTCGCGGCCGACCTCGAGCCCGCCGTGCGTGCGCAGCTGAAGGAGTGGAACCGAGACGACATCGTGATCATCGGCTACTCGCGCGGCGCCGACACGGCGCCGTTCGTCGTCAATCGGTGGCCGAGCGACCTGCGGGCGCGCGTGCGATCGCTCGGCCTCATCGGCCTGAGCGACAACGCGAGCTTCGAGTTCCATTGGGAAGACCTCGCAGTCGACGTGTCGAGGCCCACGGACATACCGACGCGCCCGGAGCTCGAGAAGCTCACGGGTCTGTCGATCCTATGCTTCCGCGGCGAAGACGAGCAGAAGTCGGCATGCGCCCGGCCCCTGGTGGGCATGCGCACGATCGTGCACGACGGCAAACATCGCGCAAAGGCCGGCGACGGCACTAGCGAGCTCGTGCTGCGAGCCCTCGGCCTCGTTCCCTGACCCGATGACATCGACAACCGGCGAAAGGCTAGCCTGGCTGAAACCGCTGCTCGCGCTCGTCGTGTTCGCCGGCGCGGCATTCATTCTTTATAGAGTCCAGTCTCACATCCGCATACGAGAGGTCGTTGCGAGCTTCCGCGCGATCCCGGCGCGCCTGATCAGCTTCGCGCTGCTGCTAACTTGCGTGAACTATTGGCTGCTCGGGTTCTACGACGTGCTCGCGTTGCGCTATGCGCGCAAGCAGGTCGGTTACGGGCGCGCGTTGTTCACGGCCTTCATCGCGTACGCGTTCGGCCATAACCTCACGCTCGCCGGGTTCACCGGCGCGGCCGTGCGGTTGCGCCTCTATTCCGCGCGAGGGCTCACGGCGATCGACGTCGCGACGGTGTCGGGCTTCTGCTCGCTGACGTCGATGCTCGGCCTCGGCGCGCTCGCGGGCGTGTCGCTGCTGCTCGAGCCGAACGCAACCGCCGTCGCTCTGCACTTCCGGCACATCGAAGCGTTGCTCATCGGCGCCGTGCTGTTGCTCGCCGTGCTGAGCTATCTCTACTGGGCCTCGTTCGTGCGCACGCCGCTCGAGATCCGAGGTTGGGCGCTACGCCCGCCGGGCGCGATGATCGGCCTCGCGCAGCCGCTGCTCGGCGCCGCGGACTTCGCGGTCGCGGCCGCCGTGGTCTGGGTGCTCTTGCCGCCATCCGCGCATATCGGTTATTTCGCGTTCGCGGGGCTTTATGCCGCGGCCGTCGCGGTCGGGCTGCTGAGCCACGTTCCGGGCGGCCTAGGCGTGTTCGAGGCGATGCTCCTCTTGATGCTGCCGGACGTGCCTACCGAGGAGCTGCTCGGCTCTTTGCTCGCATTCCGCGCGGTCTATTACCTCGCGCCGCTCGTCGTCGGCGCGCTCGCGTTCCTCGTCGAGGAGCTCCGAGCGCAGAGCTCGCGCTTCGCGCGCGCACAGGCGGTCGCGTCCGCGTACATCGCACCCGCCGTGCCGCAGGTCGCCGCCACGCTCACGTTCATCACAGGCGCCGTGCTGCTGCTGTCGGGTGCGACGCCGGGCGTCGACGCGCGCATCGACGTGCTGCGACGGACGCTGCCGCTCGCGATCCTCGAGGTGTCGCACCTCGTCGGCAGCCTCGTCGGGCTCGGCCTGATCGTGCTCGCGTCGTCGCTGCGCCGGCGTGTGAGTGCCGCGTATCACATCGCGCTCGCGCTGATCGCGGCCGGTATCGCAGCCTCTCTGCTGAAGGGCATCGACTTCGAGGAGGCCGCGCTGCTCGCGATCGCGGGCGCGGTCCTCGTGCTTGGCCGCGGCTCGTTCTATCGACCGTCGTCGATCCTCGCCGAGCGCTACACGCCGGTGTGGGTTGTGAGCATCGTCGGCGTGATCGCGGCGACCGTCTGGGTGGGCTTTTTCGCGTATCGCAACGTCGAGTACTCGAGCGACCTTTGGTGGACGTTCGCGTTCAACGCCGACGCGCCGCGCATGTTGCGTGCGGCGCTCATCGTGAGCGTCGGCGCCGCCGCGTTGCTGCTCCTGAACTTGCTGCGCCCCGCGCGCCCGGAGCCCGTGACGGCGAGCCCAGACGATCTCGCGAAGGCGCGTGGCGCGGTCGAGCGCTCCGAGCAGTCGCTCGCGAATGCGGCGTTGATGGGCGACAAACGACTGCTCTTCAGCGACGACCAGAACGCGTTCGTGATGTATCAGGTCTCCGGGCGCAGCTGGATCGCTCTCGGCGACCCGGTCGGCGATGTACGTTACAGCGAGGAGCTCGTCTGGCGCTTCCGCGAGCTTTCGGATCGGCACGCGGGCTGGACGGTCTTCTATCAGGCGAGCCGCTCGCGGTTGCCGCAGTACATCGATCTTGGGCTCGCTGCGTTCAAGCTCGGCGAGGAAGCGCACGTTCAGCTCCAGGAGTTCTCGCTCGAAGGCAGCGCGCGTGCCGAGCTGCGACAGGACCACCGCCGCGCCGTTCGCGACGGCGCTACATTCGAGATCGTGCCCGCAGAACGCGTGCCGAAAATGCTGCCCGAGCTGCGCAAGATCTCGGACGCGTGGCTCTCGGACAAAGCCACCGCGGAGAAGCACTTCTCGGTCGGCGCGTTCGATCCCGCGTATCTCGGTCAGTTCGACTTCGCGCTGGTGCGTCGAATGGGCGTGCTCGTGGCGTTCGCGAATCTTTGGGAGACGCGTACGAAGCGCGAGCTGTCGGTCGACCTGATGCGGTTCGGTCCTGACGCGCCGCGCAGCGCGATGGACTTCCTGTTCGTCGAGCTGATGCTCTGGGGCCGCGAGCAGGGCTACGAGTGGTTCAATTTAGGCATGGCGCCGCTCGCCGGTCTCGAGCAACATCCGCTCGCGCCGGCATGGCATCGAGTCGGCAACTTCGTGTTCCGTTACGGCGAGCATTTCTACAACTTCGAGGGCCTGCGCCGATACAAGACGAAGTTTCGACCCGTCTGGGAGCCGCGCTATCTCGTCGGTCCCGGCGGCATAGCACTGCCGCGGATCTTGCTCGACGTGTCGGCGCTGATCTCGGGCGGGATCAAGGAATTGTTCGCGAAGTAGCGGCGTGCCGAGCCTCGCGCACGGCAGTCCCTCGCACCCGCGTCTCGGGACCGCGGCCGGCGCAGAGCCGTCGGCCGCGGCCTCGAGAGTCAGCCGTTGCTGACCAGGTCGTTGGTCACGTCGGTGGCCAAATCGCTGGCCAAATCGCGAGCGATTGCGTCGCCGGGCCGCTCGATCATCAGGCCTTCGAACGGTGCGCGCGGATTGCGGTTCGGAGCAATCGCCGAGCCACGGGCGCGGCGGTCGGGCCAAACCATGGGGTTGCCGAGGTAGCGGACGCCGCGTTCGCGCATCCATTTCAGCTGCGCCTCGCGCTTCGCTCGCAACGTATCGGCTTCGCCGCCCGGCACGCAAACGGCCGGTAGCTTCACCAGCGCGGAGTCGAAGTTACGCCAAGAGTGGAATAGCGAGCTCATGTTCTTCTTGTCCTTGAAGATGCGGTGTACGGCTAATATTTTGGGCCAAAGCGCAATACGGTCCAATGTGTAGCGCGAGACGCGCTGTTCTCGTCGCGTTCCCGCGAAATCAAGAGGCTTATGGAAAACCTTGGCCGCGTGCGCCGTGACGCGGCGCGCAGATTGGCTCAGCGCGGCTCCAAATCCACGCGCGCGATCCATCCCGCGGTAGCCTTGGATGCTGCCGGATAGCGCTCGAGCACGAGCGGATCGTGCCCCGGGATCACGTGCGCTTTGGAGCTCGCGAGTCGCTCGAGCGTGTTGTAGCCCTCGACCATATCGGCGAGGTTGTAGAGCACGCGGAACACGCGTCGCGTTTCGATGTGCTGGTAGAAATGCGTCGCATCGGATGCGAGCACGACGTGGCCGCGCGCCGTGGGCACCCGCACGCACTGGAGACCTTTCGTGTGCCCGCCGATCTTGTGCACCGTGATGCCGGGAGCGACTTCGTCCACTCCGTCATGAAACTGCACGTGGCCGGCGAAGACGCGATAGACCATCCGCGACACGTCTTCGGGCTCGAACGCGTGGTTGATCTGGTGGTGGCACATGCAGCGGCCCGTGACGTACTCCATCTCGGTGTCCTGCATGTGAAACCGCGCGTTCGGGAACAGCGCGCCGTTGCCGCAGTGGTCATAATGCATGTGCGTGATGATCACGTCCTTCACGCTCGAATGCGCGATGCCGGCGGCCTCGAGGCCTTCCTCGACCGGGTGGACGATCTTGCGCTGTCGCCTCTTCGCCATCGTGCCGTCGAAGCCCGTGTCGACCACGATCGTGCGGCCGTCGCCGACGATCGCCCAGACGAAGTAGTCGAGCGGCATGTCGGAATCTTCGTGCGGGTCGCCATCGACGAAATTGCCCCAGGCTTTGCGGCCAACTTCTGCGTACTTGATCGCGAAAATCTCGTAGGACGGCGTGCTCACGATGCTTCCCCAGTCGGCGACGCGGCGGTCGGCAGATGGTAGCAGATCGGTCGCGCGTGCCTGCCGACCGCGCCTGCTCGTGCGGCCGCCGACGGCCTGGGACATAGATACGGTTCGATGGCGCAACCGCGGTGCCGTGGTGCTACGATCAATCACAACGGGAGACGTGCAATGAGCGTGCGAGAGTCGACGCTGACGTTGGTTGTGGCTGCAGCGAGCGCTGCCGCGATGCTCGGGCTCGGACAGATGCCGGCCGCGAGCGCCGCGGACAAGCCGTCGTTCAAAGTCCCCCGAACGTCTTGGGGCGACCCCGATCTGCAGGGCGTTTGGGATTACCGCACGATCACGCCGTTCGAGCGCCGCGCCGAGCTCGGCGACCGCGAGTACTACACCGATGAAGAGATCGCGCAGCTCGAAGGGCGAGCCGCGAGGCGCCTCGACGAGGCGCCCGACACGACCGTCCAGACCGGCCTCGTGCATGCGGACTATCTCACCGATCCCGGCCGTCACGTGGACGAGTCGCGGCGCACGTCGCTGATCGTCGATCCGAAGAACGGTCACATGCCGCCGCTGACGCCGGAGGCGCAGCAGCGCCAGGAAAAAGCGACCGCCGCGCGCACGGCGGCGGGCACGGCCGCACCCGCGGGCGGACGCGTCGACTCGTATCGCGATCGACCGCTCTACGAGCGCTGCATCACGCGCGGCTTGCCGGCGACGATCCTGCCTACGCTCTACAACAACAATATTCAGATCCAACAATCGCCGGGCTATGTCGCGATCGTGCACGAGATGATCCACGAGACTCGGGTCGTGCCGCTCGGCGGCTCGTTCGGCCACGTGCGGAGCTATCTCGGCGAGTCGCGCGGCCACTTCGAGGGCGACACGCTCGTGATCGAAACGCGGAACTTCAACGGCAAGGCGGGCTTTCGCGGTTCCTCCGGCGAGAACCTCGTGTTGACCGAGCGCTATACGAAAGTAGCTGCCGACAAGATCGACTTCCGCCTCACGTTCAACGATCCCACGCAGTGGACGCAGCCGTGGACCGTCGCGTATTTCATGCGGACGGGCGAAGGCGACATGTACGAGTACGCGTGCCACGAAGGCAATTACGGGCTGCGCAACATCCTGCAGGAAGCACGCGACGCGGACGCGGCCGACGCCGCGAAGCATTGAGGATCGTCCAATGACTCGGCATGTTTTTGCGGCGTTGCTCGCAAGCTCGCTGCTCGGGATCGCGGGGCCGGCTGCGGCTCACCATTCGTTCGCAGCAGAGTTCGACGTCAACAAGCCCGTGACACTGCACGGCACGATCACGAAGCTCGAGTGGATCAATCCGCACTCGTGGCTGCACGTGAACGTGAAGAACAACGACGGCACGACGACGGAGTGGATGATCGAGGGCGCTACGCCGAACACGCTGCTGCGCCGTGGCTTCACGCGCGACACCGTCAAGACCGGCACCGAGATCACTATCGTCGGTTACCAGGCGAAGAACGGCGCGCCACGCGCGAACGGGCGCGACCTGATCTTGGCCGACGGCTCGCGCTTGTTCATGGGTTCGACCGACCAGGGCTCGCCGGAAGGCGCGAAGAGCGAGCCGGCTCAACAGTAGCGCGTCCGGTCAGCGCACGATGAACGGGTTCGGCGTATCCGCTCCCGTCGTCTCGATCCAGACGCTTTTCTCCTGAACGAACTCCCGTATTGCGAGCAGGCCGCTCTCGCGGCCGAAGCCCGATCGCTTGTAGCCGCCGAACGGCGAAAGCGGGCTCGACACGCGATACGTGTTCGTCCAAACCGTGCCCGCCTCGAGCTCGTGCGCCATCTTTAGCGCGCGGCCGATGCTAGACGTCCAGACTCCGGCCGCGAGCCCGTAGATCGAATCGTTCGCAATCGCGAGCGCTTCGTCGTCGCTATCGAACGGGATGATGGACAGAACGGGGCCGAACACTTCTTCTTGCGCGATCCGCATCTGCGGCGTCACGCCGGTGAAAACCGTCGGTTCGACGAACCAGCCGTCGCCGAGCTCCGGTCGCCGCGCCGGCCCTCCGCCGAGCACGCACTTCGCGCCTTGCTGCTTCGCGAGCTCGATGTAACCGAGCACTTTCTCGTACTGCGGCTTCGTCGTGATCGGTCCGACCTGCGTCGTTTCCTCGAGCGGGTTGCCCATGCGCGCCGTCCGCGCGAGCGTCAGGAAGCGCTCGACGAAGGTGTCGTGAATCGAGCGATGAATCAGTGCGCGCGAGCCGGCGACGCACGTCTGGCCCGTGGCCGCGAAGATCCCCGAGACGACGCCCTTGACCGCGTTGTCGAGATTTGCGTCGGCGAACACGATGTTCGCGGACTTGCCGCCGAGCTCCAGCGTCACGGGCTTGATGTGCTTCGCCGCGGCTTGGTAGACGAGCGCGCCGGTTGCGTCGCCGCCGGTGAATGCGATCTTCGCGACGTCTTTGTGCGTGACGAGCGCGTCCCCGATCTCGTTGCCGAATCCCGTCACGATGTTCACGACGCCGGGCGGCAGCCCGGCTTCCGCGAAGAGGTCCGCCATTTCGAGGGCGGACACCGACGAGTGCTCGGAGGGCTTCCAGACGAACGTGTTGCCGGCGGCGAGCGCGGGCGCCATCTTCCAGCCCGCGAGCATCAGCGGCGAGTTCCACGGCACGATCGCGGCGACCACGCCGAGCGGCTCCTCGAGCGTGAAGTTGAAGAAGCCGGGCCGGTCGATCGGAATCACGCGGCCCTCGAGCTTATCCGCTAGGCCCGCGAAATAGCGGAACCACTCGGGCAAATAGCGCGTCTGCGCGCGCATCTCGAGGATCAGCTTGCCGTTATCGGTGGTCTCGACGCGGCCGAGCTCGTCGGCGCGCGCGGCAATCAGGTCCGCGATTTTGAGCAGCAGCTTGCCGCGCGCCGTCGCGGTGAGTCCGCGCCACTCCTTGCTCTTGAACGCGCTGCGCGCGGCCGCGACTGCGGCGTTCACGTCGTC
>Ga0068868_100001099_pt1 | contig 18488 bp, 17 predicted proteins | sample KBSMisM42_FD_64660 | JGI IMG/M metagenome (GOLD analysis project Ga0068868, IMG submission 64660) | Miscanthus rhizosphere microbial communities from Kellogg Biological Station, Michigan, USA - KBS Miscanthus M4-2 | ecosystem: Host-associated > Plants > Roots > Rhizosphere > Soil ...
ATCGAGGCGAAGACCCGGGATGATGCGCGCGCCTTTCCACGGCGTGAGCTCGAGCTCCGCGTACGCCGCCGGCAAGTAGTTCGACCCCGACTCGCTCGTGGTCGCCGACGGATTGCTTCCGAACGGGCCGCCCGAGGGCTGCCCCGGCGGGCTCGGGAGCGGGAGCTGCGCGTTCACCTGGAACGGCGTCCACACGAGATCCATACCGAGGTTCAGCGTCGCGCCCTTGAAGAGCTTGTGCGTCAGCTCCGCGCGCCCGCTCAGCGGCAGCGTGTCGAGCGTGAAGTAAATGTTACCTAGGTAAAATTCTATCTTGTCCTCGCCGAAGCCCGCGAGGAGCTTCAGCTCGGTGTCTTTTCCGAATTTCTGTTTGTAGCGAGCCTGGACGCGCCAGAAGAACGTGTGGAGGCTGATGTCGCCGACGAGCTGCGGCGAGGTCGCGCTCGTGTCCTTCGTGAGGATGTTGATCTTGTCGTCGCTGCCGAGAAACAGAAGGCGGAACTGCTGGTTCTTGTTCCAGTCCTTCTGAACCATCGCTTGCCAGTCGTAGTAGACGGGCGCCGCGGTGACGGTCGCGCCCGTGGCTTCGAGGACGGGGCCGAGCCACGTGTCCACCCACGAGCGGCGCGCGCCGACGGCGAAGCTCCATCCCTTGGCGATGGGACCTTCGGCGAGCGCGCGAAAGTCGATCAAATCGAACTGCGCGAGGCCGTGGATGCCGCACGTCGCGCCAGGCGCCATGTCCGTCACGGATCCATGCCGCTTCTCGTCGGGTTTGCATGGTGGCGACGGATCGCGAATGCCGACGTCGATGATGCCGCCGAGCGCGCGGCCGTACTGCGCGCTGAAGTTGCCCGGATAGAAATCGATCTTCTCGAGCATCTCCGTCGGCACGACCGAGGAGAGGCCGCCGAAGTGATAGACGAGCGGGATGTTCGTGCCGTCGACGAAGATCAGCGTGTCCTGAGGCGCCGACCCGCGCACGATGAGCAGGCCCGCGAGGCCCGGCGGGCGCGCGATGCCCGGAAGATTCTGGAGCGCACGGAGCGCGTCGCCGTTCGAGCCCGGAACGCGCAAGAGCTCGCGCTGGTCCATCGTCCGCTTCGTCACTTCGCGCGGAGGCTTCTCGCCGTGCACCGTCACGTCTTCGATGTCGTCGTTCTGTTTCGGCGCGCCCGCGTCTGCCGTGACGACGACGACGGCGACCGGAACGGGCACGAGCCGGACGAGCGCGGTCACTTCCTGTCCCGGCGCGATCGACTCGGGCGCTTCCTGATCGACGAAGCCGCTCGCCTTCACGATCACGCGGTACTGGCCGAACGGAACATCGTCGAACGCGTAATTTCCCGTCGCGTCGCTCGTCGTCGTGCGCTCGGTTCCGTTCGCTTCACGCAACGTCACGTTCGCGGTCGCTATGGCGCGATCGCCGCGCTGCGAGACGACGCGCCCGGCGAGCCGTCCCGGCGGCGGCGCGAACGTGTACTGGTACTTCACGCGCGCGGCCATCGCCTTGCCGTCGCGCGTCGCCGGTGAGAACTCGAGCCCCTTCGCAGCGTCCGCCGCGGCCTCGTCGAAGCCGTGCCCGCGCGGCGTCTCGCTCGTCGCGCTCGTCACGTTGCCGGACGCGTCGATGTTCAATACGAGCGTCACCGTCACCGTCTCGCGCACGCCGTCGTCGAGGGCCTGCTTCGGGTACGTCGCGGGCGCGTCCTTCTTCAGCGCGGGCGCGACGACGACCGGCTTGGGCGCGTCTTGCGCGAGCGCCGGTGCCGCGCACACGAGCGCCGCAAAAAAGAGCGCGAGCGTGGCGAGCCATCGCGAGACGACCATCTATGGGCGCACACTCAAGCGCGACGCGCGACGGCAGGCAAGACGAGAGCAGAAAAAATACGATTCGCGTCCTCGTCGTCGCGCACCGCTTTCGCAGCTTGCAGGATGAAACGGCCTGCGGAAGCGCCTCCGACGTCGTCGCCTTCGCGCCCGTTCGTCTCCGAGACCACGTCGCACGCGAGCCTCGCGAGCTCCCATCGCGCGTCGGCCGCGCTCGTTCCGCCTTTCCCTTGCATCTTTTCCTTCAGCGCGACGACCTCCGTCTGGGACGCCGTCGACATCGTCTTCACGAGCTCGTCGACGACCTCGGGACGCGGCTCCGGCCATGCCGTCTCCACGACGAGCGCCGCCCAGCTCGGTTGCGCACGCACGACGATGCTCCGCGCGAGATCCAGGCCGAACGTCACGTCGCCTTCGCGCCACCGGGCGCGGGAAGCGTCGTCGTACGTCACCTCGAGGCGGCGCGTGAAGGACAGCGCGACGAGCGTCGAGTACGTCATCCACACCCCGAGCCCGGCCTGCGCCCAAGCGAGATCGCGGAGGATGCGCGTCGCTCGATCCGCGGGCGGGCCGACGACGATGACGGTCCCGAGCGAGAGCGTCACCACGACGGCGGACGCCGCGAGCGACGCGCGTGGCGTGCTTTCACGAGACGCGACGAGCACCGCCGCGAGGAGCATCGCGAGCGCCACGCCCACGCTCGGCGCGACGCCCGACATGTTCATCGAGAAGACGGCCGCCGAGGTGAGCACGAGGCCGATGGCCACGACGTTCACGATGCCGGTGCGACGACCCATCGCCTTAGGGTATAGGACGCGCGTGGCCGCGCTACGCCAGCTCTTTTTTCGGCACGAACGCGCCCTCTATTTGATCTGGGCTGCGTTCTGCACGCTCGCGTCCGCGCGCCAGTTCTACGGCTACATGATGATGCAGACGGGCGGCGAGTGGAGCGCGCCCCTCGACGACGTCTTCATCCATTTCGATTACGCGCGCGCTGCCGCCGAAGGTCACCCCTTCGAGTGGTTCTCGGGCAACGGATACTCGTCCGGCAACACGAGCCTGCTCTATCCGTTCGTGCTCGCGCTCGGCTGGCTCCTCGGCTTTCGCGACGCGTTCTTGATGAAGTGGGCCGCGATCGTCGCAATGACGTGCACCTTCGGCGCGCTCTGGGTCGCGCGCGGCTTCGTCATTCGTGCGTTGCCGGAGCGATCGGCGCGCGTCACGTCGTTCTTGATCCCACCGATGTTCCTCGCGCTCGGCGCGCTCGACTGGTCGCTGTGGAGCGGCATGGAGGTCGCGTTCCTCCTCGGTATCTGGGCGCTCGCCCTCGCCGCGTATTTCCATTTCGAAAATACGCGCACGCCTGGCGCCGCGTGGTGGCTCGGCGTCACCGGATTCCTCCTCGTCGTCACGCGTCCCGAAGCCGCGACGACGATCGCCGGCTTCGGCGCCCTCGCCGCGATCGCGCCTCGGCTTCGCATGCGCGAGCGAATCTTCACGCTCCTTCGCGTCGGAAGCCCTGCGGCGATCGCGCTCATCGCCCAGTCGCTCGCGAACCGTGCTCTCACCGGGGAGGCGAGCGCCGCCGGCGCGATCGTGAAGCTCGCGATCAACAACCCGTTTCTCTCGTCGGAAGAGAAGCTTGCAGATTACACGCAAAACCTGAGGTACGCGATCTTCCGCAACCTCGAGTACCACTTCACCGACTGGGCCTTCGTCGACTGCATCGTGCCCGTCCTCGCGCTCCTCGCCATCGCGGTGAAGGAGACGCGCAAGTACGCGCTGCTCCTCGTCTGGCAAATCTGCTCGTGGATGGCGGTCGTCGCGCTGAACGGTCAAGTGCGCTGGCAGAACGAGCGCTACACGATGCCCGCCGTCGCGTGGCTCCTCGTGTGCGCGGCGCTCGGCGCGTGCGCGCTCTTCCGCAAGAAGGCACGGCCCTCCTTCGTCGTCGGCGCGTTCGCCGTCGCGATCGGCGCGCAGCTCGTCGCGGTCGTCTTCCGCGCGCCGTACACCATCCCCACGTTTCGCCTCGCGTGGACGTACGCGCTCGGCGTCGGCCTCGCCGTCACGCTCATGCTGCGTGCGTGGCCGCTCCGCGCGCCGATGGTCGCCGCCGCGCTCCTCGTCGCCAACGATCACCAGATCGCGAAGTTGCGCGATCAGAAATGGTTCTTCGGGCGCGCGTGCCGCAACATTCGTGACCAGCACATTCGCGCGGGCAACGTCCTCGCGGAGCTCCGCCCTCGTCGCGTCCTCGTCGGCGACGCAGGCGCGCTCGTCTACGCGTCGAATCGTCCTGGCCTCGACATCATCGGCCTCGGCGGCTACCACGACCTGCCCTTCGCGCGCGCCGGCGTGAACGGGCTCGCTGCGAGCATCGAGCTCATCGAGCGCATGCCCGACAAGGATCGCCCGGACCTCTTCGCGATCTACCCGTCGTGGTGGGGAACGCTCCCCACTTGGTTCGCGAGCGACGTCGTGATGCGCGTCCCCGCGCCCGGCAACGTCATCTGTGGCGGCTACGAGGACGTCATCTACCGCGCCGACTGGCACGTCCTCGGCACGGGCGATCGTGCGCGCGTCCCGATCGGCCGCGAGCGCGACGCGATCGACTTCGCGGATCTCGTGAGCGAGCGCGAGCACGCGTACACGTACTCGCGCGGCAGCGGCTGGACCGACATGAAGATCCTCCCGGATCTCGAGGACGTCCGCCAAGACGTCTTCGACGGCGGCCGCATCCTCTACGCGCACGCGACGGAGCGCTTCGTCTTGAAGAACCTCGAGCCGCACCGCCCGGCGACGTTCGCGTTCCGCACCGCGCCCGCCGGCGGCACGACGATGCGCGTGCGCATCCAAGGCCACGATTTGGGCTCGATCACGCTCGCACCGAAGGACGGCTGGGACGAGCGCACGATGCACGTCACGCCCGACGCGATCGACGCGCCCGAGGTCACCGTCGAGATCGACAACGACGGACCGGGCGAGCTCCCGCTCTTCCACGCGTGGTTGGGGCAGTAACCGTTGCCGCCGCCGTCACGACTGCAGATCATTTTGGGCCGTTGGGGCCTGCCGCCCGACGACGTCGCGTGGGCCATCTTCGCCTTCGGCCTCGCATGCGTCCTCGCTTCGCTCGCCTCGCGTGATCTTCTCGAGAACGTCAAGGGTGGCTCGCGCGCGCGCTTCCTCGCCGGCGCAGGCGTCGCCGCCGCGTTCCTCACGCTCGGCTACGCCGCGCACTACCTCCGCGGCGGCGCGCGCATCATCGACGCGACGACGTACGTCCTTCAAGCGAAGGCGTTCGCACACGGCCACTTCACGTGGCACGAGCCGTGGCCCTCCGCGAGCTTCCGCGGCCGTTTCCTCTTGTTTCACGGCGACCGCATCGCGGGCATCTTCCCGCCGGGCTGGCCGCTCCTCTTGTCCATCGGCTTCGTTCTGGGATCGCCGATGCTCGTCGGCATCGCGCTCGCCGCAGCGCTCGCGATCGCCACGTACTACCTCGCGCGCGAAGCCAATCCCGACGAAGGCACGCGCGAGCCCGTCGCGCGCTTCGCCGCGATCTTGTCCATCGCGTGCGCCGCGCTTCGCTATCACACCGCCGATCCGATGTCGCACGCCGCGACCGCGCTCGCCGTCACGATCGCCCTCACCTGCGCGATGCGCGCCACGACGAAGAGCGTCATCATCGCCGGCCTCGCCGTCGGATACGTCCTGTGCACGCGCCCCATCTCGACGATCCCGATCCTGATCGTCGCGATCTTCCTATTGCGCCGCTCGGGCTCCCGCGCGCTCGGCACGTTCACCCTCGCGATGCTCCCTGGCTTCGCGATCCTCGTCTTCGCGCAGCACGCCGCGACCGGCAGCTTCTTCGAGTCGACCCAGCGCGCGTACTACGCCACGAGCGACGGCCCACCCGGCTGCTTCCGTTACGGCTTCGGAGACGGCATCGGCTGCGTCCACGAGCACGGCGATTTCGTCACCGCGCGCCTCCAGCACGGATTCGGCCTCTTCGCCGCGCTCGGCACGACGATTCGCAGACTCCACAAGCACCTGTCGGACGCCCTCGTCGCGTGGCCCCTCTTTTTCGCCGCCGCTCCCGCCTGCTGGGTCGCAGCACGCAAATCGCAGGCGCTGCGTGTGATGTGGACGCTCGTCCTTCTCCAAATCCTCGCCTACGTCCCCTTCTATTTCGACGGCGACTATCCCGGCGCAGGCGCGCGCTTCTACGCCGACATTCTTCCGATCGAGCACGCCGCGATCGCCATTTCGCTCGCCGCGTGGGTGAATCGCTCGACCTTGTTCGTCGGGCTCGTCGCGATCGCGTTTGGTGTGCACGGCGCGTTCGATCATCTCGCGCTCGCCGATCGCGACGGCGGACGTCCGATGTTCGAGCCCGAACGTTTGACCGACGCGCGCGTCGAGTCCGGCCTCATGTTCATCGACACCGATCACGGCTTCGCGCTCGCGCACGATCCCGCCGTCACCGATCCGAAGCGCGGCCTCGTCGTCGCGCGCCTCCGCAACGACAACCACGATCGCCTCCTCTTCGAGCGCCTCGGCCGCCCTACGACGTGGGCGTATCGTTTCGGAAACGGCACCCAGCCAACGATCCTTCCATTCACGCCGCCGAGCGCCGACGTCGCGAGCCGCGAGCTGTGGCGCTTCGAGTCCGAAGTCGACTGGCCGCCCATCGCCCAACACGGCGCCTGGGCCGAGCCCATCTACGCCACCGGTACCCGCCAGAACTGTCCTTCGGGCGGCCAGGTCCTGATCGTTCACCCCGCCCCGGAGGGGGACGTCACCCTGACGGTCCCGTTCCCCCGAGCGGGCTCCTGGACGGTTCGCCCCGTCATCCTTTCGCGCCCCGGCGACGGCGAGGTCCGCATCACGATCGACGGGCTTTCCTGGTCTCAAAAGCGAGATCGTTCGGATCCGAACGATCAGCCCGTCTGCATGGAGCTGGCCGGCCAAATCGCCGACTTCCCCGAGGGAGAACGCCCCCTCGTGGTGCACGCCTCGGGCGGCCCCGTGGCCTTGGATCGGGTCGAGATCCTCCCCCATTGACCTAAGCCGCGACTTACTTCATCTTTTCGCTGTAGAAGCGCACGTTTTGGGGAGGTCGGATCCATGACGAAGAGCGAGCTCATCGACGCGATGGCAGCGCGAGCCAACCTGACGAAGGCGCGCGCCGAGCTCGTCGTCAATTGCATCTTCGACGCGATGACGGAAGCGCTCGAGCGCGGCGAAGGGATTGAAATCCGTGGCTTCGGCAGCTTCACGGTGCGCCCGTACAAAGCGTACTCGGGTCGCAATCCGCGCACGGGCGAGCCCGTCCCGGTTCCCGCGAAGCGATTGCCGTTCTTCAAAGTCGGCAAAGAATTGAAAGAGCTCGTCAACGGCAGCCGTCACCTTCCGATCACCGGCGGCGACAGCAAAGACGACGACGACGACGACGACACGGACGAGACCGAAGGCGAAGAGTGAGTTGAACGCCGAGGAGCAGCTCGCGCTCGTCACGCGCGGCATCGTCGATCTTCACGTTCGCACCGAGCTCGCGGAGCGTCTCGCTTCGGGCAAGCCGCTGAAAATCAAAGCGGGCTTCGACCCGACGCGCCCCGATCTCCACATCGGGCACGCCGTGCTGCTCGCGAAAATGCGGCAGTTCCAGCAGCTCGGCCATCACGTCGTCTTGCTCGTCGGCGATTTCACGGCGATGGTCGGCGACCCGACGGGCGTGAACGAGCTGCGCCCGCGCCTCACGCGCGAGCAAGTCGAGTCCGCCGCCAAGACGTACACCGACCAAGCCTTCAAGATCCTCGACGAAAAGACCACCGAGGTTCGTTACAACTCCGAGTGGCTCGACGCGCTCAAGCCGAGCGAAATCGTGGAGCTGATGGCGAAGACCACGGTCGCGCGCATGCTCGAGCGCAGCGACTTCGCCAAGCGTTACGCCGAGAACAAACCCATCCACCAACACGAGTTTCTCTACCCGCTCTTGCAGGGTTACGACTCGGTGGCGCTCGAGTGCGACGTCGAGCTCGGCGGTGGCGATCAACTCTTCAACTTGCTCGTCGGGCGCGATCTGATGCCCAAGTACGGCAAGCGCGCGCAGATCGTCATGACGACGCCGCTCCTCGAAGGGATCGACGCCAAGATCGAGAACGGCCACGTCGTCGGAAAGAAAATGTCCAAGAGCGCCGACAATTACATCGGCCTCACGGAAGACCCGCTCGTCATGTTCCGCAAGGTCATGCAAATCGACGATGACGTGATCTTCCGTTACTTCGAGCTGCTCTCGGACAAGACGAACGAAGAGATCGCCGGCTTGCGTGAACAGAAGCGCGGCGGCAAGAACCCGATGGAGATCAAAGCGATCTTCGCCCGTGAGCTCGTCACCCGTTTCCACGACGCCGGCGCGGCGGACAAAGCCGCGGGCGATTTCGCGAGCATCTACTCGAAGGACGCCGTCCCCGACGACGTGCCGGAGCACGACGTGAAGGTCGAAGGCGAGACGCTCTGGATCGCCAAGGCGCTCTCCACGGCGGGCCTCGTGAAGTCGACGAGCGAAGGCCGCCGCATGGTCGAGCAAGGCGGCGTCGAGCTCGACCAAAAACCGATGCGCGATCCACAACATCAGCTCGCCGCCGGCGGCCGCTACCTTCTGCGTGTCGGCTCGAAAAATCGCCGCTTCGCCTGGGTCAAAGTCTCCAAGTGAATCTGATCGTTCGGTTCCGAACGATCGGGTGTGTTTTGCTCGTTTCTTGCGGGTCTCCGGCGACGCCACCGCCTCCCGAGCACCCCATCGAGCTGCCTCCGCTCGTCGGTCTGGTACCTGCAGCGGGTCTCGATTCGCTGGTCGTGGCTCGCCCGCGCGAGCTCCTCGCCCACCCCGAGATCCTGCCGCTCGTCACGCAGGTCGTCCCGGAATCGCAGCTCCGAACGTTCGCGAATCGTCACGCGGGCGTCGACCCGCTCAAGCTCGAGGAGCTCGCCGTCGCCACGTACGCGAAGAGCACGCTCTATCTCGCGTCGGGTGACTTCGATGGGGCGCGCGTGGAGCAGGCGTTTCGCGAGCGCACCCTCGCCATGACGGGTCGCTTCATCGACAAGCCTGGTGGTCCTCTTTCGAGCATCACGCGCTTCGAAGGTGATGCCGCGGGCGATCACGTTGCCATGGCAACGTTCGGACGCCGGGCCGTCGCGATCGAGTCGCACGCCGTCCCGAGTCGCGTCGGTCCGCTGCGCGTCAGCGAGCTCTTCGCGTTGCACAAGTTGCAACGTTCGCATCCGGCGCTCGAGACCGCACCGCTCGATGCCGCGTCCACCGCGCTCGGTGACGCGCCGTTTCGCGTTTTCTTTCCAGGTCCTTTCGAAGGCGACTCTGCCAAAGGTCTCGCCGGTCTGCTGCGTGCGGCGACAGCGGTCGCGATCGCCGTGCGCTTCGATGACGATCGTTCGGATCCGAACGATCAACGAACCAAGCTGGACGTGACCATCGACTTGCTCGGCGCCTGGAACGACGACGCCCAAACCGCAGGTCAGCGCTTCGCCGCTGCCGTCGAGTCGATCGCCCGGAGCGATCTCGGTCGCCTCTGCGGTCTCCACGAGCCCATCCGCGGCCCGATTCTGAAGGCCAGCCCAACCGTCCTCCAGCTTTTCGCCGTGATTGACGCTGCAAAGCTCGCCTCCGGAGCCCGTGCCGCGACCGGTTCGCAAATCGACGAAATCATGAAATAATTCTGTTTCATTGACGACCGACCCTCGGGAATGTTAGGGCACGCCACCTCGTTGAGGGCTCACAGCCGCAACCACGAGGCCTTTCCAAACCGCCCGGTGGCCCTAAGTTCCGCGCCCCCGACTGGCCAAAACCCCCGAGTCCCCACCTCATGTCCCTCCGTTCAGCTCGCGCCCGTACGACGCGTCCCGCCGCTACCCCCGTGAAATCAGCCAGGAAAGTCGCTAAAGTCGCGCCGGCCTCGAGCCGCGCCACGCGCTCCAGCGCTGCCCCGCGCCCCATGTCGACGCCGCCTGCGGGTCGCCCGAAGGTCACGGCCACGGTCGCGGTTCCGAAAGCCCCTGCTCCGCCGTCCGTCCTTCCGACGGTCGTTCGGCAGCCCGTGCCCTCGGCGATGCCGACCAAGCTCCAGTTCAAGCTGGGCGACAAGGCCGTCCACCCGAAGCACGGCGTCGGCGAAATCACGGCGGTCGACGAGCGCGAGCTCGGCGGCACCCGCGCGGTCTTCTACGTCCTCAAGATCCTCGACAACGGCATGAAGGTCATGGTCCCGGCGAACGCCGCGGCCGCCGGTGGCCTCCGTGGGATCATGAGCTCCAAAGAAGCCGACGCCGTCCTCGACACGATGCGCGCCCGTGAAGTCGCCGTCGACGTGCAGCCCTGGAGCCGCCGTTTCCGTGCCTACACGGAGATGGTCCAGAGCGGCCTCCCCCACGAGGTCGCCAAGGTCCTCCGCGACATGCACCGCCTCAAGTTCGACAAGGATCTCTCGTTCGGCGAGCGCCACCTGCTCGACCGCGCGAAGAGCCTCCTCATGAAGGAGCTCGCCTTCGCCAAGAAGATGCCCGAAGAGAAGCTCGCCGCCGAAGTCGCGTCGATTTTCCAAGCCTGATCGCACGGATGTAAGCGCCGCGGCGCCCTCCTAGCCAACCCGCAGCGCACGGAAACGCGGAGAGTCCGAAAGGACCCTCCGCGTTTGTTTTTTGTCGGTGAAAGTCAGCCGCGCTTCGCGCAGAGCAAGAGCGTCTCGTTCTCGGTCTGTTGGATGGTGCGCGAGGCTTCGACACCTTGCTCGATCAAACCCTGAGCTTGTTTCGAGTCATCCTTGCAATCGTCCGCGGCGCGGTGAGCGCGATCGGCCGCCATCTTGTGCTCCGCGACATCCTTGTCGGCGAAGCTGGAGAGTGCCTGAGTCACGCCGTCGAACATCGACGTCGCAGCGCCGAAACCTTGCGACACGTTCCTCTGCGTCGCGTCCGACCAACCTTTGGCTTCGCCGACCGCGCCCGTCGCAGCGCCTCCCGCTTGCATCGCGCCCTTGCCGAGACCGCCGACGAGCGTCCAAATCGCTTTGTCTTGCATCGCGTCGAGCTCCTTCTCGTTTTCCTGCTGCTCGACAGCCTCCTCGGTCTTGCGCATCGCATCGTGCGCCTTCTTGTCTTCCTGTCCGCCTTCGATCGCGAGCATCGCCACCATCTGCGCGCTCGTCATTCCACCGATTCCGTTGATCATGATCATGCCCTCAACATTGTTGCAGCAAGCAGCTGCGTGTCTTCGACCGTCGCGATGTTCTCGCGTGCCTGTTTCAAGTCCTTCTCGTTGTCTTTTTCCTGCCCCTTCAAGTGCTCGACGATGTTCGAGATGAAGTTCTGCAAGAACGTCTGCCGTTGCTTTCGCTTCTCGGCGTCGATGCTCGTCTGGTCTGCGTCGTATTGAACGACCGCCGCTCCCGCAGTTGCGACGCCACCGACGACGTCCGCGACTGCCTTCGTCATGCTCGCGATCCTCACGAGCGAGTCCCAGACCGTCGGGTTCTTCAGCGCGATGTCGGCCGCCTGCTTCGCCGCAGTCGTCAAACCATTCGCCAACGCACCCGGGCTCGCGACCACGGACTTCGCGATCTCCCCGGCGCCCTCTTCGATCGAGGTCTCGATCCCTTGCTTCGCAGCCTCGGTGACACCGTTCGCGATTGCGCCGGTGAGGTTGCAGATCGCGCTTCCGATCATGCAGCCGATGGCGAACCACTTGGCGAACTCGGGATTCTTCGTCAGTTGCTCGAGGACGTGGAAGTTCTGCTCGACCATCGCCGCCGTAGAGAGAACCGTCCCGATGACGAACGCCGTCACCGCAACGACGCTCGCGCTACCCGCGCCCAAGGTCACGGCCGAAACCACGACCGATGCCACTTCGGCCACGACAGCCGCGACCTTCTGCAAGTCGCTCCAGAACTTGGGGCTGTCGGCCATTTCCTTCACGTCCTCCGACAGCTTGTCGAAGTCGCCGGTGACCATGGCCTTGAACGTGTCGGCGACGAGATTCCCGATCGAGTCGAAGAAGCCCTTCGCCGAAGCCATCTTGATCTGCTTCTGAAAGTCCTCGAGCTCCTTCGCACGCTCTTTCGCCTTCAATCCCGACGTCGAGTCGATCTCACCGCGCGCCGAACGATCATGCGCTTGCTGACCATTCATCATCAGCAGAAACATCACCATCGCTGCGTCGCGCACGTCGCTCGGATCGAGCTGCGGGAAGTCGTCGGCGTGCACGGGGGCCGCTTCCGGGGCGAACGGCGCGACGTAGTGCGTCGCTGCGGGTGAACCGAGTGCGGAGATCATGGCTCGCTCATTTCCCGATGTTGGCGACGACCGAGCTCACCATCTCGTTCATCTTCTGGATCATGCCCGTGACGAGCTGGATCATCTGCTCGCGTTGGCTGACAGCCGACTGGACCTTGATCATGTTCATGCTCTGATCCGTCTGGTTCTTGTCGATCGTCGGCTGGAGATCCTTCGCCATGTCGAGGACGTCCTGCTTGAGCAGGTCGCCGCTCGCGATCTTCTGCGGCTTACCGTCGCTGTCACAGACGAGGTGCTTCTTCAGCTCATCGATCTCGTGCTGGATGGCAGCCTGGGCGGGGTTCGTCGTTTGCGCCGCGGCCGACTCGAGCGAATTCAGAGTGGCGACCACCTTGTTGTAAAGGGCCGCGTCGTCCGCCGTGCCGTCGTTCGAGTCCGAGTCCGCGTCGAGCTTGTCCTTGCTGCCGAACGCATTCGCGAGGTCGTTCAGGGCGTTCTGGGCTTCGCCCAGGTGCTGCCCGTTTTGGACGATCTGCTGTTGCTGCGTCGTCATCTCGCGAATCTGTTTGTCGCACGCCTGCATCTGGACGGCGCAGAACGCGGTGAGCTCGTCGATGCTGACGTAGTTGAACTGCGAGGCGTAGTTGCCCTGCAAGGGGTTGAGTTTGCCGAGGTCGATCATGTTCGTTGTTCCTTGTGATCAGGCCCGCAGGCCCATCGTGGGTTGAGAAGACGTCTGCGAAACTTGCGGAGTGAGATCGGCGATGCGCTCGAGCTCGCGGGTAACTTCGGCGACGAGCTCCTCGGGAACCGAGCCGCGCATTTCGCTGAGCGCTTGGAGCGCCTCGGCGATCCGTCGGTCTTGGTGCTCGATGCACGCGGTGAGCTCTTCGTGGGTCATGGCCGTCTCCATGCCCCCTCTCGGTTCGGACTCGTCCGGAGTTGCTAGGTTTTTTTGGGACGGATCAGTGACTGTTTACGGGCATTTAGAGCTCGGGCAGACTGCCCGGCGTGAAGATCTATACGAAGTCGGGGGACGACGGGACGACGGGGTTGTTCGGCGGCGGGCGCGTTCGGAAGGACGACGCCCGCGTCGAGGCTTATGGGACCGTCGACGAGCTGAACGCGGTCGTGGGCGTGGCGCGGACGCTCGGGCTCGGGAAGACGGCCGAGGAAGTGTGCGCGCAGGTGCAGGTGGATTTGTTCGCGCTCGGCGGGGAGCTCGCGACGGTGCCGGGCAAGGAGGACAAGCTTCCGATGGCGCGGCTCGGGGAGAGCGACGCGGCGCGGCTCGAGCAGGCGATCGATGCGGCGGAGATCGGGCTTCCGGCGCTTATGAATTTCATTTTGCCGGGTGGCTCGCAGCAGGCGGCGACGTTGCATCTCGCGCGCACCGTGTGTCGGCGCGCAGAGAGACTCGTGATCACGCTCGGCGTGAGGAACGAGCTCGTGATTTACTTGAATCGGCTCAGCGATCTCTTGTTCGTGCTCGCGCGGCGGGAGAATCACGAGCGGAAGGTGGAAGACGTGCCGTGGGCGCCGCGCTCCGCATAGTCGCGTGCGCGATCGCTTGCGCGTGCTCGACACGCGACGCACGCGTGGAGGCGATTGGACGGATGAACGCGTGGGACTTCGAGGGCGCGTCCGTCGAGCTCGCGCCGTGTTTGTACGCGGGGGACGAGGGCGATCGGTTCTTGTGTCAGGACATGCTCGGCGGGATTCGCTTGCGGCAGCATCGATGGCAGGAGGCGGCGACGGCGTATCGGTACGCCTTCGAGACGCGCGATCGGATCGCGCTGGAGCGAAAATACGGGTCGCCGTCGAACGAGTCGCTCGCGCAGTGGGGGTTTGTGCTGCTCCGCGTCGGCGATCGCGCGAAGGCGAAGCAAGTGTTCGCGCGTGTGGAGCGCGACCGCGGCGATTGGAAGCCTTACGAGAACGCGGCGATGGCGGCGCGGCTCCTGATGGCGCGAGCGGATGGTGACGCCGACACCGAACGGAAGCTCCTCGCCGAATTCGATCCTTGCGCGACGACCGACACCGAGCATTTCGATCCGAAGATGCGCAACGTGATCACGGTGGCGTACTTGCCGAGCGATGCGTGGATCACGCTCGGTGATGCGTGCAGCGGCGTGGAGCGACGATCGTTCTACGAGCGGGCGATGTCGCTCGCGGTGGAAGAGAAAGACGACGACGCGCAGAAGGTTTGTGCGGCGCGCATCGCGAAAAATGGGCCCTGAAGAATTCGTTCAGGCGGCTTCGCGCATCTGATCGGCGAGGAGCTTGCGGCCGCGATGCAAACGGCTCATCACGGTGCCGACGGGGATGTCGAGACGCTCGGCGGCTTCGCGGTAGCTGCGCTCCTCGAGATCGACGAGCTCGATGACGGTGCGGAACGTGTCGGGCATCGCGTCGAGCTTCTGGCGCGTCGTGCGCGTGAGGCCGTAGTCGCTCGGCGCGGGCTCGCGCGACGGGCGCGTCCAGGCGTTCGGGTCGATCGTCAAATCACGGAGCGCGTTCTTCTCGCGGCGCGTGCGGCGGTAGCGCGTGACGAAGACGCTGAAGAGGATTTGGTACGCCCACGCGCGGAGGTTGGTGCCGAGATCGTACTGGGCGCGGAACTTGAGGGCGCGCTCCACGGTGTCTTGGACGAGATCATCGGCCGTCGCGGCGTTGCCGGACAGGCGAAGGGCGCGGCCGCGGAGCTCCGGCAGGAGGCGGACGAGGACTTTGTCGAAGGTCTTTTGGTCGTGGGCGACGAGTGCGGACATGGTGGTGTCCCATGCTTGAGCAACCGCGATACCGCAGCATTGCGCCTTTCATTTCGCGCACTTGGACGTGGCGCGCGGGTCTTCTGAAACACTCGGCGTGGGCGCCGGAACACGCCTGTTCGTTCGGAACCGAACGATCTGGTCGATTTTTGTCAGCGGCCGAGGGCGGCGAGGACGGTGGGGACCTGGTCGGCGATTTCGGACGCGAGGAGGCCTCGGTGGCGGCCGTCCTTTGACCAGTGGTCGGCAGCCGCGCCGTGGAGGTAGACGCCTGCGCAGGCGGCCTCGAAGGTTCCCATGTTGCACGCATTCGCGCCGATGACGCCGGCCAAGACGTCGCCCGATCCAGCGGTGGCGAGCGCGGGGTTGGCGATGGGGCTGATCGCGATGCGGCCTTCGGGAGAGACGATGAGCGTGTGGGCGCCTTTGAGAACGACGACGGCGTTCGCGCGCTTGGCGAGCGTGCGGGCGGCAGTGAAGCGATCGGCTTCGATGGCGTCGGATGTGATGCCGAGGAGCCGCGCGGCTTCGCCCGAGTGAGGCGTGAGGATCAATTTGGCGCGCGCGGAAGAGAGCTCGCCGGAGCGTGCGGCGTAGAGCGTGAGGGCGTCGGCGTCGAGGACGACGTTGCCTTCGTACCCGACGAGGAGCGCGCGGATCGCAGTCGCGGCGCGCTCGTCGGTGCCGAAGCCGGGGCCTGCGACGACGGCGCGCTTGGCGGTGGCGAACGACGCGGCGACCTCGATGAGCGGCTTCTCGAGCGCGTCGAGCGAAGCCGTCATGACCTCGACGACGCGCGCTTGGAGCGCGGGGAGCGCGTCGTGCCACGTGGCGATCGTGACGGCGCCTGCGCCCGCGCGAAGAGCACCCTGCGACGTGAGCAGCGCGGCGCCGGTTTTTCCGGGCGATCCGGCGAGGACGCCGACGTGGCCTGCGCGGTACTTGTGTGCGTCGAGCGCGCGCGGCGAGACGAACGCCGCGATGTCCGTTGGCTCGAGGAGCTGCGCCGCCGATTCTTCGGCGAGCGAGCCAGGCACGCCGATGTCCACGACGTGGATGCGTCCGCAATGCGAGGCACCGTTGGGCGTGAGCAAGCCGAGCTTGTGATGCGCGAACGTGACGGTGTGCTTCGCGGTGACGCACGCGCCGAGCACCGCGCCGGTTTGTGCGTCGAGCCCCGACGGAATGTCGACGGCGAAGACGTTGTCGTGCGCTTGCGTGGCTTCGATGAGCGCGCGGAGCTCGCCTTCGACGGGGCGATCGAGGCCGGTGCCGAAGAGCGCGTCGACGATCGCGTCGCAGTCGAAGTCCTTCGAGAGGAGAGCGATGTCACCGCCGAGACCCGTCCATGCAGCGGCGTTGGCTTTTGCGTCCGGGGAGAGCTTTTCGTTCGCGCCTGCGAGGCGAAGCGTGACGTGGGCTCCGCGCGTGAGGAGATGGCGCGCGATCGCGAAGCCGTCACCGCCGTTGTTGCCCGTGCCGCACAAGACGACGACGTGCTTGCCGCGCGCGCGGCCGCCGAGCATTTCGCGCTCGAAGACGTCGGTCGCGTTGCGGGCGGCGTTCTCCATCAAGACGAGGCTCGGGACCGAGCACGACTCGATGGCCTTCTTGTCGAAGGCGCGGATTTGTTCGCGCGAGAGGACGGGGATCATGACTCGAGGATGACGACGGCGGCGGCGATGCCGGCGTCGTGCGTGATGGAGACGTGCCAGCGTACCGCACCCGCCTGCGATGCGAGCGTGTGTGCCGCGCCTACGAGCGTCATGTTCGGGCGACCGCTCGGGCCGCGGCGAATGACGACGTCGTGCCAGCCCACGCCGGGGGCGCCGTCGAGGGCCTTCGCGAACGCTTCTTTCGCGGCGAATCTGCCCGCGAGCGTCATCGCGCGGTCGGACGTCTGCACCAAATCGGCGCGCTCTTCTTCGTTGCAGATGCGGTGATAGAAGCGGTCGCCGTGGCGCTCGAGGGCGCGGCGCATGCGCTCGATCGAACAAACGTCGAGGCCGATGCCGATGATCACGTGTCGAGTGTACGCGGGATTTCGCCGACGACCGAAAGCATCGCGCGGACGGAGCCTGCCATCGAAAGGAAGATGGCGTCCGCGATCATCGCGTGGCCGATGTTGAGCTCGACGATCTCGGGGATGCGAACGAGCGCGCCGACGTTGTCGCGCGTGAGGCCGTGCCCCGCCGCGACTTCCATGCCGAGCGCGTGCGCGACGCGGGCGCCTTCGCCGAGGCGCGCGAGCTCCTCTTTTTCTTTCGCCGTACCGAACGCGTGGGCGTACTCGCCCGTGTGGAGCTCGACCTGCTCGACGGAGAGCGCGTGCGAGGCGCGGATTTGCGCGGCGTCCGGCGCGATGAAGAGCGAGACGCGGATCTTTTCGTCGCGCAATCTACGAACGCCCTCGGCGAGCTTCGCGCCGCCGCCGATCACGTCGAGGCCGCCTTCGGTCGTGCGCTCTTCGCGCCGCTCGGGGACGAGCGTGATGCAATCCGGACGAAGCTTCAGCGCGATGCCGATCATCTCGTCGGTCGCCGCGCACTCCATGTTGAGGATCTGCGGAAGCGTGACGAGCTCACGCAGCCGCGTCATGTCGTCGTCTTTGATGTGACGGCGGTCTTCGCGCAGGTGCGCCGTGATGCCATGCGCGCCCGCTTCGAGGCAGGTGCGCGCGGCCAGCACGGGGTCCGGATAGGGCGTTCCCCGTGCGTTTCGCACGGTAGCCACATGATCAATGTTGACGTGCAGCCTCATCGACGTGACGTTTCTCGTTCGAGGGCTCCGCCCTCGAGCTCCCGAATCTCATCGCACTTCGCTGCGCTCCGTGCTCTTCGGTTGACGTGCAGCCTCATGACATCGGCGTGTGTGTTAGCACGCGCGCGCGAGTCAGTCGTCGCCGCCGCCAGCCGCGTTCTCGGCGAGGTCGTCTTCCGTCTTCGGAGACGTGAGCAGCTCGCCGTTCGCGCCGTCTTTGCGGATGATGAAGACCTTGCGGGTCGTCGTGTCCGGGTTTTCTCGCGCGACGATGGCGACGACGTTCGTGCCGGGGCGCAGCGGCAGATCGGCCTCGAAGGACATCTTCTTCGGGTCGGTGCCGTTGCGATTCGAGCGATAGAAGACCTTGCGCGCGCCGACGAAGACGTACGCGTCGAGCAGTCGCTCGCCGTCTTGGGCAGAACCGCTGATCTTGATGTGGCCGTCCTTCGTCGCGAGCTCGGGCGGCGTCGCCTCGATCGAGGGCGGAGCGTGGAGCATGACGTCGTCGAACGTGACGTTCGGGCCCGCGGCGCCGCCGGCGGTGAGCTCGGCGGGCTTGGCGAACGCGAAGCGCGTCGGCGTGAGGCTCACCTTGAGGAAGCCGCCGACCTCGCCGACGACGTTGACCGACGTGTTCGCCGGCAGCTTGCCGAACGCACGCGCGGAAGTGCTCGGCGCGCCGTACAAGAACGCGCCCGACGCGTTGGCCTTCATCGCCTGCGACTTGGACGTGATCTGCGCGGGCTGCTCGATCGGGATGTGGACCTTCTCGGAGACGCGCTCGCCGAGATCCTGATCGTCGATCGTGAGCTC
>Ga0068868_100001104_pt1 | contig 18456 bp, 20 predicted proteins | sample KBSMisM42_FD_64660 | JGI IMG/M metagenome (GOLD analysis project Ga0068868, IMG submission 64660) | Miscanthus rhizosphere microbial communities from Kellogg Biological Station, Michigan, USA - KBS Miscanthus M4-2 | ecosystem: Host-associated > Plants > Roots > Rhizosphere > Soil ...
CGGCGAAGGTCGCGTAGACGCTGACGATCGAGCCGCGCGCGAGATCGGTCATGCCTGTTTCTCCCCGAGCCGATGGGCGGCGGTCACCGTCGCGGCGAGCAGCAGCACCGCCATCGCCTGGTGGGCCACCGCGATCTCGATGCGGACGCCCGACAGCAAAGTGAGGATGCCGAGCAGGATCTGCGCGGCCACCGCGCCGGTCAGGGCCGCGCCCTCGGCCCTGAAGCCGCGCCGCCAGGCGGCGAGGCCGAGCCAGACCGCCGCGGCGGCGACGAGGAAGGCGAGCCAGCGGTGGACGAACTGGACGGTGATCGGATTGTCGGCGAAGTTGCGCAAGGCGGGCCGCAGCCATTCCGCCCCCGCCGGATACCAGTCCTCGCCCATTTTCGGCCAGGAGTTGAAGGCGTAGCCGGCGTCGAGGCCGGCGACATAGGCGCCGAACAGGAACTGGAGGAAGAGCAGGCAGAGCGCCCAGATCGCCAGCACGGGCGGCCGCGCCCGCGCCGACAGATCGAGCGCGACCCAGACCAAAGCGGCGAAGATCAAGAGCGCGGTCAGCAAATGGACGGCGAGGCGGATATGGCTGACGTCGGGCCGGTCAACGAGGCCCGAGGCGACCATCCACCAGCCGATCGCGCCCTGCAGCGCGCCGAGCAGCAGGATGCCGCCCAGCTTCCAGCCGAAGCCGGCCGGAATCGCGCGCCGCCAGGCGAACCAGGCGAGCGGCAGCGCGAAGGCGAGGCCGATCAGCCGGCCGAGCAGCCGGTGGACATATTCCCAGAAGAAGATCGCCTTGAAGTCCGCAAGGCTCATGCCGCGGTTGAGCTGCTCATATTGCGGGCTCGCCTTGTAGAGCTCGAACTGCGCCTGCCAGTCGGCGGCGTTGAGCGGCGGCACCGCGCCCGCCACCGGCTCCCAGCGGGTGATCGAGAGGCCGGATTCGGTCAGCCGGGTGATGCCGCCGACAACGACCATCAGCAGCACCAGGCCGGCGACGGCGAGCAGCCAGACGGCGACGGCGCGCGGGCGGGGGCGGGGCAGAGCGGGGCGGGCGAACATGGCAGCGCCTATGGCCGAGCGGCAGGCCGTTGCCAATCGCGCGGTTTTTCGCCAAATGTTATATTGTAACTTCGGCCGGGCGCGCGTATATCGGCGCGCAGGAAGGGATTCGCGAAAAGCCCATGCTCGCAAGCGTCACCAGCAACGGCAGGATCGACCGGCTGGCCATCGGCCTGTCGGGGCTGTGCCTCGTCCACTGCGTCGCCACCGCGGTGCTGGTGCTGATGCTGGCCTCGGCGGGCGGGCTGCTGGTCGATCCGCGCATCCACGAGGTCGGCCTCGCGCTGGCGATCGGGCTCGGCGCGCTCGGCCTCGGCCGCGGCATTTTCGACCACGGCTTCATGATGCCGTCCTCGATCGGCGGCATCGGCCTCGGCACGATGGCCGCCTCGCTGACCTTCCCGCACGGCGGCGAGGAGGTGCTGATCTCGGTCTTCGGAGTCCTCGTCCTCGCGCTCGGCCACGACCTCAACCGCCGCGCCGCACTCTGAGCTGCCGAGCCGCCTCCCGGCCGGGCGCCGACAGTAAAAGCCGGCCGGCGCGAATATCCGTGTCCCGCTTCCCCCAATCTGATAAGAACAGATCAAGTCGACTCGACTTCAGCCGATGACAATCCCGCCGAGGCCGGTCGCCGTTCGTGCTTTTGTCGCGATCGAACGTGCTTTTGTAGCGATCGAATCCGGCAGGGGAGGCCGAAATGGCGCTCAGCGATATCGACACGTTCGTCTACGTCATGCTCGAGAACCGGTCGTTCGACCATATGCTCGGCTATCTCAGCCTGGACGACACGCCCGGCAGGATGGCGGTTGACGGCCTGCGCACCGACCCCGCGTGGCGCGCCCGGCACGCCAATCTCGGCAACGGCACGCCGCACCAGGTCAAGCGCCTCCTCAGCGCCCAGCCGATCGACGAGGATCCGCCGCACGGCAATGCCACCATCGCCAAGCAGATCAACACCCCGACCGCCGGCGGGGCGGCGACGATGGGCGGCTTCGTCCAGACCTATCTCGACGCGTTCAGGAACCCGCCGCCCGCCGACCCGGCCGCGGTGATGGGCTATTACGATGCGGAGGCGGTCGGCATCTACGATTTCCTCGCCAGGAATTACTGCGTCTGCGACCGCTGGTTCACGCCGCTGCCGCTCGGCACGCAGGCGAACCGGCTGATGGCGATGTCCGGCACCAGCAAGGTGGTCGACAACGTCAGGGGCCTGCCCGACCAGGAGCTCGTCTACGATTGGCTCGGCGGCCGCGGCATCGGCTGGCGGGCCTATGTCAGCGGCGGCTTCGTGCCCTTCTTCCTGATGATGTCGAAATGGACGGTCAGGATCGGCGCCTCGCTCGCCTTCGGCGACGGGCCGTTCCGCCGGCTCGGCAAGCTGGCGGCCAACTGGGCCTCGTCCAAGACCATGCCCCAGGTGATCTTCATCGAGCCCGAATATGGCGACGCGCCGGGCAGCAAGCCCAACGACGACCACCCGCCGGCGCCGGTGTCGCGGGGCCAGAAGCTGGTCGCCGAGGTCTACAACACCCTGATCGCCAATCCCGCGCGCTGGTCGCGGACGATGATGATCATCACCTATGACGAGCATGGCGGCTTCTTCGATCATGTTCCGCCGCTGGCCATCCCCGGCAAGGCCGGCGCCACGGCCTTCGCCACGACGGGTCCCCGCGTGCCCGCCCTGATCGTCTCGCCCCATGTCGGCCAGGGCCAGGTGTTCAGCGAGGCTCTCGACCACACCTCCTTCCTGCAGCTGCTTGCCGACCGGTTCACCAGCGACGGCAAATATTCGCCGCCCGTCACCGAGCGGAACCAGGCGCTCGGCCGAATCAGCCGGGCGCTGCTTGCGACGCCGCGCACGGGGCCGCCGCCGCCCCTGCCGCAGCTCCAGTTCCAGGCGATGACGCCGCTCGCCGCCGCCGCGCCCGAGGCAATCGCGCCCGCTGCCGCCGACGCGCCGCCGACCCCCAACGCCTTCGCGCTGGACGCCGCGGCGCGGCGCTTCGCCGCCGAATGCCCCGAAGCGATCGAACGGCCCGAGCTTCGCCAGCTGAAGCACTATCTGGAGCGCAATGCCCCGCCCATGCCCAGGCGCCGCGACAATGTCGGCCGCGTGCCGGCCGATCTCAAGCGGCGCTGACGCCCTCCCCCCGGTGCCGCTTGTCCGCGCGCGCGCGAATGCCTACATCTTCGGCCATGGCCCACGTCCACCACAGCCACAAGGGCGCCGACCTCAGCCAGGCCGCCAAGGCGACCATGGAGAAGTCCGGCGAGCAGTGGACGGCGATGCGCTCGGCGGTGTTCGAGGCGCTCGCCGGCTTCGACCGCCCGGCCAGCGCCTACGACATCGCCGACAAGGTCTCCCAGAACGAGGGCCGCCGGGTCGCCGCCAACAGCGTCTACCGGATCCTCGACCTGTTCGTCGGCGCCAACCTCGCCCGCCGGGTGGAGAGCGTCAACGCCTATGTCGCCAACGACCATCCCGATTGCCTGCACGACTGCATCTTCCTGATCTGCGACCAGTGCGGCCAGGCCAAGCATATCGACGACGACCGCCTCTCGACCGGCGTCCGCGACGCGGCCAAGGCGGCGGGCTTCAAGGCCGACCGGCCGGTGATCGAAGTCCACGGCACTTGTGGGGAGTGCGAGGGGCAATAGGGCTACCCCGGAGTCATCCCGGCGAAGGCCGGGACCCATTGCCGCATGCTTTCAACGGATGAACACCGGCGTCTTCGCGCTGCCGCGCACTTCGGTGTTCATGGGTCCCGGCCTTCGCCGGGATGACTCAAGGGAGCGAAGCCGAGCAGCGTGACCGCAAGATCGTCCCAGAAGGGGTTGTCCGTCTCGATCAAGCGGACTTTCCAGTCGCGCTTCCATTCCTTCATTCGCCGTTCCCGGACGATCGCATCGCTGATGTCGTCATAGGTCTCGACGTAAACCAGCCGCTTCACGCCGTAGCGGCGGGTGAAGCCCGGGACGAGGCCCTCGCGATGCTCGTAGATGCGTTTGGGAAGGTCGGTGGTGACGCCGATATAGAGTGTGCCGTGCCTGCGGCTGGCGAGGATGTAGAGATGCCCGGCCATGGCGCGGGAGCATAATCCAAAGAGTCATCCCGGCGAAGGCCGACCCATTGCCGCAGACTTTGCCGGATGAGCGCCGGCGTCGCGCCGACCCGCGCACCTCGGTGTTCATAGGTCCCGGCTTTCGCCGGGATGACTCCCGGGAGGGGGATCAGCTGTCGTCGTCGCCGCCGCCGCCGAACATGCCGCCCAATATGCCGCCGATCGCCGCGCCCGCCACGCCGGTGGCGACGGAGCCGCCGATGCTGTCGCCGTCGCCGCCGCCTTCGCTCGCCGGCATGTGGCGGAAGATCTCCTCGGCGAGGTTCATGATCGGCATCGACTGGAGCCAGATCCTGCCGGGGCCGGTGAGGGTGGCGAGGAACAGGCCTTCGCCGCCGAACAGGAAGTTCCGGAAGCCGCGGACCATCTGGATGTCGGTCTCCACCGTCGGCTCCTGCATGCCGATATGGCCGGCGCTGACCAGCAGCTTCTCGCCCGGGCGGAGGGTCTTTTCGATGACCTCGCCGGAAAGGTCGAGGAAGGCGGTGCCGGGGCCGGTGACCCGCTGGAGGATGAAGCCTTCGCCGGCGAACAGGCCGGCGCCGAAGCGCTGCTGCCAGGCGATTTCGAGGGTCACCGATTTCTCGGCGCAGAGGAAGGTCTCCTTGCGGCAGATCAGCGACTGGCCGGGGCCGAGCGCCATCGGCACGATCTTGCCCGGGAAGCGCGGCGCGAAGGCGATCTGGCCGGGCGACCCTGCCGCGGTGAAATCGGTGATGAACAGCGAGCCGCCCGACATCGCCCGCTTGAGGCCGGCGAACAGGCCGCCGCCGGTATGGGTGTCCATCGCGATATTCTCGGTCATCCAGGCCATCGCCGCGGTCTGGCTGTAGACCTGCTCGCCCGCCGCGAGGTCGATCGCGACGGTCTGCATCACGGTTCCGGCGATATCGTAGCGCATGGCTGCCCCTCCCTGTCGGGTTGCTTATAGCCGCTGCACCGCGCCTGCACAGGAACAACATTCGACAGCAGGGCGGGATCGGGCTAGAGGGCGCGGCGATGAACGACAGTCCGCAAACGCCCTTGCTCGACACGATCGGGACGCCCGAATCCCTGCGCAAATTGCAGCGCTCCCAGCTCCGCCAGCTCGCCGACGAGCTCAGGGAGGAGACGATCTCGGCGGTGTCGGTGACCGGCGGCCATCTCGGGGCGGGGCTCGGCGTGGTCGAGCTGACCGTCGCCCTCCATTACGTCTTCGAAACGCCCCGGGACCGGCTGGTCTGGGACGTCGGCCACCAATGCTATCCGCACAAGATCGTCACCGGCCGCCGCGACCGCATCCGGACGCTGCGGATGGGCGGCGGCCTTTCCGGCTTCACCAGGAGGAGCGAGAGCGAATACGACCCGTTCGGCGCCGCCCACAGCTCGACCTCGATCTCGGCGGCTCTGGGCTTCGCGGTGGCGAACAAGCTCGCCGACCGGCCCGGCCGGGCGATCGCGGTGATCGGCGACGGCGCGCTCTCGGCCGGCATGGCCTATGAGGCGATGAACAACGCCCAGGCCGCCGGCAACCGGCTGATCGTCATCCTGAACGACAACGACATGTCGATCGCGCCGCCGGTCGGCGGCCTCTCCCACTATCTCGCCCGTTTGGTCTCGTCGGGCAAATATCTCACCCTGCGCGGCATCGCCCAGCGCTTCGCCCGCAAGCTGCCCAAGCGGCTCCACGTCATGGCGCGGCGCTGGGAGGAATATTCGCGGGGCTTCTGGACCGGCGGCACTTTGTTCGAGGAATTGGGCTTTTACTATGTCGGCCCGGTCGACGGCCACAATATCGAGCGGCTGGTCAAGATCCTCGAGAACGTCCGCGACGCCGGCGAGGGGCCGATGCTGGTTCATGTCGTCACCAAGAAGGGCAAGGGCTATGCGCCGGCCGAAGCGGCGGCCGACAAATATCACGGCGTCCAGAAGTTCGACGTCATCTCCGGCGAGCAGGCCAAGGCGGCGCCGGGACCGCCTTCCTATACCGGCGTCTTCGCCAAGGCGCTGATCGCCGAGGCGGCGCGCGACGACAGGATCGTCGCGATCACCGCGGCGATGCCGGCGGGGACCGGGCTCGACAAGTTCGCGGAGAAATTCCCCGAACGCTGCTTCGACGTCGGCATCGCCGAGCAGCATGCGGTGACCTTCGCCGCCGGCCTCGCCGCGCAGGGCATGCGCCCGTTCTGCGCGATCTATTCGACCTTCCTCCAGCGCGCCTACGATCAGGTCGTCCACGACGTCGCCATCCAGAACCTGCCGGTGCGCTTCGCCATCGACCGGGCGGGGCTGGTCGGCGCCGACGGCGCGACCCATGCCGGCAGCTTCGACGTCACCTACCTTGCGACCCTGCCCAATTTCGTCGTCATGGCCGCCGCCGACGAGGCCGAGCTCGTCCATATGGTCCACACCGCGGCGCTGCACGACAGCGGGCCGATCGCGGTCCGCTATCCGCGCGGCAACGGCACCGGCATCGCTCTTCCCGAGGCGCCGCAGCGGCTCGAGATCGGCAAGGGGCGGATCGTGCGCGAGGGCAAGAAGGTCGCGATCCTGTCGCTGGGGACGCGGCTCGAGGAGGCGCTGAAGGCGGCCGAGATGCTCGACGGCAAGGGCCTGTCGACGACGGTCGCGGATTTGCGCTTCGCCAAGCCGCTCGACGAGGAACTGATCCGCCGCCTGCTGGCGACCCACGAGGTCGCGGTGACGGTCGAGGAGGCGTCGATCGGCGGCCTCGGCGCCCACATCCTCACCCTCGCCAGCGACGCCGGCCTGATCGATACCGGCCTGAAGCTGCGGACGATGCGCCTCCCCGACCGCTTCCAGGACCAGGACAAGCCCGAAAAGCAATATGCCGAGGCCGGCCTCGATGCCGAGGGCATCGTCGACACGGTGCTGAAAGCGCTCCGCCACAACAGCGCGGGGGTGATCGAGGGGGCGCGGGCCTGACAGTGGGGGAGCGAAGATGTGCGGGCGCCTTCTTTCGGCGAGCCTGGGGCTCGCATTGCTGGGGTGCAACGGGTCGAGCGAGAACCTCTCGACCAATCAGAGCGCCGGCGGGCCGCTGGCCGATGCGGCGAGCGAGCGGCCGATCCCGTGCATGGTGCAGAGGCACGGTATGGCGGCCGTCATCGGCGGCAAGCCGGCAGCGGCGTGCGACGACAGCGTCGATCCGCAAACGCTCCCGATCGACGCGCTGATCCGGATCATTCCGGACCAGCATCCGGCCCTTTATTATGTGCTCGCCACGCGACTGTTCGATGCCGGTCGCCGCGACGAGGCGGTGTTCTGGTTCTACGCCGGGCAGCTGCGCTACCGAATCCGGCTCGCCTGCCATCCGAATCTGCCCCCGGACACCGAGCCGGCGCTGTTCGGCGCTCTCCATGAGGAAGTGGGGACGCGGGTCAACGGCTATGCGGGCGGCGATCCCCCGGCCTGGGCCGCGGCGATGCAGCGCGCGCTCGACTGGGACTCGGCAACCCGCAACGGCTTCGAGCCGAAGGCCGCCTGCCGGGCCCAGATCGACGACCAGAGGCGCGGCATGGGCGCGCTGATCGCCGAGGTCCGCGCCACTGCCGACCGGATCCGCGCCGACCGCCGCGCCAACGGCCTTCCCAACCGCTAGCGGTTGCAACCCACCTGGCGCGGACGCAAACTCCACTCGCCAGGACGGCAACCAAGGGGAGGGGCGTGATGAAACGGATCCTGATCGCGGGCGTGCTCGCCGGCATCGCGATGTTCGTCTGGGAATCGGTGGCGCATATGGTGCTGCCGTTCGGCGAGATGGGGCTTTCGAGCCTGCCCGATGACGCGGCGGTGCGGGCAATGCTGGCCGCCCAGCTCGGCACTGCCGACGGGCTCTATTTCTATCCGGCCGTGCAGATGGATCAGACGCCGAGCCCGGGGCCGTGGGGGCTGCTGCTCTACCATCCGCAATGGAGCTTCAGCTGGGCGGTGCTCGGCTGGGAGGCGGCGACCGAGCTGGTCCAGGGCGTGGCGCTGGCGCTGATCGTCGGCGTGGCCGCGGCCGGCAGCTTCGGCAAAAGGCTCGGCATCGCCATCCTGGTCGGGATTGCGGCGGCGTTCTGCGTCAGCCCGTCCTACACGATCTGGTTCGGCTTCCCGCTCGCCTACACCGCCGGGCAGATGATCGTCGCGCTCGGCGATTATGTAATCGGCGGCGCGGTCGTGGCCTGGCTGCTCAAACCGAAGGCGGCCGCCGGAGCCTAATTTCTTCGCGCCTTCGCGCCTTAGGGCTGTTAATTTGTTTCACGCGAAGACGCGAAGAAGCGCGAAGGACGCGAAGGGGCCGAGGATGCGGGAGCAGCTAGTCCGATTGGCGAAGGATCGTGGGCTCAAGATTGCTGACCACAAGGACTTTGCGTCTTCGCGTCTGCGCGTGAATCAAGCAGCCTTGATCGAAGTGATCGACCTCAACGAGTGAGCAAGGTCCGCGCCGATCAACTGCTCGTCGAGCGCGGGCTCGCGGAGAGCCGGGCGAAGGCGCAGGCGTTGATCCTCGCCGGGCTGGTGTTTTCCGGCGAGCGCAAGATCGAGAAAGCCGGGCAGGGGCTCGGCGCCGACGCGGCGCTCGAGGTGCGCGGCAAGGCGCATCCCTGGGTGTCGCGGGGCGGGGTGAAGCTGGCGCATGCGCTCGACCATTTCGGCTGGGATGTGGCGGGGGCGGTGGCGCTCGACGTCGGCAGCTCGACGGGCGGGTTCACGGACGTCTTGCTGCAGCGCGGCGCGGCGAAGGTGTTCGCGGTCGATGTCGGCACCAACCAGCTCGCCTGGGCGCTGCGCCAGGATCCGCGGGTGATCGTCCATGAGCGGACCAATGCGCGCTACCTGACCGACGAGATCGTCACCGAGCCGATCGATCTCATCACCTGCGACGCGAGCTTCATCGCGCTCGCCAAGGTGCTCGACGCCGCCCTCGATTTCGCCAGGCCGGGCGGGCGGCTGATCGCTCTGGTCAAGCCGCAATTCGAAGCCGGGCGGGACGAGATCGGCAAGGGCGGGGTGGTGCGCGATCCGGCGGTGCACGCGCGGGTCTGCGCCGCCGCCGCGGCGTGGTTGCGATCGCGCGGCTGGCGGGTCGAGGGGGTGACGGCGAGCCCGATCACCGGGCCCGAGGGCAATGCCGAGTTCCTGATCGCGGCGCGAAAAGGCTCGCCAATCGAGACACTTTGATACAAGGCGCCTCTCGACACCGCCCGGAATTTGCGCATTGAGCGGCCACTTATGGCAAATCGTCTTTCCTTCCTGCTCCTGCTGACCGCGTTCGCGGCGGCGTGCAGCGGCGGCGGCGCCAAGGAGCGCGACCGCGAGGCGCCGCTGGTCAAGGCCGAGGCGGCGGTGCCGATGGTCTTCACCGACCGGATCGAGGCGGTCGGCACGGCGCGGGCCAACGAGCAGGTGACCCTGTCGGCGCCGGTCACCGAGCGGATCGTGCGCCTCAATTTCGACGACGGCAGCTTCGTCCGCGCCGGCCAGGTGATCGCCGTGCTTCGCCAGGCCGAGCAGAATGCGGAATTGAGCGAGGCCAATGCCCGCTCGCGCGAGGCGCAGCAGCAGCTCAGGCGGGTCGAGGCGCTCAAGAATCGCGGCTTCGCCACCCGCTCCAATTACGACACCCAGGTCGCCGCCGCCGCCGCCGCGCGCGCCCAGGCGCAGGCCGTCCAGGCGCAGATCGGCGACCGGGTGATCCGCGCGCCGTTCGCCGGCTGGGTGAGCCTGCGCAACATCTCGGTCGGCGCGATCGCCGGCCAAGGCACCGAGATCGCGACGGTCAGCGATGTTTCGGCGATCAAGCTCGATTTCACCGTGCCCGAGACGATGCTGGCCGCGATCCGCGAAGGGCTGACGATCGACGCCCGCGCCGCCGCTTATCCCGAGCGGCCGTTCCACGGCACCATCCGGACGATCGATCCGGTGATCGATGCCAATACCCGCGCGGTGACGGTGCGGGCGCTGCTGCCCAATCCGGACCGGATGCTGCGCCCCGGCATGATGATGCGGGTCGCAATCGAGAGCGCCAGCCGCACCGCCTTGTCGGTGCCCGAGCTCGCCGTGCTCGGCGAAGGCGAGGCCCGCTACGTGTTCGCGCTCGGCCCGGACAGCCGGGTGCGCCGGCTGCCGGTGCGGACCGGCGCGCATGTCGGCGGCCGGGTCGAGATCCTCGCCGGCCTGAGGCCCGGCCAGCGCATCGTCACCGAGGGGATCATCAAGGTCGCCGACGGCATGCAGGTGCGGGTCCAGGGCGCGGCCGGCGGCCGGGCGCAGGCGCGCGGGCGATGAGCGGCCGCACGCGCGACCGGAAATTAAAGAGGGACTGTCCCTACTTAATCGGCGTGCGGGGGAAAAAGAGGGACTGTCCCTATTTAATCGGCGTGCGGGGGGAAAAGAGGGACTGTCCCTATTTAACCGCCGCGGTCGCGATCGGACGCTGACGGATGCAGCTTTCCGACCTCTCGGTGAAGCGTCCGGTGTTCGCCGCGGTGGTGGCGATGCTGGTCGCGGTGGTCGGCATCGTCGGCTTCTTCGCCCTGTCGGTGCGCGAATATCCCGACGTCGATCCGCCGATCGTCTCGGTCCAGACCCAATATGTCGGCGCCGCCGCCAATGTCGTCGAGACAAGGATCACCCAGGTGCTCGAGGAGCAGCTCGCCGGCGTGCCCGGGCTGCAGACGATCACCTCGCGCTCGCAGGACGGCCAATCGTCGATCACCATCGAGTTCACCCCCGGCCGCGACATCGATTCGGCCGCCAACGACGTCCGCGACCGGGTCGGCGCGGCGGCGCGCTCGCTGCCCGAGGAGATCGACCCGCCGGTGGTGCGCAAGGTCGATGCCGACGCCTCGCCGATCATGTTCCTGGTGATCTCCAAGCCGGGCTGGTCGCCGCTCCAGCTGACCGACTGGGTCGACCGCAACCTCGCCGACCGGTTCCGCGCGATCGACGGCGTCGCCCAGGTGTTCATCGCCGGCGAGGCGCGCCCGGCGATGCGGGTCTGGCTCCAGCCCGAGCGGCTCGCCGGCTTCGCGCTGACCCCGGCCGACGTCGAGAATGCGCTCAGGACGCAGAATGTCGAGCTGCCGGCCGGCCGGCTCGAGGCGCAGCAGAACGTGACCTTGCGGGTCGAGCGGCCGTTCGCCACGCCCGACCAGTTCCGGGCGCTGATCGTCGGCCGCGGCGCCGACGGCTATCTGGTCCGCCTCGGCGACGTCGCCCGGGTCGAGCAGGGCCCCGAAAACCCCTATTCCTCGTTCCGGATGAACGGCAATCCGGCGACCGGCCTCGCCATCATCCGCCAGTCGGGCGCCAACACGCTGGCCGTCGCCGATGCCGCCAAGGCGATGGCCGACCAGGTCCGGCCGGGCCTGCCCGAGGGGATGGAGATCACCGTCGGCTCGGACGATTCGCTGTTCATCAACCGGGCGATCGAGAAAGTATGGATGACGCTCGCCGAAGCGGCGGTGCTGGTGGTGCTCGTCATCTATCTGTTCCTCGGCAGCTGGCGGGCGACCCTGATCCCGGCGGTGACGGTGCCGCTCTGCCTGCTGGCGAGCTTCGCCGTGCTCTGGCTGGCCGGCTTCTCGATCAACCTCCTGACCCTGCTCGCGCTGGTCCTGTGCATCGGCATCGTCGTCGACGACGCGATCGTCGTGCTCGAGAACATCTACCACCGGATCGAGGAGGGCGAGCCGCCGCTCGCCGCCGCGTTCAACGGCGCCCGCCAGGTCGGCTTCGCGATCGTTTCGACGACGATGGTGGTGTGCGCGGTGTTCGTGCCGATCATGTTCATCGCCGGCCAGACCGGCCTCCTGTTCCGCGAGCTGGCCGCAGCGATGATCGGCGCGGTCGCCTTTTCGGGCTTCTTCGCGCTCAGCCTGGCGCCGATGCTCTGCTCGAAACTGCTCCGCCACGAGGAGCGGGGGCGGCTGGCGGGCTGGATCGAGCGCCGCTTCCGCCGGCTCGAAGAGGGCTATGCGCGGCAGCTCGACCGGGCGCTGAGGAAGCCGCTCGTCCCGCTCGCCGTCGTCGCCCTGTTCCTCGCCGCCTCGGGCTCGGTCTTCTTCCTGCTGCGGTCCGAGCTGGTGCCGGCCGAGGATGCCGGCATCCTCCAGGCGAACATCACCGCGCCGGAAGGGACCAGCTTCGCCGAGATGGACCGCTATATGAGCGAGGTCCAGGCGCGGCTGCTGCCGATGGTCGGCAACGGCGCCGTCCGGTCGCTGATCGTCCGCGCGCCGGGCGGGTTCGGGCCGAGCGACGATTTCAACAACGGCGCGATCGCGATCTTCCTCAAGCCGTGGGAGGAGCGCAGCGTCACCACCGCCCAGATGGTCGGCCGGGTCAATCGCGAGCTCGCCCAGATCCCGGCGGTGCGGGGCAACGCCCAGGTCCGCAATTCCCTGAACCGCGGCCGCGGCCAGCCGGTCAACTTCGTCATCGCCGGAGCGAGCTATCCCGAGCTCGCCCGCGCCCGCGACCGCATCCTCGCCGCGGCGGCGCGCAATCCCGGCATCGTCAACCTCGACAGCGACTATAAGGAAAACAAGCCGCAGCTCCGCATCCAGGTCGATACCGCCCGCGCCGGCGATCTCGGCGTCTCGGTCGCCGACGTCTCCAACGCGCTGCAGACCCTGCTCGGCTCGCGCCGCGTCTCGACCTATGTCGATCGCGGCCGCGAATATCGCGTCGTCGTCCAGGCCGAGGCGAACGCGCGCGCCGCCGAGGCCAATCTCGCCCAGATCTACGTGCGCAGCCGCACCGGCACTCTGGTGCCGCTGTCCAACCTCGTCACCGCCAGCGGCGCGGCCGGCGCCCGCGACCTCGGCCGCTACAACAAGCTGCGCGCGATCACCCTGTCGGGCGGCCTCGCCCCCGGCTATTCGCTCGGCGAGGCGCTCAATTTCCTCGAGCAGCAGGCGGCGGCCGCGCCCGAGGTGCTGGCGGTCGGCTATCGCGGCGAGAGCCAGGCGTTCCGCGAGGCGGGCGGCTCGATCTACTTCGTCTTCCTGTTGACCATCCTCGTCGTCTATCTGCTGCTCGCCGCCCAGTTCGAAAGCTTCGTCCATCCCGGGGTGATCATCACCACCGTGCCGCTGGCGGTGGCGGGCGGGCTGATCGGGCTCGCGGTGATGGGCCAGACGATGAACCTGTTCAGCCAGGTCGGCCTCGTCATGCTGGTCGGCCTCGCCGCCAAGAACGGCATATTGATCGTCGAGTTCGCCAACCAGCTGCGCGACGCCGGCCGCGACATCGGCACCGCGGTGCGCGAGGCGGCGCGGCGGCGCCTCAGGCCGATCCTGATGACCTCGATCGCGACCGTGGCCGGCGCGGTGCCGCTGATGCTGGCGGGCGGCGCCGGCGCGGCGGCGCGGACCGCGATCGGCGTGGTCATCGTCTGGGGCGTCTCGATCGCGACCCTGATCACCTTGTTCCTGATCCCCTTGCTTTATTCGCGGCTGGCGCGCTTCACCGGTTCGCCGCTGGCGGTGACGCGCAGGCTCGAGGGGCAGCTGGCGGGGCCGCCGCAGCAGGCGCAACCGGCGGAGTAGAGGGAGAGCATGGCGGGCATCGCATCGAGATCGCAGCTGAGGATGAGCTTCCTGCGCTACGCTTTGTTCACCGTCCCGGCGGTGCTCCTGCTCGGCACCCTGTCGGGACGCCTGTCCGGCGCCGGCGCCGGCAATCCCTGGTTCGACGCGCTCGCCAAGCCCGCTTTGATGCCGCCCGGCTGGGTGTTCGGCGCCGCCTGGACGATCCTCTACATCCTGCTCGGCCTGTCGCTGGCGATGATCCTCCACGCGCGCGGCGCCAGGGAGCGCAAGCGGGCGCTGATCCTGTTCGCGCTGCTGCTCGCGCTGACCTTCGCCTGGCCGCCGGTCTTTTTCGTCTGGCACGAGATCAAGGCGGCGCTGTCGCTGATCGCGGCGATGATCGTCGGCACGGTCGGGCTGATCTTCCTGCTCTGGCGGATCCGGGTCGTCGCCGCTCTGCTGCTCTACCCCTATCTCGGCTGGCTGATGTTCGCCGCGGCGCTGACCTGGCAGATCATGGCGCTGAATCCGGACGGCGGGGCCCTTGTCCCGGGGCGGCCGACCATCGATATCCCGCTGAACTGACCTAAGGAGGCGAGAAGATGCAGTCCCAGAACCGGCTGTTCGACGATTTCGTCAAGATGATGAACGGCGCCGCCGGCACCATCGCCGGCATGACCCGCGAAGCGCAGGCGGCGATGCAGGAGCGCGCCAAGGAATGGATCGGCGGCCTCGACCTCGTCAGCAGAGAGGAATTCGAGGCGGTGAAGGCGATCGCGATCGCCGCGCGCGAGGAGAGCGAGGCGCTGAAAGCCCGGCTCGACGCGCTCGAAGGCGGGCCGAAGCCGCGTGCGGCCAAGAAGGCGCGGCCCGGGGCGGCGGCCTGACTATCCACAACTTTGTGAACGGCTCGTAGTCGGCTTGCTTGCGCTTTTCGCGGAAAACCGTCAGATTCGCGAGAACGGAAGAGGACCGGGGCCCTTTCATGAATATGGACGAATACGAACTCGAGCGTGAGGCGAGCGCCCCCATCGACATGCTCGAAACCTATTTCAGCGCGCTCGGCTGGGCTTATGAGCGCAACGGCGAGGACGAGATCGTGTCGAGCTTCCAGGGCAGCTGGACGCAGTACGAGCTCAGGGCGATCTGGCGGGCCGAGGACCAGGTGCTGCAATTCCTCGCCCTTCCCGACGTCCGCGTCGCGGCCGAGAAGCGGGCCGCGACCTACGAGACGATCGGCCTGATCAACGAGCAGCTCTGGCTCGGCCATTTCGAATTGTGGTCGGCCTCGGGGCTGGTCCTGTTCCGCCACGCCGCCCTGCTCGAGGGCGGCGAGGAGAGCGGCACGCTGAGCCTGCAGCAGGCCGAGACCCTGGTCGAAGCCGCGATCGAGGAGTGCGAGCGCTTCTACCCGGTCTTCCAGTTCGTCCTCTGGGCCGACAAGACCCCCCAGGAAGCGATCGCCGCGGCGCTGATCGAGACTCAAGGGGAGGCCTAAGCCTCTGAATGGGGACAGTCACTTTTCCGCACCGAAGTGACAATTCCCGCACCGAGGTGCGGAAAAGTGACTGTCCCCTTTAGCGCATGACCGATCCCCTGCTCCCAGGCCCCCTCTGGCTCGTCGGCTGCGGCAATATGGGCTCGGCGATGCTCGCGCGCTGGCGCGAGGAGGGCGTCGATCCGGCCCATGTCAGCGTGATCCGGCCGAGCGGGGCGGCGGCGGGCGAGGGCGTGCGGGTCACCACCGACTATCCGGAAGACGAGGTGCCGGCGATCGTCCTCTTGGCGATGAAGCCCTACCAGCTCGACGCGGTCGCGCCGCGGCTGGCGCCGATCCTCGATCCCGAGACGATCCTGGTGTCGATCCTCGCCGGGGTCGAGCTCGCCTCGCTGCGCGCCCGCTTCGCCCGCCCGCGGACGATCGTCCGGGCGATGCCCAATCTGCCGGTCCGCATCGGCAAGGGCGTCGTCTGCCTGACCAGCGACAGCGGCGACCTTGCCGCCCGGGCGCTCGTCACCGGCCTGATGGCGACGCTCGGCCATGCCGAATGGATCGACGAGGAGGCCCATTTCCAGCTCGCCGGCCACTTGACCGGCGCCGGGCCGGCCTTCCTGTTCCGCTTCGTCGAGGCGCTGGCGGAGGCGGCGGAAGGGCTCGGCCTGTCGTTCGACCAGGCGCAGCGGCTGGCGATCGCGATGGTCGACGGCGCGGCCGCGCTCGCCGCCGGCTCGGACGAGGATCCCGCGCGGCTGGCGCGGCGGGTGGCCAGCCCCGGCGGCACCACCGAGGCGGGGCTGAAGGTGCTCGACGGCGACCGCGCGCTGCGCGCTCTCGTCGCGCGCACCCTGGCGGCGGCGCGCGCCCGCGGCCTCGAAATGGCCCGCGAGGCGCGCGCCGAGCGAGATTGACCGACCGCGCGGTCGGTCTTATCCCGCGCGCCATGAGCGATCAGCGCACGTTCGACGATCGGGACGGTTCGATCTGGTTCGACGGCCGTCTCGTCCCCTGGCGCGAGGCGAACGTCCACGTCCTCACCCACGCCCTCCATTACGCCTCGTCGGTGTTCGAGGGGCAGCGCGCCTATCGCGGCGAGATCTTCAAGCTGACCGAGCATAGCGAGCGGCTGCGGAAGAGCGGCGCGCTGCTCGATTTCGAGATTCCCTGGAGCGTCGAGGAGATCGACGCCGCCTGCCGCGAGACGCTCGCGGCGAGCGGCCTTGCCGACGCCTATATGCGCCCGCTCGCCTGGCGCGGCTCCGAGCAGATGGGCGTCTCCGGGCAGCGTACCAAAATCCACCTCGCCATCGCCTGCTGGGCCTGGGACAATTATTTCAAGGAGGACTCGGTGCGCCGCGGCCTCAGATTCGACATCTCGCCCTGGCGGCGGCCGGCCCCCTACACCGCGCCGACCGAATCGAAGGCGTCGGGCCTTTACATGATCTGCACGCTGGCGCGGCATTCGGCCCAGGCCAAGGGCTATGACGACGCCCTGATGTTCGACTGGCGCGGCCGGGTCGCCGAGGCGACCGGGGCCAACGCCTTCTTCGTCCGCGACGGCGCGCTCCACACGCCGACCCCCGATTGCTTCCTCGACGGCATCACCCGCCAGACCGTGATCGACCTCGCCCGGCGGCGCGGCGTCGAGGTCGTCGAGCGGGCGATCTGGCCCGAGGAGCTCGAAAGCTTCGAGCAGATGTTCATCACCGGCACCGCGGTCGAGGTCGCGCCGGTGGCTTCGGCGGGGCCGTGGAGCTTCGAAGTCGGCGACCTGACGCTGCAGCTGCGCAGCGACTATCTCGACCTCGTCAACTGCCGGCTTGCCAACAGCTAGCGCTTCCTGGCCGGCACGCGGGCGGCGGCGATCGCCCGGATCACCGCCTGCTCGGCGGCGGCGACCGCCTGCTCCTGCGCCCGGCTGGCCTCGAGCACCGCGCGGCGCTGCGCCTCGAGCGCCTCCCGGATCGCGCGCTCGGTCTGGCCGGTGGCGTCGCCCAGCGCCGCGGCGATCCGCTCGAGCGAGGCTTCGGCCTTGCCCATTGCCTGCTGGGCATCGCGCAGCATGTCGCCGACGCCGGGACTGGCGTTGCCTGGACCGCCACTCCTGCCGCTCCGCCTGGCCATCCTTTCTTCTCCCTCTCCGGCGGGGACTTCCGCTTCCGCCTCAGCCGGCTATATAGCCCCGCTCACCGTTCTGCTGGGGCGTCGCCAAGTGGTAAGGCACCGGTTTTTGGTACCGGCATTCGCAGGTTCGAATCCTGCCGCCCCAGCCAACCGAATCCTCATGATTCGGCCCTAGAACAATGGCTTGCACCCAGATCGGCCGACAGACCAGTTAGACCTCGCCTGAATTGGCCCGGATTCGACGCCTCTTGTGTACCGATTTGTGTCCCGATTTGTGTCCCGATTTTTCGAAAGGCCGCACGTCTCGGAAGGCCGCAAAATCGATGAAAAGAGAGCTAACTCCGGCACTTATCGACAATCTGAGGACCGGCAAGCTGGACGACTCAAAAACCGATGCCCTCTCGATCGAGATGCTCTCGAGCGGCAAAAAGAGGTGGCTCTGCAGGCGGCGGATCGCCGGCCAAGGAATCGTCGTGAAGCTCAGCCTGGGGCTATATCCGGCTTACTCCATCGCCGATGCCCGCCAATGGGCCAACGGGTTAAACCTTCAGATCGACGCGGGGATAGACCCGCGCGAGACCGCCCGAACGCCACCACGCTGTCGTAGCGGCCGATCAGCCGCGCTCCCTGCGGGATCATGCTCGCCTCGTTCATCGACAGCGACCGCGAGTTCGCGCGCGCCCGGCAGCCGCGCGGACAGGGTAGGAGCAAATGAGAGCCCACCTTGCTTCTGGCGCCCTGATCACGGTCGATGAATTCGCCGAGCTCGCCCGCTTGTCGCGCCGCCAGATCGATCGCCTGCGCCGCCGCCGCCCGCACGGCTTTCCTCGGGAATATGAACTCGGCAGCGGCGGCAGCAAATATCGTCGCTGTCCCCGATTCAAGCTCGCCGATGTCGAGCGCTGGTTGGATTCACGCGCACTCTGGTGAACGGAGCCGCTGCCCAAGGGGCTTAGCCTGGGTCTGTCGCTATCGAGCTTCTCCTCGTCTTCCGGTCGCCCGCGACTGTGAAAGATAATCAGGGATTATGGGCTTCGCGACGAGCTACAGTCGGAGCTTCGAGCGACTCTCGCGGTCGCTGCTTGCCGAACAGCTGGGGCTGAGCGAAGAGGCGGTCGTTCTTACGCGG
>Ga0068868_100001112_pt1 | contig 18411 bp, 10 predicted proteins | sample KBSMisM42_FD_64660 | JGI IMG/M metagenome (GOLD analysis project Ga0068868, IMG submission 64660) | Miscanthus rhizosphere microbial communities from Kellogg Biological Station, Michigan, USA - KBS Miscanthus M4-2 | ecosystem: Host-associated > Plants > Roots > Rhizosphere > Soil ...
AGGCGATGACAAAAGCGATCATGCTCATCAACAGCGATTCACCCATAAACTGGTTGATCAAGGAACGCTTTCTTGCTCCCAAAACTTTTCGAACGCCCACTTCCGCAGAACGTTTAGAGGAACGTGCCGTAGATAAGTTCATGAAATTGATGCAGGCGATCAACAACGTAAACAACGCAATGGAGCCAAGAATATATAAATAAGTTTTGCTGACAGTGCCGGATATGTTCATATCGTTACTCATACCAGTGTAGAGATGCAGATCCTTGACCGCCACTAAAAATTGTTTTTTATAAAAGCCGGCTGCTTTCAGCCCGGGGCCCAGATATTTATTAACAAAGGCGGGAAATTTAGCCTCCAGTTTTTGCGCATCCGAGCCGGGCTTCAACAAAAGGAATGTGTTGAACATGTTATTGCTGACCATGTCCGTTTGTTGGTTGATGAATTGTTCCATATTTCCGCCGGGTATGGACATAAAAAACCTTGCATCGATTTGAGTAGGTTTGTCAGACGGGCAGTAGACACCTGTTACTTTAAAATCAAATTCACCGTTTGTATTGCTGTTTATGTGAATGATCTTGTTCAAAGCTGGCTGGTTGCCAAAAAACTTTTTTGCGATCTCATCACTTATTACGAGACTATTGGGTGCTTGTAAGGCGGTAACAGGATTGCCTTCGGTAAAATGATAATTAAATAGTGTAAAGAAAGAGGAGTCGGCCAGGTAGCCTTTTTTCTCGTAGAAAGACCTCGGTTCTTCATTGCCGGGACTATACTGCAACAAGGTTTTGTCGTCTCCGAACAAGGGCATTAGCCTTGCCGTTCCTGTTATTTCAGGATATTCTTTTTGCATGGCTGCCGCCATCGGTGCAGGAGTGTTGGGGGTGTTTGTTTCCTTACCATCGCCAACGAACGTAGTCGCCAGTTGATATAATTGATCAATGTGTTTGTGATACTTATCATAGTTTACCTCATGATACAGGTAAATAGTGATGAGCATACAGCAGGTAAGTCCGACAGATAGGCCAAAAATGTTAATAAAAGAGAAGACCTTGCTTTTCATCAAGTTTCTCCAGGCGATTTTTAAGTAATTGCGGAACATATGTTTAACTTTTTTTGTCAATCGTGTCCGAAGTATTCCTTCGGAGAATGGTCAATTGTCAATAACGATGTGAATCATTCACTATTGACAATTGACATTTGTTTTTATGAGTAATCAGTAATGAGTTAAGCTCACTCACTACTCCTGCGGTCGCTGAAAGCTTGCCGCAGGCGCGCATTACTCATTCCGTTCGCAGCGATTTTACCGGATTCGAAATCGCGGCTCTTATTGTGTTTAAGCTAACAACTATCAATGTCAACAGTAGCACAATAACTCCCACAATTCCAAAAAGCCATATACTTATACTAACACGATACGTATACTTGTCCAGCCAGTTATTCATGAACCACCATGTCAGGGGCACAGCAATGACAAAAGCGATCAATACCAGCTTTAAAAATTCTTTTGAGATGAGCAGCAGCAATTGCTGAACACTTGCACCCAATACTTTGCGAATGCCAATTTCACGGATGCGTTTTTCAATCGTGAAGGAGGCAAGCCCTGCAAGGCCGATACAGCAAATAAAGATGGCCAGGCCTGCAAAAATGTTAGTGAGTTTATTGACGAGTTCTTCCGCGATGAATTTTTTACCGAACTCTTCATCTACAAACCGGTATTCGAAAGGATACGCAGGATTATATTTGTTGAAAATTGTCTCGATCGATCCCAATGTCCTGTTTACCGCGGACGATGCTTTAAGCCGTATGCTTATACTGTTTGCGGCACCAGGATCAAAATATACCATCATCGGGTCTACCGGTTCAAAGGGTGATCCCATGACCACATTATCGGTTACGCCGATAACGGTGTGTGCATAAATGCCGCCATTTCTCATTTGCATACCTATTGGGTCTTTTAATCCCATGGCTTCCACCGCCGCTTTGTTGAGTAGCATCGCAGACGAATCTGAAGGCGTTCCTGAAAAATCCTTTCCCTGCAAAATTTTTATTCCCATTGTTTTTGTGAAATCAATGTCAGCCGTTTCGCCGGAGATAATTATACTTTGATTGGCAGGTTTCCCAGCATAGTCGGGTCCCGGTTGTCTCCACCATATATCTGTTATGGGCGACATTGTTCTGGTGATAGAACTTATCATTCCCGTGTTCAGCAATTCCTGTTTTATTACTGCAAAGTTTTTCTGGGTATCCGGCGAGGCGTCCATCATAATAAGATTATTGGGGTCGTAACCAATATTGCGGTTCTTGATATGTTGTATTTGCCGGTAAACAATGATTGTAGCTGATATCAACAAAATGGAAGTAACAAATTGTGCAACGACTAAAATACGTCTTGGGAGAGCAGCACCTTTACCGGCCAGAAAAGTTCCCTTGAGAACTTTTACAGGGCTGAATGATGAAAGATACAATGCGGGATAACTGCCTGCCACAATTCCGGTGATCAAAATAACAGCTACCGCTCCCAACCAGAAAATGGGCTGCGTAAGGTCCAGTGATAAACGTTTATCAACAAGGGTATTGAAAGAGGGTAGAAGCAGGTAAACAACGCCGATAGAAATAATCCATGCTATGAAAGCCAGTATCATTGATTCAAAAAAGAATTGGAGAATCAGTTGTCTTTTCCCTGAACCAAGAGTTTTTCTCACACCGACCTCTTTGGCTCTTTTCTCCGAACGCGCTGTGGAGAGGTTCATGAAATTAACACAAGCGATCAGCAGAATGATCAGCGCGATAATCGTAAAGAGTCTTACGTATTCGATCATACCGCCTGTATTTTTCCCATTTTTGAAATCGCTGTAAAGCCTCCATTTATTCATGGGGAAAGCGAAGTAGGTGCTTATTTTTTTATCATCGGGGTCGTGTTGGTACTTTAATTCGGTAATATTCTTCTCCAGGAGGTTCATATTTGTTCCGGGGTTCGGTTGTATGTAAACATCCCATGAGGAGTTTTGCCAGTTATTCATGGCCTGCTTCAGGTATTCATTGGAGTAATTAAATGAAGTAATGAAATCAAATTGAAAACTGGAATTGCCCGGCGCATCTGCTATAATGGCTGTGACCTTTGCATCGTAATCATTATCTACCCTTATTATTTTATGAATTGGGTCCGTATTTCCAAATAAGGCCGTTGCGGCAGATTGTGTCAGAACGATGGAGTAGGCATCAGGAAGGGCCGAAGCAGCATTTCCCTTAATAAACTTCCATGAGAACAGGTCAAAAAAATGATCACTCACCGTATAACCCCGCTTTTTCAATTTGGCATCTCCATAATTCAGGATATGGGTCTGCTGGTGCGTTGTGACGACAGCCGTTTTTATTTGTGGAAGCTTTTCTTTCAGTGTTTTTGCCAGGGGCAGCACCATATTGTCATCGGTAAATACCTGGTTGTTAAAGTCACGGTTAGCTTTTATTTTATAAATGCTATTGTAGTTTGCGTGAAATTTATTGTAAGTCAGTTCATCCTGCACCCATAAAAAAATTAAAATAGTGCAGGTAATACCAATGGTTAATCCAAGAAGATTAGTCAATGAGAAACCTTTATTCCGGAAAAGGTTTCTCCAGGCGATCTTGAAATAATTTCTCAACATAGAACTTATTCGAATTATTGGTTCACTCTGTTCGTAAAGACTTAACAGGGTTTGATATCGCAGCTCTTATTGCCTGGAAGCTTACGGTGAGCAAAGCTATCAGCAATGCAGCCAAACCAGCCGCTACAAAAATCCACCAGCTTATGCTTACCCTGTACGCAAAATCCTGTAACCATTTATTCATAAAATACCAGGCCAGCGGCGCTGCAATTACAAATGAGATCGCAACCAGCTTCATGAAATCTTTTGAAAGCATTTGAACGATCCCCTGAACACTTGCGCCGAGAACTTTTCGTATTCCAATTTCTTTTGTGCGCTGTTCTGCGATAAACGTGGCAAGCCCAAACAAGCCCAGACAAGCGATAAAAATGGCAAGCACCGAAAACACCAGTGCAATTTTTCCCACACGCTGCTCGCTTCGATACATTTCATCAAAAGATTCATCCAAAAAACGATAGCGGAACGGAAGCCCGGAAGCCAGGGACTTCCATTTACTTTGCACCTGCGCGATGAGCTGATTTACGTTGGCCGTACCAACCTTGAAAGAGGCGAGGCCACCGCCGGTTCCTAATTCAAATGACAGCGGACCAACATCATGATGGAGCGTTTCGAAATTAAAATTCTTTACTACGCCGATGATAGTGAAAGCTCCGACATGTCCCTGTTGATCGACAGCTCTGAACAATTGTTTCCCGATCGGATCTTTATAACCAATGATCTTTGCCGTGGTCTCATTAATGATTATTGCGCTTGAGTCGCCGCCGAAGTCTCTCGAAAAATTTCTGCCTTTGATGATCTGCATTCCCATGGTCCTTATGTAGTCGTAATCGATCACCCAGTTCTGCATATCAAATCCAGTCTTAGTGGTCATCACCGCTTCTGTGGACCAGGTGTTATCACTTCTATAGGAATCAGTGACGGGTAGATACCCACTTAAAGTGCCACTTGAAACACCGGGCAACTGCAAGACATCATTCTTGAAGGGGACCATATTATTATTCAGTGCGCCGACACCATTTACAATTAACACCTGGTCTTTATTAAAGCCCAGGTTCCTCGTTTGTATGTAATGGAGTTGCCGGTAGACAACGATCGTTCCAATGATAAAAACAATAGACATCATAAATTGGAACACCACCAGCACACTTCTTAAAATACCGCTCTTAGCGCCCAGGTTCAATTTTCCTTTCAATACTTCAATGGGCCGGAATGCAGAAAGGAAAAATGCGGGATAGCTTCCCGCCATTAACCCCACCACAAATGGAAGAGCGATCAGTAATGGTAATATATATGGGCTAAACAAACTGCCAGCGGTCATCCTTTTGGCAGACATATCATTAAAGAGAGGCAGAACAAGCCACACTACAGGAATTGCGATCAACAAAGCCATGATCACCATCACAGTGGACTCGAACAGGAATTGCTTTACGAGTTGTCCTTTTTCAGTGCCTAATACTTTTCTTATACCTACTTCTCTTGCCCTGTTGGCAGATCTTGCTGTCGTGAGATTCATGAAGTTGATACAGGCAATCATTAAAATAAATAACGCGACCGCGGAGAAAATATAAACATATTGAATATTACCGCTTGGGCTAAGTTCAAATGAGCGATTCGAGTGTAAATGAATATCCGTTAGAGGCATCAATGAATAAACAAGGCTGTTCCCCGCTTTTTTGAACTCCTCCATGCTGTTGATGTTCATGAATTGCTTTGCTTCGGGGAGAACATATTTATCGATGTATTGATCAAAGTTTTTTTCAAATGCTTTGGGATCTGTTCCCTTTTTGAGGCGGATATATGTATAAAAATTATGACTGGTAAGCTGCCCCCAGTTATATTCGACATTTTTCATTGAAAAGAGAAAGTCGAAATGAAAATGAGAATTCTCGGGGATATCCTTAATAACAGCTGTGATTTTATACAGGGGATTTTTTTCGTCCTTGACTTCTATATTTTTTCCCAGCACATGGACAGAATTAAAATACTTTTTCGCCACTGTTTCAGTGAGCACAACGGTGTTTGGTTCATTGAGCGCAGTTCGTGTATCGCCTTCGATGGCAGGAAGCGTAAATACATCGAAGAAAGTAGAATCAGCATGAGCCACATGTTCCTCGTTAATGTATTCATTTCCCTTTTTGACTAATTTATCACCGTTAAAAGTATAAAGGCGGGTATATTGCTCAACCTGGGGATAATCCTTTTTTAATATTTGCCCCATCATGTCAGAGGTAACCGGCATGTGCAAGTCGGCCCCGCCAAAGCGAATATCAGAGTTGATCCTGTAAATGCGATCCGCATTGGCATTGTATTTATCAAAGCTCAGCTCATCCAATACGTATAAGGCAATTAAAAGAAAACAACCTAAACCGGTTGCTAACCCGGCAATGTTTATGAAAGAAAAAGTTTTGTTCTTCCATAAATTCCTGATTGCGATCTTTAAATAATTTTTTATCATCGTTCCTGATTTTAGTCAATTGTTAATGATCAATTGTCAACAAGGACGTCGTGTCATTGGTAGATCATTCACCATTCATCATTGACAATTCAACCTATTCCGTTCTCAAACTCTTCTTATGAGGCCATAGCACTACTCAGTGCGAAGGCTCTTCACAGGGTTGGCAATAGCTGCTTTTATTGCCTGGAAACTTACAGTCAATAATGTTATCGCCAGTGCTCCTAATCCTGAAATAATGAAAATCCAAAACGATATTGTTGTCCGATAGTCATATTGCTTAAGCCAGCCATTTAAATAATACCATGCCAGTGGAATGGCGATAAAGCATGAAATAATTACAAGCAGTGCAAATTCCTTTGATAGCATTCGCCAAAGATTATAGGTTGATGCCCCCAGCACCTTTCGAACGCCAATTTCTTTTTTGCGCTGTTCGGCAACAAAAGATGCCAGGCCAAACAAGCCAAGACAGGAAATGAATATGGCAAGTATGGTGAAAAATGTGGCAAGGTTGCCAACGCGTTCTTCATCAGAAAATTTCTTGGCATAGTCTTCATCATTGAACGTATAGTCAAATGGCGCACCGGGATTGTATTTCTTAAAGACGGCTTCGATTTTGCTTAATGAAGTTTTTATAGGTGCCCCCTGTTTTATCGCAACTGTAATGACATTGGCCCAGTTGCGGTCATAAAGGAAGACAGTTGGAGTTACCGGTTTATAAGGCGATTCCATGATCATATCTTTGATCACACCAATAACGGTGAAATTTTTATCGTTGAATTGGATGGTTTGCCCCACAATATCTTGCTTCATCCCAACCAGTTTTACAGCTGATTCATTCAGGATCATCGCCGAACTGTCGGTGGCAAAGTCTTTTGAAAAATCTCTTCCGCCTTTGATGCGCCAGCCGATCGTTTTACCAAAATCTTCTGTTACGGCAATGGTCCCAAAACTGGGCAATGAATTCGGATCCTTCCCCTGCCAGTTAAAGCCAATCTGGTTCGACCATACATTTGTCGTGGGGCTGGAAGATTCAGCCATATTATCTACCACACCTGTTGCAAGCAGGTCAGAGCGTATCGCATCGTAATGTCCGTACAGATCGGGTGTGGACATCATAACTGTCAGGAGTCCTTCGTTCCTGTAATTCACAGGTCTGTTTTTCGCATATTGGATCTGTTTAAAAACGATGATGGTACCAATGATCAGCGCAATGGAAAAGGTGAATTGAATAACTACTAAGATCTTACGGGGTAATGAAGCGAACCTGCCAACGCGGAATGTTCCTTTTAAGACTTTTATGGGTTCGAATCTTGACAAATACAAAGCGGGATAGCTCCCCGAGATCATTCCTGTAATAAAAGTAAATCCCAGTGCGATCAACCAAAAGAAACTGCTGTTCCATGGCAATTGGATCTGCTTATCAGCAAGCTTATTAAACATCGGCAGTAAAAGGAGCACCAGACCTATCGAAAACACAAACGAAATCAAGGCTACCAGAACAGATTCGCTTAAGAACTGCCTTATCAACTGACCCCTGACGGAACCAACCGTTTTGCGTATTCCAACTTCTTTTGCCCTTTTCTCACTGCGTGCTGTTGAAAGATTCATAAAGTTGATGCAGGCGAGCATCAATACGAACACACCGATAATAGAAAACAACCAGATAAATTGTATGCGACCACCGGCTGCTTTACCATTTTTAAAATCACTATACAAACGCCATTTATTCATCGGGAAAAGAACAGCTTGTTCCTTGCCGTCAGTCTTTTCATTCTTATGGACCATCACGACATCCTTTATCTTCTGTGTTTCTTTTTCCATGTCGATGTTATCAGCAACCTGGACGAAAGCCTGCCAAGAATGATTGTTCCATTGCGTGGCCGCATTTTTTAACCATTGCTCAGTGGTGATATATTTTTTCCAGGGTAAGAATATTTTCGCATCATGTAAATGAGTGTTGCGGGGAAAATCTTCAAAAACACCCGCCACTTTATAATTATCCTTGTTATCAAGTTTTATTATTTTGTTGATCGGATCGGCATCATCAAAAAATGTTTTTGCAAGCGAAGCGTTTATTAATATAGTAGAAGGATCAGACAGAGCATTGATATTTCCCTTCAGCATTCTTATTGTGAACATTGACGGAAAATTCGGCTCAACCCACATGCCACTGGCAGTAATTTTTTTATCGCCAACAGCTAATACATGACCAAAATTCCATGACGCCATGGAGACGTTTTTAAAATCGCTGCCAAACTTGGTACGTAACTCTTCCGCGATCGGCATGCAAACTGCCTGGCCTGTTTCGTTTTTGCCATCGTTATCAAAAAAAGTGGTCATCACTTGTGCCAGCTGATCATGCTTGGTATGGTACCTGTCGTATGTTATCTCGTCCCAGATCCAAAAGGCAATTAACATCGCTACCGCCATACCTGCCGCAAGACCCAGTATGTTGATAATTGAATAAAATTTGCTTTTGAGAATACTTCTCCACGCCATCTTTAAATAATTTCTTAGCATTATTCCTGTTTTTTAATTGTCACATTGTTTAATGGTTAGCAATAAAACCATTTAACCATCATTCCGTCCTTAATGATTTCACCGGGTTAGCCACGGCCGCTTTGATCGCCTGGAAACTGATAGTGATCAAGGCTATCAGAGCGGCGACAATTCCTGCCACGATGAAGATCCACCAGGGCATACCAATGCGATAAGCAAAATCCTGCAGCCATTTATTCATAAAATACCAGGCAATGGGAAATGCAATGATTGCTGAAATGCCAACCAGTTTCAAAAAATCTTTGGAAAGAAGCGCGACGATCGTGCTTACATCAGCTCCCAATACCTTTCTGATCCCGATCTCTTTTATTCTTTGACTGATAGCAAATGCTGAAAGACCAAATAAACCAAGGCAAGCAATGAAGATGGCAATGCACGCAAACGTGGTAAATAAAGTTTTTTGCCTATCCTCTGTTTTGTAAAGGCGATCAAAATTTTCATCAAGAAATGTGTATTCAAACGGTGTTTCCGGCAAAAATTTCCTCCAGGTATTTTCAATATGCGATATAGCTGCGGGAAGATTTTTACCCGAGACCTTGATGGATATCCTGCCGTAGTTCCTGGCGTCTCTTGGCATGAATAACACCATCGGGGCTATCTTCTGGTGCAGAGACTCGAAATGGAAATCATGAAAGACGCCCGCCAGCTTTCCATTGCGTCCGCCATAGCCAAAATCTTTTCCTATTACTTCTTCATCTTTTTTAAATCCCAAAACTTTTACGGCTGCTTCATTGATGAGGAAGGAGGATGTGTCTGTGCTAAAATCTCTTGAAAAATTCCGGCCCGCCGCCATTTTTATATCATAGGTGGGAATAAAATCCTGGTCTGCAGACACGAATTTTATATCCGCATTGATAGGAGCCATTGTGTCGCCCGACATCATGCTTGCACCCATATTATCCAGCAATCTTCCTGTCGGTATGCGCGTTGACCATCCTACATTCTTAATGTTTGAGTTGGCCAGTAAGTCTGTATGGAAGGCCTCATATTTATCGTTTAATTGTGACGGATAGGAAAGCGTAACGACATGATCCCTGTCATAACCGAGAGATTTATTCTGTATATATCTCATCTGGTTAAATACAATGGCGGTACATATGATCAGGATGATAGAAATCGCAAATTGCAATGTCACAAGTACCTTTCTAAATGAAATATTTCCGCTACCTGTCTTGAGAAAACCCTTCAGCACTTTTACAGGCTGAAATGAAGACATAAAAATGGCGGGATATAACCCGGAGATCGATCCGACCACAAAAGGAACAAGTATGATGGGGATAATGATCTGCCATTTTAATAGGACATTGATATCGAGATTTTGCGCCGACACCTTATTCAACCAGGGAAGTATTAACCAGGTGAGGGCAAAAGCCAATATTAAAGCGATCCATGAAACCAATATCGATTCACTGAGAAATTGCGCCATGATCTCTTTTCGTTGCGCACCCACGGCTTTCCTGATCCCGATCTCTCTTGCCCGTAACGTTGATCTTGCTGTGGAAAGGTTCATGTAATTAATGCAAGCGATCAGTAAGATAAAAAGCGCAATGGCAGAAAATATGTAAACTCTTTTGATATCACCATTCTCTTCGGCTTCATAGTCCGTATGTGAGCGAAGATGGATATCGGTTACCTTCTGAAGGTCGAGTGAAGTTCCCTGTGACGGTTTGACGGTAGTATACTGGCCGACCATACGCCTGTCAAGAAATGCGGGGAACTGTTTTTCCAGTTTTTTTGGATCATATCCCTTTGGCAAACGAATAAAAGTGAAAAAGTCATTATTGCCCCAGTTGGTCCTCAGGTTCTCTGCTCCATAAATAAGTGTGTCATTCATTGTGCTGAATGACATCAGCATATTCGGGTGAAAATGCGTATTCGAGGGGAAAGGTTTGTAAACACCGGTTACCTTAAAATCAAAATACTTTCCGTAGTTGATCCTGACGATCTTATTCATCGGTTCTTCATTGCCAAAGTATTTTTTTGCCATTTCATCCGTTAACATGATGCTGTACGGATCGCTTAATGCTTTTTTGGGATTGCCTTCTAAAACATCTGCTTTGAAAAAGTCAAAAAATTTATCATCCGCAAAAAAGAGGTTTTTCTCATTGATCATTTTTTCGCCCACCTTTACGGGGGCGGGGCTATAATCAACAAACCGTGTCAATTCCTCAATTTCCTTGAAATCATTTTGCAAATAAGGAGCAAAGGGGGGCGATATGGTACTGAGGTGGAGAGACACCGAGTTGTTCTGAAGATTATAAAATGTCCGGGTAACCCTGTATACACGATCCGCATTGGGTTGATATTTGTCATAGCTCAATTCATGAAAAATAAAAGTGAAAATGAGCAGGCAGCACGTCAATCCTATTGTTAATCCAAACAGGTTGATAAAAGAAATGAACTTGTACTTTGTCAAGTTGCGAAAAGCAATTTTTAGATAGTTCCTGATCATAGTGATGAGTTTTTAATTTTAAACTCTGCCGGTAACCTTGATGTCGTACAAGTGTGCGACGCAACCGGTGTTTCACAGCAGTACAAAAGTTCGGCTCATAAAAATTATCCTTTCAATCTTTCTAAATCCTGTTAATCCTGGTTCTATCCGTTCTCAAACTCTTTTTAAGAGTTGTATCTACTCTGTGCGAAGGCTCTTCACAGGATTCGCAATGGCCGCTTTGATAGACTGAAAACTGATCGTCAGTAAAGCGATCAATAACGCCACAATACCTGCTACTACAAACACCCACCATCCAATATTCACCCGGTACGCAAAATCATTTAACCATCTGTGCATGGCCCACCATGCTACCGGGAAAGCTATCACCGCGGCAATGATCACCAGTTTCAAAAAATCTTTTGAAAGCATGCCCACAATCCCCGTCACGGATGCGCCGAGCACTTTGCGAATTCCTATTTCTTTTGTGCGTTGTTCCGCTGTAAATGTGACCAGTCCAAATAATCCGAGACAGGAAATGAATATGGCAAGAAAGGCGAAGTAGCGCGAAAGCTTACTCACTGTATATTCGGCTTTATACCTGTTCGCGATCTCGTCATCAGTGAAATAATATTTAAATGGAAAACCAGGATTGAATTGCTTATATAGTTTTTCCATGCTGGCTATGGCCTGTTTTGTTTTTCCCTTTTCTGTCCTCACAATGATATTCCCCCAATAAGTACCTCCCCAACTCTTTTTATGTAATCGAAGTATCAAAGGTTCAATAGGCACATGCAGTGAATTGTGGTGATAGTCTTTCATCAAACCAACGATCATTCCTTTATCACCCCACATGGTAAGTTCTTTGCCAACAGGATCCTTGTAACCAATTTTTTTGGCAGCCGCTTCATTGACCAGGTAATTCATCGTATCAAGTCCATACTCGGTGCTGAGATCTCTTCCTGCTACTAATTGTATACCCATTGTTTTTATGTAATCATAGGTAATGGGGTTGCTGCTGAACAGGATCAGCTTGGTCGTATCTTTTCCGGGCCAGCGTACCCCGGACGTAGAGCTGCCTACTTCGAGAGGACTGCTTTGTGCGCTGGTAACGTACTTGATGCCTGGCTGCTTGAGTAATTGCTCTTTGAAGGTGGGATATGTTTTTTGCAATTCTCCTTCCAATGGCATATATAAAAGATCTTCTTTTGCGAAACCGAGATTCTTATTGTGGATGAAATCGATTTGCCGGTAGATCACTATCATTCCGAGGATCAAAATAATGGACAGGGCAAACTGGAAAACAACAAGGGCTTTCCGGAAGTAAGTGGCGCCCGGTCTGAATTTGAGAAGGCCTTTCAATACAATAATGGGTTTTAACGAGGACATGAACAATGCCGGGTAGGAACCAGAAATAATTCCCGTCACCAGCGTAAGGCCAAGAAGTATAACCAGGAACGAAGCATCTGTAAGATCAATTGACAAATGTTTTTCAGTGAGAGTATTGAACGAAGGCAGCAATAAAAAAACGATGAGTAAGGAAAAGCAAATGGCGATAAAAGAAACAAATAATGATTCGCCGATGAATTGCCCGATCAACTGCCTTTTACCTGCTCCCACTACTTTGCGTACACCGATCTCCCTGGCTCTCCGGAGAGAACGGGCCGTCGCCAGATTCATGAAATTGATGCAGGCAATGACCAGTATGATAATGGCAACAATGGAAAATATTTTTACATATTCTACACGACCGCCGTTTTGTTTTCCGTTTTCCCAATCTGAGTACAGGTAAGACTCTCCGTAATTTTGAAGAAATAATTCGACGTTGCTTTCTTTGTTTTTGGTCTTGATGTAATTTTTTATTTTGGCGTTTACCCTATCAATAGACGTATTTGGAGCAATCATGACATAGCACCGCGGACCATTGTTACCCCATTCTTTGGCCCAGTCATTTTTCTTACGCCATTGCTCGAAACTCATGAGGAAGTCAAATGTCAAAGAAGATGATTTAGGTATCTCATCCAGCACACCGGTGACCATTACATTGTCCGTGTTATCGATCCGGACCATTTTTCCGATTGGATCCTTGCCTTTGAAATATTTATCAGCCAGTTTTTTTGATATCACTACTCCGTCAGGACGCGCCAGCGCTGTTGCCGGGTCTCCTTTTAGCAATTTGAAAGAAAACATCCGTAAAAAATCCTTTTCAACATAACGCCCTTTTTCTTTATCGTAAGTATTGTCGACCGTAAACAAAGGCTCTTCTTCCCATAACATTTGACTGGCCATCTGGATGTCCGGAATGTCTTTTACAATATTCTCCGCTAATATGCCGGGAGTAGCATCAAAAGTGGATATCGTGCCGGAGTAGGACTGGTTTTCCATCACACGATAAAGCCTCTTGCTATTTTGATGAAATTTATCTTTCCTGATTTCATCCTGAAGCCACAGCATGATCACAAGACTACACGTCATCCCAAGGGCCAACCCGAAGATATTGATCAGGGAAAATGTCTTGTTCTGCAAAAGATTTCTCCACGCCGTTTTGAAATAATTCTTGATCATAAAAAAAGCTTTGAGCTGAGAGCTATGAGCTCATGGCTCACCGCTCGCAGCTTCATTAGTCAGTTCGCAGTGATTTCACGGGATTCGCCAGTGTAGCCTTGGTGGTCCAGAAGATAATAGTAAACAGAACAATGAGAGCTCCTAAAATTCCTGTTGCAACCAAAATGCGGTTAGCCTCGCTATGAAAAGAATCATAGTTCAGTTCGAAATGGACATATAAAAAAATAAGAAAACAGGCTGTCATACCCACAGCCAGCCCCATGATATTTATAAACGAAAATATCCGTTGCCTCCATAAATTCCTGAAGGCGACTTTCAAATAAGTTTTAATCATGGCTATACTTTTTGTCAATGGTGAGTGGTGAATGGTGAGGTGGTTTTAATCTGGATTTCATTGACCATTCACCATTGACCGTTCACTACATCACACCATTATATTTTCCAATACGGTCTGTCCGTCAAGCATTCTTACAATACGGTGACTGTAGCGGGCATCATGTTCACTGTGGGTTACCATTACAATAGTAGTTCCCTGTTCATTCAGGTCGGTAAGCAATTGCATGACTTCGTTCCCGTTGCTTGAATCAAGATTTCCGGTAGGTTCGTCAGCCAGGATGAGCTTAGGTCGGTTTACCACTGCACGGGCAACAGCCACACGTTGCTGCTGACCACCGGAAAGTTGCTGGGGATAGTGATTGCGGCGATGCATGATCTGCATTTTATCCAATACTTCTTCCACGCGTTTTTTTCTATCAGCGGATTTTACACCCGTATAGATCAAAGGCAATTCAACATTTTCAAAAACGGTGAGTTCATCGATCAGGTTGAAGCTCTGGAACACAAAGCCGATATTGTGTTTGCGCAGGTCAGCCCTTTTGCGCTCGTTGAATTTTGCTACTTCAATACTATTAAATTGAAAGCTTCCACCATCAGGATCATCAAGTAAACCAAGTATATTTAATAAAGTAGATTTTCCGCAGCCGGATGGCCCCATGATAGCTACAAACTCGCCTTCCTTGACTTCAAGCGATAATTTGTTCAATGCTACGGTCTCAACTTCTTCAGTTCTGTAAATTTTTTCGAGGTCTTTGATCTTGATCATTGTGTTTATTTTAAGGTGATTTATCGGTTTTAGATCTCTAAAAGATTATAGAGAGGTGAAATATTTAATTCCTGCTGTGCCTTTACCGGGCATACGTTTACCGGTATCTTTTCCTTATAAGACGCTTCAACGTCGTTATCGTTACACACTTGTTTAAATGATGAGGAACCTATGCACACCACAAGTGCGATCATCGCGTATAAGATTTTCTTCCTCATAAGTTTTGTTTTTACTTCTTCAATACTAATTCCTGCATGTCTCCATAGTTCTCATAGCTGGATGTGACGACCTTGTCGCCTGGATTTAACCCGCTCAATACTTCATAGTAATCCGGATTTTGTCTGCCAAGCTGTATGTCAACTTTATAAGCTTTTTTTCCGTCGTCGCTTACCTTAAAGATCCAGTTGCCGCCTGTCTGCTGGTAAAAGCCGCCTTTGGCAACCTGGACAGCTTCCACCTCATCACTGAAAGCAAGACGGATTTGCAAAGTCTGACCGCGGCGAATTCCCTGGGGTACATCACCTACGAACTCCATATCCACCTGGAAACGTCCGTTTGTGACCTGCGTATACACTTTCTTTATCTCCAGCTTATAGTCTTTGTTGGCAAAAGTGAAGGTGCCGTATAAACCAATTATTATCCTGGAGATGTAGTGCTCATCGATATCAGCTCTCACTTTAAATCCACTCAATACATCAATTTGCCCCAAGCGTTCACCTTTAGGTTTATTCTGGCCAACCTCAGCATCAAGAGAAGTTAGCTGACCATCAACAGGAGCACGAACAATAAGATCTCCCGCTTTTTGGCGCATTACGTTCAGCGCATTTTGTGAGCCCTCATATGATTGTTTTGCCTGGGAAACTTGCTGTGCATTTGAGGCCGAATCCTGTTGCAGGAGCTGTTCAGTCAGTTTTTTCTTTTTCAGGTAATAATTATAATCGTTTTCCGATTTTTGAAATTCCTGCAAACCGATCACTTTTTGGTCATATAAACCTTTGTCTAACCTGTAAATGCGCTCTGCTTCTTTTAATTGGCTTTCCACGTCAGTCATCTGGTTGAGCTTGGTAACTGTGTTTTGTTCGGCAGCATTTTTTGAGATCTGCAATTGGGCAAGAAGGTTGTACACATTCGTTTGTTGTGTGACAATGCCCAGCTGCAGATCCGTATTTGACAATCTCAGGATCGGTTCGCCTTTTTTCATCATCGTTCCATCATCAACAAATTTTTCCTCGACCCTTCCGCCCTCAACTGCATCAAGATAAATAGTTGTAAGTGGCAGTACGACTCCATTCACGGGAATTGTTTCCTGGAAGGGTCCTTTCTTCACTTCGCTTACAGTGATACGTTCGAGATCTACGTTCAATTTGCTTTTGCCCGAAGTATATAAATAACTAAGTACGATCAGAAGCACAAGTGCAGCAATGCCAGTAATGGTTAAGATCCTTTTCCTGTTCCATCTTTTTTTCTTTACAACTCTGTCCACGTATTAGCGATTTTTGGTTTTTGTTTGTTGTTCCAGAATGCCGTTTGCAGGTGAGAAGTTCAGAGCCAATACCCGGCAAGCTCGTTTCAAAAAATTTTTCCCAGGACTGACCCTGAACTTGAACTAAAAAAACTGCAAACTGGTTTCCAAAATGGGAAGAATATGCCAATCTGAAACCCTCATGATTTCCAGTTGTTTAAATCTACCCGAATCTACGAAGACGTTCGTTTATGATACAATAACTGTCCGCTTTTGATACAGTCTTTTTGTGCCCTTTTTTGTAAAAATTTAGTTGCCACCGCTTTGTATTTATGGTATACTTGCAGCATTGAGATAAGGCCAACAGTAATGGATCACACCATTTTTATTGAAAACACTTAAATCCGTTGCGCCTTGTATTCTCAACTTACTCAAACGATGAATTTAAAGAACGCCTCTATATTGGTGATTGATGATGACCAGGATGTATTAACCGCGGTCAGATTATTACTCAAGACAGAGGTTAAAAATGTGGTGACTGAAAAAAATCCCCAAAACCTCCGCTGGCTTTTAAAGGATGCTTATGATGTGGTCCTGCTGGACATGAATTTTACGAGCTCGATTAATACCGGCAACGAAGGACTATTCTGGCTGAAAGAGATCCGAAAGATAAAATCTGATGTATCTGTCATTATGATCACAGCTTATGGTGACATTGATCTTGCAGTCCGGTCGTTGAAAGAAGGAGCTACTGATTTTGTGATCAAGCCCTGGCATAATGAAAAGTTACTTGGTATTATAAAAGACGCCCTGAGGAAAAAAGAAAATAAGGTTGTTCCGGTCAGTCACCAAAACGGTGAGTCAGTGATCGGAAAGGAATTGATCGGGGAATCGGAAGTCATGGAAGAGATATTCCTGAAAATAGGAAAGATCGCGCCTACCGATGCAAATATTTTAATACTGGGAGAAAACGGAACAGGAAAGGACCTCATTGCGAAAGCCATACATCAACAATCGATGAGAGCCGACAAACCATTCATTAAGGTCGACGTGGGCGCTTTGACAGAATCATTGTTTGAAAGCGAGTTGTTCGGTCATAAGAAAGGGGCATTTACAGATGCGAGGGAAGACAGGATCGGAAGATTTGAAATGGCCAATGGCGGTACTCTTTTTCTGGATGAGATCGGGAATATCTCCCTGCACCAGCAGGCAAAACTTTTGAGTGTGCTGCAAAACAGGCAGATATCAAGAATAGGCAGCAACGAGATAATCCCTATTGACATTCGCCTGATCTGTGCCACGAATGTTTCTTTGGCTGAGTTGGGAAATGAGAACAGGTTTAGAAAGGACCTTATTTATCGTATCAATACGGTTGAGATCATGATGCCACCTCTCCGCAAACGGGGAAATGATATTATTTTATTAGCCAGGCATTTTGCGAGATTGTATAGTAACAAATACATGAAGATCATTCCTGACTTTGATAAAAAAGCCATGGAGAAATTGTTGAGCTATAATTATCCGGGCAATGTTCGGGAACTACAATATACTATTGAGCGTGCAGTGATCATGGCCGACGAAGAAGTGCTGCAGCCAAAAGACCTTATTTTCTCACCTCTCGAAACACCTTCAGTTTCAGAAAATGAACCGGCTGAATTAAAATTGAGTGCCATTGAAAAAAATACAATTCTTAAAGTCATTGAAAAACATAATGGGAATATTACAAAGGCTGCAAAGGAATTGGGATTAACGCGAACGGCTCTGTACAGGAGATTAAGTAAGTATGATATATGAGGCAGAAGCCACAAGGAACACGGCGCAAGCCGTAAAAAATTGCTTGTCAATCCTGGACCTTGAGCCTTGTACCTTGAATCTTGGTGTATATGAATTTTAAAAATTTTGAGTGGCGGATCTTAATAAGGGTGTTATTACTTTTTATCACACTCTCGTGCACCGCTTTTCTTGTCGTAAGGCAATGGTACGTTTACCTGTTAATAGCAGCGCCTGTTATCATTTACCAGCTCATTGATATTTTTCGTTTTCAAAAGAAAGCACAGGATGAGCTAAATGAGTTTGTAGAATCTGTTCATTATCGTGATTTTTCAAGATACTTTGATGTAAAGCATGCGCCGATAGAATTGCAACCTTTGCGTAAAGGATTTAACGAGATCAACACAACTTTTAAGGTCATCA
>Ga0068868_100001114_pt1 | contig 18403 bp, 17 predicted proteins | sample KBSMisM42_FD_64660 | JGI IMG/M metagenome (GOLD analysis project Ga0068868, IMG submission 64660) | Miscanthus rhizosphere microbial communities from Kellogg Biological Station, Michigan, USA - KBS Miscanthus M4-2 | ecosystem: Host-associated > Plants > Roots > Rhizosphere > Soil ...
TACCTAATCCGGCCTGGCATCCATCCGCGCTACTGCCCTCCTAAGAAGCCCGCGCAACCACACCAGCCCCGGATCTTGCGCGCGGTACTTGTGCCACTGCAGCCCCTGTTCCATTGCCGTGATCGGTAGTGGCGGCGGGCGCAGCTCGATCGGCCAGGCCGGCTGCAACGCGCGTGCGAGGCGTGTGTGGACCGTGGCGATGAGTTCAGTGCCGACCACCATCGCAGGCAGCGCTGAGAAACCGTAGCTGGTCACCGCCACGCGCCGTGTCACGCCGTAGCGCTTGACGAACCAGGCCTCGAAAGAGTCGCCGATGCCGTCCGGTGGCTGCATCAGCACGTGCCCAGCCGCGAGGTAGCGATCAAAGGTCAATTCGCCTCGCGCAAGAGCGCTGTCACGCCACACCACGCAGACAAAGTCCTCGGTGTAGAGAACTTCCTCAGGATGATCCGGCGAGAGAAAGCCGCGCGGGATGATGAGCAGGTCGGCCTCACCGCGCTCGAGGCTGCGTTGAGGGTTACTCACTTGCGGCAGCAGTTCGAAGCGTGCAGTGCAGCGTTCCTCGCTGGCCAGCGCGAGCACGTGCGGCACGAACACCATCTGTGTGTAGTCCGAAACGAAGATGCGAAAGACACGATCTGAAGTCGACGGATCGAACTCGGGCTGGATCGCGATGGTGCTGTCCACGCGCACGAGCACGTCACGCACCGCTTCCCGCAGGCTCTCAGCGCGCGGCGTCGGCTCCATGCGCCGCCCGACCTGCACAAGCAACTCGTCGTCGAAATACTCGCGCAGCCGCGCCAACGCATTGCTCGTGGCCGAGGGGCTGAGGTTCAGGCGCTCCGACGCCTTCGTGATGCTGCGATCCGTGAGCAAGGCATCGAGGGCGACCAGCAGGTTCAGGTCGAGGCGGTTGAAGCGCATGGGTGGGCTCGTGACGATCGCGGGTTAACCCGAAAACTGTTCACGCGATCGAATCGTCGAATGGAAAGAAGCCATTTTTCATGAGGCATCGATCTCCGTAATCTCTCGCTAACCCGATTCCCAGAAGAAACAGGAGACAACGAATGGCCTCGTGCCAAGCGGCAGGCGCGTTTGCGCCAGAACTTCCCGAAGCCCCTCGACAGGCCTGATTGCGATGGCTGCGATCGGGCACGTGGGTGTGATCGGTGCGGGATTGGCGGGCTTGGCTGCCGCCTTGTCGGCCGCCGCCGCCGGACTTCGCGTGGACGTGTTCGAGGCCGATCCCGCGCTGTCCCAGCCGCAGGTCCACATCGACGTGGTGCCCAACCTGCTGCGCGATCTGGCGCGACTCGGCGTCGGCGAGGCCTGCGTGCGCCGCGGCTTCCCGTACCACGGGCTGGCGGTGCTGGACGGCGATGGCCGCGCGCACTTCGAAATTCCGACGCCTCGCCTGGCAGGCGTGCAGCTCCCTTCGTCGCTCGGGATGGTCTATGGCGATCTGCTGGACCTGCTCCGCGAAGCTGCCGTGTCGCACGGCGCGCGTCTGCATACCGGACGCGCGGTGCGGGATGCCTGCGACAACGAGGCCATTGTGTTGACCGACGGTGAGCGCCATCCCGTCGACCTCGCGGTGATCGCCAGCGGTGCCCGCCTGCCCGCGGTGGCGGCGCAAGCCGCCCGCCCGATGACGATCGACGCTTTGCCGCAGCAGTGGTGTCATGCGCTGCTGCCGCGGCCGGTCAGGCTAGAGCGAGCCATCTGGGTGATCGGCACTGGGGCCCTCAAGGCCATGGTGGTTCCAGTAGACACGCGACGCGCTGGCATCGCCGTGTTGCAGCCGTTCGGTGCCGCATCGACGCCTGCCGCGATGCGTGGGACCTTGTCGCGCGAGGGCAGGCTGCTGCAGGCGCTGGGTTCGCAATGGAGCGACGACACGCCAGCGCTTGTGCGCCCGGTTCGCAGCGGACTGCTCCACGGCCCATGGCACGCGCATGGCGCGCTGCGTATCGGCCGCTGCGCGCACGAACTGCCGCCGCACTTCGGCCAGGCGGCGGCGCAGGCGGTCGAGGACGCGGTCGTGCTCGGCGCGCTGCTGCGCAGGAGACCGTCGCGCGAAGACCTGCTCGACGCCTTCATGGCCCGCCGCGGCGAGCGCGCGCGGCGGGTGCACACCGTCGTCACGCAGGCGGCGCGCTGGGATCTGCGCCCCGAAGCCGCGACCGACCTGCCGGCCCTGGCCGCACAAATCGCGGCGCTGGTGAGTGAGCCCGCCTGACGCCGCGACCAGAACTTTCAATCTGAACAACTACGAGAGGAGACCGATGAAACACCCCCTTCGCCCCACGACCCAGCCTCGGCTGGCCGCCCTGGCGCTGGCCGCGATGGCCAGCTGCGGCGCGCACGCCGTCGAGATCGACACCAGCAACCCCGACTGGTCGGTCCGCTTCGACAACACGATCAAAGGCGGGCTGGTCTACCGCACCGAGAAGGCCGACCCGGCGTTGGTCGACTCGTTCCGGCTGCTGGTGCCGAACGTGCCGCAATCCGCCTTCCCGCAGGCCCTGAACTTCAACGCCGGCGACGACAACTTCCGCGACAGGGGCCTCGTCTCGAAGCGGATCGACCTGCTGAGCGAGTTCGACGTCGTCTACCGAAGGAACTACGGCCTGCGCCTCAGCGGTGCGGCCTGGTACGACGCGGCCTATCGCGGCAAGACCTCTGCGGCCGATGCGCTCAATGGCCAGACGCCGGCCGACGAATTCCCCGAAGACACCCGCAAGCTCGCTGGTCGCAAGGCCGAGGTGCTCGATGCGTTCGTCTTCGGCGGCTGGGACCTCGGCGAAGGCCGCAAGCTGACCGCGCGATTCGGACGTCATGCGCTCCAGTACGGCGAGACCCTGTTCTTCGGCGACAACGGCATTGCTCGCGCGCAGGGGCCGATCGACGTCTTCAAGCTGCTGGGCTCGCCCAACGCGCAGTTCAAGGAAATCATCCGCCCGGTGCCGCAGCTCTCGACGCAGCTGCAAGTGTCGCCGGATGTGTCGATCGGGGGCTACTACCAGTTCCGCTGGGAGGCGGATCGGCTGCCGCCCTCGGGCAGCTACTTCTCGGTGGCCAACATCCCGTGGGGTGCTCAGCAGCCCGAGTTCGTGAATATCCCGAACGTCGGCAGCTTCGTGCTGCAGCCCGGCGGCGACGTGAAGCCGAAGAATTCCGGCCAGTTCGGCCTTCAGCTGAAGTGGCGGCTCGCCGAAACCGACCTCGGCTTCTACGCGGCGCGCTACCACGACAAGGGCGGGCAGCTGTACGGACAGCTCGATCCCGCGGGCACCCCCAGCCCCTTCGGTACCTTGCCGGGCAACTGGTTCTACGTGTTCCCTGAGAACGTGAAGACCTACGGCATCAGCGCGACGCGCTCGCTGGGCGACTTCAACTTTGCCGCCGAGGCTTCGATTCGTGATGGCGCTGCGCTGCGCAGCACCAACATGCTGTATGGCTTTTTGCCGGGTCAGCCGCGACCGGCCTATGCCACCGGCCGCACGGCGCACCTGAACCTGTCGACACTCGCGACCTTCGGGCCGAGTTTCCTCGCGCGCGAGTCGGCGCTCGTGGCCGAAGTCGCCTGGAACCGCGTGCTGCACTTGGATGACCCGGACGGCGAACTCGATCACGGGCGCACCCGCGACGCCACGGCGATCCAGTTGATCTTCACACCGACCTACCGCCAAGTGCTGCCGGGACTGGACCTGAACGTGCCGATCGGCCTGCGCTACACGGTGGACGGCAACTCGGCCGCGACCGCCTGGGACGCGAAGGGCGCCGGCAACTTCAACATCGGGCTCGAGGGCAACTACCTCGGCGTCTGGCAGTTCACGCTGACCTACACGCAGTACATCGGCCCTGCCGTGCCCTTCGTCGACTTCTCGCCGCTGGCGACCGGTGGCAGTGCGATCTATGGGCACGGCAACCACCTCGCCGATCGCAACAACCTGGCACTGACGCTGCGCCGCTCCTTCTGATCCCCTCGGAGACAAGCCATGACCCACCGACATTCCATCGCCGCTGCGGTGACCGCGATCGCGGCCCTCGGCCTCGCGCTGCCAGCCGCGGCCGGCGTGAGCGCGGAAGACGCCGCCCGGCTCAAGAACGAACTCACGCCGCTGGGCGCCGAGAAGGCCGGCAACAAGGACGGCAGCATCCCGGCCTGGACCGGCGGCTACACGACGCCGATCGCCGGCGACAAGCCGGGTGGGCGCCGCGGCGACCCGTTCAAGGACGAGAAGCCGCTGCTCTCGATCAACGCGCACAACATGGCGCAGCACGCCGACAAGCTCAGCGAGGGCACCAGGGCGATGCTGCAGAAGTACCCGAGTTTTCGCGTCGACGTGTACAAGACCCACCGCACCGCGGCCGCGCCGCAGTGGGTGTACGACAACACGCTCAAGAACGCGACGCGCGCCAAGCTCAACGGCGAGTTGGTCGAAGGCGCGTTCGGTGGCGTGCCGTTCCCGATCCCGAAGACGGCGCTCGAGGTGATGTGGAACCACTCGCTGCGCTGGCGCGGAACCTCGGTGCAGCTGGACATCAACCAGTACCAGCTCACCGCCGACGGCAAGGCCGTGCTGACCACCGAGGGCTCGATCGAGCAGCAGATGCCGTACTACTTTCAGGATGGCAGCCCCGAGCAGTTCGCCAAGTCCAACGAGCCCTGGATGATCCGCCTGCGCAACTCAGGCCCCCCGATCCGCGCTGGCGAGGCCATCGTCGGCCGCACGCAGATCGACGGCAGCAAGGACCAGGCCTGGGTTTACCTGACCGGCCAGCGTCGCGTGCGCAAGTTGCCGAACCCGTGCTGCGACACGCCGACGCCGGCCACTGCCGGACTGATGAGTTTCGATGAGCTCGAGACCTGGACTGGCCGCACAGATCGCTTCGACTGGAAGCTCGTGGGCAAGCAGGAGATGTACATCCCCTACAACGGCAACCGGTTGCTTCAGCCGAAGAACGACACCGATGTCATCACCAAGAACCACCTGAATCCCGACCACGTGCGCTGGGAACTGCACCGCGTCTGGGTCGTCGATGCCGCACTGCGCACGGGCCAGCGTCACCAGGCAGCGAAGAGCCGCTACTACTGCGACGAGGACACCTGGATCTGTGTGCTGGGCGACCGCTGGGATGCGAACGGCCAACTGTGGAAGACCCTCTGGTCGATGACTTTCGTCGCGCCCGACCTGCCCGGCACGGTGATCGGTTCGTTCGGCTTCAATGATCTGCTGTCGGGTGTGGCCTTTGTCGGCAATCTCTACAACAGCAAGGCCGCGCAGTACGCCGTCAAGCCGCGCTTCGCCGACGGCACCTTCACGCCCGACGCCCTGGCCGGCGAAGGCGTGCGCTGAAGCCGCGGCACATGAAGCTGCTTCTGTCCTTGCTGGCGCTGGTGGCCGGCGGTGCACTCGCCGCCGACGGCACGCTGGCTGCGCTCGACCGACCGGCCGAGCGCGCCCGCGCCCCGGAGCGGGCCGTGCTGTTGTCCGCTGCCGCGGCCGACGCGCGCTGGGTTGCGGTGGGCGAGCGCGGTCTCGTGCTGCGCTCCGACGACAGCGGCAAGACATGGCAGCAGTCGCCAGCGCCGGTGAGCGTCACGCTCACCGCCGTGCGGTTCGCGGATGCGCGCCACGGCATCGTCGTCGGCCACGGCGGCACGGTGCTCGTGACGGAGGATGGCGGGCAAACCTGGACGCGCCGTCTCGATGGCAGACAGCTTGCCGCGCAACTCCTCGCCGTGGCCAAGGCGAACGGCAATGCCGCGGCGATGAAGGCCGCAGAGCGGTTCGCAGCCGACGGCCCCGACAAACCGCTGCTCGACGTGCTGCTCGCCGGCCCAGGCCGCGCGTTGGTGATCGGTGCCTACGGCCTCGCATTGGCCACCGAGGACGGTGGCAAGACCTGGGCCTCGTGGTCCGACCGGCTCGACAATCCGAAGGGTCTGCATCTGTACGCGGTGCGCCAGCGCGGCGAGTGCATCGTGATCGCCGGCGAACAAGGGCTGGTGCTCAGGTCGGACGATGCCGGCCGCAGCTTCCAGCGCGTCGAAAGCCCTTATCGCGGCAGCTTCTTCGCGCTCGAATTGCCCGCGTCTGGCGAGATCGTGCTCGCCGGCTTGCGCGGCAATGTCTGGCATTCGGTCGACAACGGCGCCACCTGGTCGCAGTGGCCAGTGCCGATGCCGGCGGCCATCACCGCCAGCCAGATCACCACCGACGGCACGCTGCTGCTGGCCAACCAGGCTGGCTTCGTGCTCGCGCGGCGTGGCGACGTCTTCGTGCCGCTGAACCGCGCGCCATTGCCACCACTGAACGGACTCGCGTCCGGCCCCGGCGGTCAGTTGCTCGCCCTGTCCGTCCAAGGCGTGCTGCCCATCAAGCCATGACCTCCGTCGACTTCGATCCACGCTCCGGCTCGCTCATCGAGCGCGCGCTTTTCAACCACCGCTGGCTCGTGGTGCTGCTGTGCGCCGTCGTCACCGCTGTGCTCGGCTGGCAGGCCACGAAGCTCGTGCTCAACGCGAGCTTCGAGAAGACCATCCCGACGCACCACCCGTACATCCAGAACTTCCTCGCGCAGCAGGGCGAACTCACCGGTTTGGGCAATGCGGTGCGCATCGTGGTGGCCAACTCCAAGGGGAGCATCTACGACGCGGCCTATCTCGACACGCTGCGCAAGCTCAGCGACGAGGTCTTCCTCGTACCGGGCGTCGCACGCCAGCAGATGAAGTCGCTGTGGACACCGACCACGCGCTGGGTTGGCGTCACCGAGGACGGCCTCGAGGGTGGCCCGGTGATTCCCGATGGCTACGATGGCACGCCGGGCAGCCTTGAGCTGCTGCGCGCCAACATCGCACGCTCCGGCGAGATCGGCCAGCTCGTTGCGCTGGACGCGAAGTCCAGCGTGATCTTCGTGCCACTGCTGGTGAAGGACGCCGATGGCCACGCGCTGGACTACACCCGGCTTGCCGAACGGCTCGAGGCCTTGCGCGGCAAGTACGAGGCCCAGGGGGTGGAGATCCACATCACAGGCTTCGCGAAGATCGTCGGCGACCTGATTGCCGGCGTGCGGGCCGTGCTCGGCTTCTTCACGCTGGCTGTGGCCATCGCCACCGCGATGGTGTTCGCCTACACGCGCTGCGTGCGCAGCACGCTGCTGGTGGTGCTGGCCTCGCTGATCGCCGTGGTCTGGCAGCTCGGCCTGCTGCCGACATTGGGCTACGCGCTCGACCCGTATTCGATCCTCGTGCCCTTCCTCGTGTTTGCCATCGGCATGAGCCACGGCGCGCAGAAGATGAACGGCATCATGCAGGACGTGGGCCGCGGCGTGGACAAGCTGGTGGCGGCGCGCTTCACCTTCCGCCGCCTTTTCCTCGCCGGGCTGACGGCGCTGCTGGCCGATGCGGTGGGCTTCGCGGTGCTGCTGGTGATCGACATCCAGGCGATCCGCGAGCTGGCCATCGCCGCCTCGCTCGGCGTGGCGGTACTGATCTTCACCAACCTGATCCTGCTGCCGGTCCTGCTGAGCTACACCGGCGTTACCGCGAAGGCCGCGACGCGCAGCCTTCGGGACGAGCAGGCCGAAGCAGCAGGCGCCGAGAAGCATCCGCTGTGGGCCTTCCTCGACCGCTTCACGCAGCGCCGCTGGGCCGCAATCGCGGTGACGGCCGGCGCGATCATGGGTGCGGCCGGCTTTGCCGTGAGCACACACCTCAAGATCGGCGACCTCGACCCCGGCGCCCCCGAACTGCGCGCCGACAGCCGCTACAACCGCGACGTCGCGTTCATCAACGCCGCCTATGGTGCCGGCAGCGACGTGCTGGCCGTGATGGTGAAGACGCCGGACGGCCAGTGCTCGAGGGTCGAGACGCTGAACAAGGTCGACGCGCTCGAGTGGCAGCTGCGCCAGATCGACGGCGTGGAGAGCACCAACACGCTGGCCCTGCTGAACCGCCGCGTGCTGGCAGGGTTGAACGAGGGCAACCCGAAGTGGTACGAGTTCCTGCCCAACCAGGACATGCTCAACACCGTCACGGCAGGCGCGCCGCGCGGCCTGTACAACGACGCCTGCGGGCTGCTCACCCTCTACGTCTACCTGCGCGACCACAAGGCCGACACGCTCGCCCGCGTGGTCGGCCACGTCGAGGCCTTTGCGAAGGCCAATGACAGCGCCGACGTGAAGTTCCTGCTCGCTGCCGGTTCGGCCGGCATCGAGGCGGCGACCAACATCGTCGTCAAGGACGCCTGGCGCACGATGCTGGTGATGGTGTACGGCGCCGTCGTGCTGTTGTGCTTCATCACCTTTCGCTCCTGGCGTGCCGTGGTGGTGGCGGTTCTGCCGCTGGTGCTCACGTCGTTTCTCGCCGAGGCGCTGATGGTGGCGCTCGGCATGGGTGTGAAGGTGGCCACGCTGCCGGTCATCGCGCTGGGCGTGGGCATCGGCGTGGACTACGCGCTGTACATCCTCTCCGTCACGATGGCGCAACTGCGCGCCGGCAAGAGCCTGTCGGAAAGCTACTACCGCGCGCTGCTGTTCACCGGCAAGGTGGTCATGCTCACCGGCGTGACGCTGGCGATCGGCGTCATCACGTGGGTGGCGAGCCCGATCAAGTTCCAAGCCGACATGGGCCTGCTGCTGGCCTTCATGTTCCTGTGGAACATGCTGGGCGCACTGATTCTGCTGCCAGCGCTCGCGCACTTCCTGCTGAAGCGACAGCTTCGCACCGCCGAAGACTCGGCGGCTTCGTACGGCTCACTCCGAGCGAAACATTGACACCATGTTCAAGTACTTCCCCACCAACTACGTCTGGAATCTCTCAGTCGATCTCGCGATCGAGATGGGCGCCCGCATCGGCGAGATCGAAGAGATGTGCGCGCCGCTGCAGGAGGCCGCCAAGGCACCGGATGCCGCCGGCACGCAGGCCTTCCGCGAAACCTGGGTGCGCATGGCCGACAAGCTGTGTGCGCTCGCCGATGAGGATAAATTGCGCGGCCGCCTGCTGTCGGCTGGCGAGAAGCTCGGCCGCGCGGCGAGCTACCTGATCACCGCCGAGCGCTTACAGGCGCATGGCTCGCCGGGGCGCGTGGCCTTGTACCAGCGCGTGCTCGACCTCTTCGCCGAAGGTGCGAGGCTGGCGGGCGACAACTGCGAGCGGGTCGAAATCCCTTACGAGGGAAAGCAATTGTCGGCACTCTATGTCCGCGCCGAGGGTGTGCAGGGCGCAGCGCCGGTGCTGATCCAGGTCAATGGGCTGGATTCGACCAAGGAGATGAAGGTCCGCGTCGGCCTGCCCGCATGGCTGGCAAAGCGGGGCGTGTCGTCCTTGGTGGTCGACCAGCCCGGCACGGGCGAAGCGTTGCGCCTGCACGGCCTGACCGCGCGTTTCGACAGCGAGCATTGGGCCAGCCGCGTGGTTGACTGGCTCGAGGCGCGCGACGATGTCGACGCGAAACGCATCGGCATGGAAGGCGTTTCGCTCGGCGGCTACTACTGCCCGCGCGCGGTCGCCTTCGAGCCGCGTTTGGCTTGCGGCGTCGCCTGGGGCGCCAACCACGACTGGCGTGACGTGCAAAAGCGCAGGCTGGACAAGGAAGGCGACTTCCCCGTGCCGCACTACTGGGCCCACGTCTGCTGGGTCTGGGGCGCGAAGGACATCGCCGACTTCATGAAGATCGCCGAAGACGTCCACCTCGACGGCGTCGTCGAGCGTATCAAGGTGCCCTTCCTCGTCACCCATGGCGAGAAGGACTCGCAGATTCCGCTGAAGTGGGCGCAGCGCACGTATGACCAACTCGTCAACAGCCCGAAGCGCGAGCTGAAGATCTTCACCGAGCGTGAAGGCGGCGTACAGCACGCGAGCTTCGACAACAGCATCAACGCCGGCCACTACATCGCCGACTGGGTCGCCGAAGTGCTCGGCGGCCGGACCTGAATACAGGAGAACGCAGAACATGAACATCATCGGACTTGATGCACTGGTCTTTGGCGTCGACGACGTCGCCGCGTGCAATCGCTACCTGGTCGACTACGGCCTCGAGGATGTCGGCGACGGGCGCTTCGAGGCGCTCGACGGCACGGCTGCCGTGGTCCGAAAGGCCGACGACGCGTCGCTCCCACCCGCGCTCGGCACGGCCAGCATGTTGCGCGAGACGGTCTACGGCGTCGCCGACGCGGCGACGCTCGACGCCATCGAGGCCGAGCTGAAGCGCGACCGCGCGATCACGCGCGCCGACGGCGTGTTGCGGTGCGTCGACGACATGGGTTTCGCGCTCGCGTTCCAGGTGAGCGTGCGCCGGCCGTTCGCGCTGCCGGCTGAGACGGTGAATGCGCCGGGTGCCGCGCCGCAGCGTGGCCCCAATGCGCTCGGCCTGTCGCCGGACATGACGGCGCTGCCACGTTCGCTGTCGCACGTCGTCTACTTCGTGCCCGACGCCGCCAAGGCCGAGGCGTTCTACACACGGCTCGGCTTCGTCTGCACCGATCGCTTCACCGGTGTCGGCCCGTTCCTGCGCCCCGCCGGCACGCCGGACCACCACACGCTTTTCATGATCCAGACGCCGCCGTTCATGAAGGGCTGCGAGCACTTCACGTTCCATATGGGCGGACCGACGGAGGTGCTGCTGGCCGGAACGCGCTTCGTCGAGAAGGGCTACCAGAGCTTCTGGGGTCCTGGACGCCACAAGTTCGGCAGCAACTGGTTCTGGTACTTCAACTCGCCCTTGGGTTGCCACGTCGAATACGACGCCGACATGGACCTGCACGACGACCAGTGGGCCGCGCGCGAAGCGCCGATGGGCGCTGACGCGTCGCAGCTGTTCCTCTTCCAGTACCGCGAGAAGTGGGCGCCTTCCGGGCCGCCTCCCGGCGGCCCCGCGCATTGAAGAGCTCGACGTGCGTCTACTCCATCTCGACGATCTGCCCGACGGCGCCTCGCGCGGCTTCGACCCGCAGCGCATCGGCCAGGACACCGTGCTCGCGGTGCGCCGCGGGCGACGGCTGTTCGCCTACGCCGATGCCTGCCCGCATCACGGCACGCCGATGGCCTGGCGCAAGGACGCCTACCTCAACGCGGCGGGCGACCGCATCGTCTGCGCCGCCCATGGTGCGCAGTTCGAGATCGACACCGGTCGCTGCACGCTCGGGCCCTGCCTCGGCGATGCCTTGACGCCGGTTCAGCTGACCATCCACGACAACGGCGAGGTTCACATCGCCGCCCATATCCCGCAGGAGACAAATCCATGACATCCGCAGCGCAACGCATCCTCATCATCGGTGGCGGCTTCTCCGGCATGTCCGCCGCCCTCGAACTGCGCAAGCAAGGCGCCGACGTCGACCTGGTCGAGATCGACCCCGGCTGGCGCAGCTACGGTGCCGGCATCAGCCTGGGCGGTGCGACGCTGCGCGCGTTCCGCCGTCTGGGCATCCTCGACGCCTTCCTGGCGCAGGGCAGCGCCACTGACGGCGTGCACCTTTGCGCTCCGCACGGGCCCAAGGTGGCCGAACTGCCGACGCCGCGCATCGCCGGCGCCGACGTGCCGGGTGGCGGCGCGATCATGCGGCCGGTGCTGGCACGCATCCTGGCCGAGGCGACGCGTGCCTCGGGCGCGAACATCCGCCTGGGCTGCACCTTCACGGCCATCGAGCAGGACGCCGATGGTGTCGAGGTGAGCTTCACCGACGGTCAGCGCCACCGCTACGACGTCGTGATCGGCGCCGATGGCTTGTACTCGAAAGTGCGCGAGGCAGTGTTCCCCGGTGCGCCCAAGCCGCGCTACAGCGGCCAGGCCGTGTGGCGTGCCGTGCTGCCGCGCCCGCCGGAGATCGAGACGGTGACCATGTGGATGGGGCCGAAGGTCAAGCCCGGCGTCAACCCGGTATCGAAGACCGAGATGTACCTCTTCGTCACCGAGCCGCGGCCGAGCAATGAGCACGTCGACCCGGCCACCTTTGCCGAACACCTGCGCGGGTTGCTCGAGGACTTTCCGGCGCCCACGCTGCGCGCCCTCCGCGAGCAGATCGGCCCCGACTCGCTGATCGTGTTCCGCCCACTCGAAGGCCTGCTGATGCCGCGGCCCTGGTCGCAGGGTCGTGTCGTGATGATCGGCGACACGGTGCACGCGACCACGCCGCACCTGGCCTCGGGCGCCTGCATCGGCATCGAGGATGCGCTGGTGCTCGCCGATGAGCTGACGAATCACGCACGGCTGTCCGATGCGCTTGCCGCCTACGAGGAGCGCCGCTGGGAGCGCTGTCGCATGGTGGTCCAGAACTCGGCCCGCCTGGGCGAGATCGAGATCGCCGGCGGCGACAAGGAAGAGCACGGCCGCATCATGCGCGAGTCGTTGATGGCGCTGGCGCAACCCATCTGACGGGAGCCTTCGATGATCTCCACGAACTCGCGGCGCGGACGCGCTGCCTTGATGGCGGGGCACTGCGCCGGCATGGTCGATCTGGTTGCGCTGCCCGTCTGGGTGGGCACGCTGATCTCGGCGTACCGCTTCGACCCGCAACAAGCCGGCCTCATGGCGACGCTGTTCCTGGCTGGCGCCGTGCTGGCGAGCCTGCTGCTCGCGCCGCGCTTCAACCGATTGAACGGGCGCCTCGTGGCGACGCTGGGATTCGGCGCTGCGGCGCTCGGCTTCGGCATCGCGTCGATGACGAAGGACTTCGCCACGCTGGCTGCGCTGCATGCGCTTGCCGGCATCGCGGCGGGTGCGGCGCTGAGCGTCACGCACGGCACCATCGCACGCAGCGCCAACCCACATCGGCTCTTCGCGATCGTCGGCATCGCGCTCGGCGTGTTCGCGATAGCGTTCCTCGGCGCCACGCCGCAGCTCGTCGCGGCGGCGGGTGGCCCGGCGCTGTTCCGCGTGTTCGCCGGCGTCATGGCCGTGGGGGCGGTGTTTGCGGCCCTCGCGTTCCCGGTGCCGGATGCGCTTGGCGAGGGCCATGCCCGGGGCGCCCCAGCAGGGCCGTTGTCGCGTGCGGTGTGGTTCGGTGTGGCCGGCGTGGCCTGCATGGGTCTGATCCAGTCAATGACCTTCAGCTTTCTCGAGCGCGTGGGCAGCGACCGCGGTTTTGGCCTGCAGGCGGTGACGGGCGTGCTGATCGCGCTGGGCATCGTCAACCTGTTTCCGTCAGCGCTGGCGGCGTTGCTCGAGAAGCGCTGGTCCGGGCGCCGCGTGCTGCTCGTCGGCCCGGTGCTGCAGGCGCTGCTGGTGGGGGTGATCATGAACTCGCCGACCTTCGCGCCGTACGCTGCGGCGGCCGCGGTGTTCGCCGCGGTGATGATCTTCACCCACACCTTCGGCTTCGGCACGCTCGCGCGGTTGGATCCGAGCGGTCGCGCGTTGGCGGCCACGCCGGCGATGCTGATGTTCGGTGCGGCCATCGGCCCCATTCTCGGCGGCACGCTGGTCAAGACCTTGGGGTACGGCAGCCTCGGTCTAGCAGCACTCGTCATCGACTTGCTGGCGGTCTTCGCCTTCTCACGCATTCCGCAACAGACCGGTGCTGCGCTGCCGGTGGGAGTTCCCGCATGAAACCCACCCGACGCTTCATCGACCTCTCGATCTACCTCGAGAACGACGTGCTCTCCGATCCTCCGCCGCTGGCACCGAAGATCACCTACCAGAAGCACGCCGACACGCTGCCCGAGTTCATGGCGATGCTGCCCGGCACGAAGCCTGAGGATTATCCGGACGGCGAGGCGGCCGCCGCCGAGTGGGTGACGCTGACGACGCACAACGGCACGCACCTCGACGCGCCCTGGCACTTCCACTCCACGCAGGACGCGAAGAACGGCGGCGCGCGGCCCTCGATCACCATCGATCAGGTGCCGCTGGAGTGGTGCTTCCAGAGCGGCGTGAAGCTCGACTTCCGCCACTTCCCGGACGGCTACGTGGCCACGGCGGCCGACGTCGAAGCCGAGCTGAAGCGCGTCGGCCACGAGCTCCGGCCGCTGGACATCGTTGTCGTCAACACGCGTGCCGGCTCGCGCTACGGAAACAACGACTACCTCGGCGCCGGCTGCGGCATGGGCTACGAAGCCACGATGTATCTGCTCGAGCGCGGTGTGCGCCTGACCGGCACCGACGCGTGGAGCTGGGATGCGCCGTTCTCCTACACCGCCAAGAAGGTCGCCGAGACGGGCGACACCTCGCTGATCTGGGAGGGCCACAAGGCCGGCCGCGACATCGGCTACTGCCACCTCGAGAAGCTGCACAACCTCGAGGCGCTGCCGCCGCACGGATTCACCATCAGCTGCTTCCCGCACAAGATCCGCGGCGCGTCCGCGGGCTGGACGCGCGCGGTGGCCATCTTCGAAGACTGAACACATGAGCTTCCCACCCATCCACCGCGTCGTCACCGGCCACGATGCCGACGGCCGTGCCATCGTTGCCTCGAACGGGGCGCTGCCTACAGTCGTCGAGATCGCGGCGATTCCCGGGACGATCTTCCACGAAGTCTGGAGCACCACCGGCGCGCCTGCGCCGGTCGACAACGGACCAGATCCCACCACCGCGCCGCTGATGCTTCCGCCGCCGAAGCAAGGCACACGCATCCGCTTCGTCGACATCCCGCCCGACACGGCCGAGTTCCTGGCCCATGGCGCGGCGAGGATGAAGGACGCCTTCGCGCAGATCGGGGACGAGACGGCGTCCACCGTCAAGGCACGGTCGCCGCATCCGCTGATGCACCGCACGGAGTCGATCGACTACGGCATCGTCATCGAGGGCGAGATGACGCTGGTGCTCGACGCATCCGAGGTGCTGCTGAAGACCGGCACCGTGGTCGTGCAGCGCGGCACCAACCACGCCTGGGCGAACCGCTCGGGCAAGCCCTGCCGCATGCTGTTCGTGCTGGTCGATGGTCGGTACGAGGCCGCGATCGGCGCAGCTCTGTCTCACGGCTGACGGGAGGAGCACGATGCGTCTTGCTACCTTGCGCAACGGCTCGCTCGATGGCCGCCTGATCGTCGTCTCGCGCGACCTGACCCGTGCTGTCGCCGCCTCGTCGATCGCGCCGAACCTGTTCGATGCACTGCAGCGATGGGAGGCGGTGACTTTGCCGCTAAGAGACTTGTGCGATGCGCTCGATGCGGGTGATGTCGAAGGCAGCTTCGCGTTCGATCCGTCGCACTGCGCCGCGCCGCTGCCGCGCAGCCCCCAGTGGCTGGACGGCTCGGCGTTCCTCAACCACGGCCGGCTGATGGAGCGCGCGTTCAACACCGCGCCGATTCCCGACTTCGACACCGTTCCGGTGATGTACCAGGGCGCGAGTGACGACTTCCTCGGGCCGACCGATGACGTGCACCTGCCAAGCGAGACCGACGGCATCGACTTCGAAGGTGAGTTCGGCGTGATTTGCGGACCGGTGCCGATGGCAGTGACGGCCGAGGCCGCGCTGGCCTGTATTCGCCTCATCGTCCAGGTCAATGACTGGAGCCTGCGCGCGTTGGGGCCGCGCGAGATGAAAACCGGCTTCGGCTTCCTGCAGGCCAAGCCCTCGACCGCGTTCGCGCCCGTGGCCGTCACCCCCGATGAACTGGGCGATTGCTGGCGCGACGGACGCGTGCAGATGCGACTGCATGTGCAGTGGAACGGCGAACGCTTCGGCGAGCCGCACGGTGGCGAGATGAATTTCCACTTCGGCCAGCTCGTCGCGCATGCGGCGCGCACGCGCAGGCTCGCGGCGGGCACGATCGTCGGTTCGGGCACGGTCTCGAACGTGGCGCGCAGCGCGGGGTCGGCCTGCATCGCCGAGCGCCGCGTGGTCGAGAAGCTCGACCTCGGCGCGATTCACACCGGCTTCATGAATTTCGGCGATCGGGTTCGCATGCAGGCAACGTTCGATGACGGGCGAGAGGGGCCGTTCGGCGTCATCGATCAGCGCGTAGTCGCGGCGCGCTGAGCGGGGGAAAGCATGCACGTCATCGTCACCGGAGCGAACGGCTTCGTGGGTCGCGCGCTGGCCCGGCGACTGGCCATGGCTGCCCGGTTGGGCCACATGCCCATCGACCGGCTCTCCTTGTTCGACCTCAGCTTCGACGACGCGCCGGAGGAAGCCTTCGTTCGTCATCTTCCCGGCGACTTGGGCGATATGGCGTGGCTGCGCCGTACGTTGGCAAAGACGCCGGTCGACGTTATCTTCCACCTCGCCAGCATCCCTGGCGGCATGGCCGAGCAGCACTACGAGCTGGCGCGCCGCGTGAATCTGGAGGCAACGACGGTGCTGCTCGAAAGCGGCAAGGCGCAGGTCGAGGCAGGCAGGCGCGCGCCAGTGTTCGTATTTGCCAGCACGATCGCTGTGTTCGGCGCGATGCCGGCGCTCGTCACCGACGAGACGTTGCCGCACCCGCTGATGACCTACGGCGCGCAGAAGCTGATCGGCGAGACGCTGGTGAACGACTTCAGTCGCCGCGGCTGGGTCGATGGCTTGTCGCTGCGCCTGCCTGGCGTGCTGGCCCGGCCGCCGGCGCGGACCGGTCAGCTCTCGGCGTTCATGAGCGACATCATCCGCGAGCTGGCTGCCGGCCGGCCGTTCACCTGCCCGACATCGCCGGATGCGACCACCTGGGCCTCGTCCTTGCCCTGCGTGATCAACAACCTCGTCCACGCGGCGACAGCACCCATGGTGTTCCCTGAGGCACGACGGACACTCACGCTGCCGACCTTGCGCTTTTCCATGAAGGAACTCATCGATGCCATTGCTGTGGTGCATGGTGCCGGCGTCAACACGCTGGTGAGGTTCGAGCCGCAGGAACGGATCGAGTCGCTCTTCGGTCGCTTTCCGCCGCTGGAGACACTGGCAGCAGCCGCGCTCGGGTTCAGCAGCGACATCGATCTCACGGCGCTCGTGAGGCGGGCTATCGTCGACGACTGAACAGTGTCAGGCGTCGAGCGCCACGAATTGGTCAGCGACGAAGCGTCAAGGGCTGCTTTACAGAGCGTCACTGGTGTCACACCGCACTCCCGCGGTGGTTCACCAGGAGATGCCATGACCAGCAAGTCCAGTCGAGGCCACCTCTTGAGCGCGCTCGCGGAACTGACCACGCTCGATCGCGCCGCCCTTTGCCCAGCGTTGGATCGCCGCCTTCGGCGTGCCCGCCCCGAAGAGCTACCAGTTGCCACCCTGCTGCGCCAGGCGCTGGCGTGGCACCTGCCCGCGCGACGAGAGCAGGGCGATCGAGACTTGGGTTTGACCGGTACGCACGAGCGTCAGGCGTAGGATGTCTTCCATGCCGTGGCGCCGATGCCTAAGTGCGATTTGGAGACGACGCGCGATCGTCTCGATCATCGTGTCGCCGGCGATGCTCGCCGTCCCGTTGCTGTCCCGCGCGCAGCCGGATGGGACCACGCCCGCCTCGGGGGCGCTCCGCCGCGTCGGCGTGTTCACCCCAGGGACGCGCGAGGCCGACGAAATCCTGGGGGTGCCGTTCTACGCTGAAATGCGCAAGCTCGGCTGGAGCGAGGGGCAAAATGTGGCCTACGACCGCGTCTATGGCGCCGATCGGATGGAGATGCTGCCGCAGCTTGCTGCGGAGCTCGTCGCTCGTCAGCCCGAGTTGATCTTCGCTGTATCGCCTCCGACGTCACGAGCCGCGAAGCAAGCGACGTCGACCATTCCGATCGTCTTCGCAGCGGTCGTCGATCCGGTGGCGGCGGGGCTCGTCGCAACCTTCGCTCGCCCGGGCGGCAACGTGACCGGGGTGACCCAGACGATCACCGAATCGCTCGCCCCCAAGCGCCTGCAGGTGCTGCGCGAGATCATTCCCGGCGTGCAGCGTGTGGGCCTGCTGGGCAATCCGGCGGACCCGGGCTCGCTCGCGGACGAGGCAGCCCTCACGCCAGTCGTCACAGGTCTCGGAATGTCGATGGTTACCGAGAAGGCGACGAACCCCGCTGAGTTCGACGCCGCCATCGCGCGCCTGGTCGAGAGCGGTGTCAGCGCGATCATCGCGGCCAGTTCGATCGCGGTGACGCGGCGCGCTCGGCTCGTCGACATGGCGCATCGTGCTCGCATCCCCGTGGTTGGATTGAACTTCCCGATGGCGCAGGCCGGCGCACTCTTCTCGTTCGGCCCGTCCCTGGCTGATCAGACGAGACGCGCCGCGCATGTCGTGCATAAGGTCTTGACGGGCAGCAGGCCGGCCGAGATTCCGGTCGAAGCGGCAAACGTTCTGGAGCTCGTCGTCAACCAGCGCAGCGCGAAATCGCTGGGAATTGTGATCCCGCAGGCCGTACTGTTGCGCGCGGAGACGGTGATCGAGTGAGCCGAAACAGACGTGCAGCGTACGGCGCCGCGATCGTCGGCGGCAATAGTGCGGTACGCATTTGGGCGCCCGGAGAAAGGAGCTCGAAAAGCCAGTAATCGATGCTCCTAACGAGCA
>Ga0068868_100001115_pt1 | contig 18390 bp, 21 predicted proteins | sample KBSMisM42_FD_64660 | JGI IMG/M metagenome (GOLD analysis project Ga0068868, IMG submission 64660) | Miscanthus rhizosphere microbial communities from Kellogg Biological Station, Michigan, USA - KBS Miscanthus M4-2 | ecosystem: Host-associated > Plants > Roots > Rhizosphere > Soil ...
GCAGAGGCTAAAATGCTAGTGATAGAGCCAGTAGCGGTGAAAGTCTTGCTTAAGGTAGTAGTAGAGGTAGCGCTGTTATAGGTTCGTGTTGTTGCTTGCGCTCTCTCGAAACCAAGTCCATCACCTACGACTATCTCGCCTGTCAGGGTTGTATCTGCTCTGGCCGGTGTTATTGTTGATTGTGATAAAGCAATCCAGTTCGTTCCAGTTGATGCGTCGGTAAAGTTCATGGTATGATAAAGCAGTTCGCCGTCTAGTGTCATGACATTATGATTCTCTCCAAGAGAATACCATTCGGAATATTTTGGTATATTTGTAAAAGGGTTGTTACCTAAGAAATGTCGGACTTTACCTGATAAGGTGTAAATGATAGGAAGGTTAGCGTCTATCTTTCGCTGGTTCTCTGGTAGGAAACTCATTTCAGATTACCTCCGGCTTCTTTTACGGCTTCATAGATTTGCTGCATACAGGTCTTACAAATGGGTTTTTCTCCTTCTGGGTAGTTCTCAACGTTTACCGATTTTCCGCATTTGCCGCAGGTATCGGCTCCTGTGATAGTTCCGGCCTTGATAATTTTTAGAGCGACTGAATCGGATATTGGTATCTTTATGTTAGCGCCTTGCTCTGCTGCTTGTTTAACCATAATTAACAAAGAAATATCCCTTGCGATTGAAAGTGAGAACTAAAGGTTAGGTTAAGGTTCTAATACACACCAGTCAAAAGTATGAAAACTGCCTGCTGTTTGTTGTATTGATAACTTGCATTCGTTGGCTATCCAGAAAGGTCCTGAGTCTACAACAGGGGATAAAGGTTCGACGGTATAATCACCAGTATAGGTTTCCAGCCAGAAGCGGTGAGTTGTACCTGCGCTATGGACTTTTGAATACCATCGTACTTTCAAAGTTTCGGCTGCTGCAAGTGGGGTTAAATCTATGGAAAATTGATAATACTTTGAGCCTGCAAAGGTTCCCAAGACCTGCTCTGTTCCGTCTGTAAGGGTTTGGCCTTCTGCTGTTGTTGTTGGTCCTGCCATTGTCTTATCTCTACTTTTCTCCAGAGGTCACGAATGAACTAACCTTAATCATTGTCATAGTGGATGCAGTAATATCGCCGGTATTGGAGTACCTACAGCACTAGAAACGTTTGAAGCCGTAGCGCCTGCGGTATATGGGTCGGGTAGCGCTCCGTAGGTATGTGCTACATTATAATGCCATGCATGAGTTGAAGTACTCATAGATACACCTAGGACGTTTATCACGTTTGTATTTGTAGAAAGAATATCAATCTGGCCGGTTGCTGTATCCTGCTCATAGGCTAACCAGTAAAGGCCGGGTTGGAATACTTGAAGCCCTGCTGTTATTGTTGTTTCGTAGATTTGGGGAGCGCCACTGGTATCTATACTGCCTGTATCAAAGATTAAAGCACCAGGGTAAGTGTTGCCGTTATCTGCATAAATTCCGGCTCTCGAATGTCCGGTTGTAGATGCTGTCCTTACCCTGAACTGAATTTTATCGAACTTGGTTGTTCTTGATACTATTAAAGGTAAAGCCCAGAGAGTGTTAAGCGCTGGTGAAGTTGTAGAAGTTAATAGGGCAGTTGCAGTACTTGATGAGAAGCCTGCTATCCATCCGATGTTTGTAACGGCCTTTCTAACATAGTAGCCGTAGAGGTTAGGGTTTGGCCTCGCTATTACCTGCCAGTTTGCGCCATCGGATTCTATATGAATCCATTCACCGGGGTATATTCTATAAACAAGAGAGCCGTCTATTGTCTCTGTACTATTAGCGTCAACTGTTATAATGTTGGTAGAAGCGACAATGTCAGTCCTATAGATTTTGTATATGAAACCTGCTATTCCTACGGCTGTAGGTAAGTTAATGGTTATTGCTCCACTGGTAGCATCTGCCCTAATAATTCTAGTAGTTGCAAGAGCGGTATAAGGAGAATTTGTGTTATTAATAGAAACGTCACCGCCCATTATGCCGTTTATTATTGGAGTCGTTAGGGTTATTCCTGCTAAAGTATTACTTGCTGTGAATGCGCTTGTTCCGTTCCCTGATACTACGCCTGTCAGTGTTCCCGCTCCTGTGCCGCCATCGGCTACGGCCAATTGAGCGGCTGCTGTTACTGCGCTGGTACCATTTCCTTTTAGGACTCCTGTGAGAGTTGTGGCTCCTGTCCCACCTTCGGCAACGGTAACGGTAGCACCTGCAGTTATCGCGCTTGCTCCATTACCCTTCAGGATTCCTGTCAGGGTGGTGGCTCCGGTTCCGCCCCTGCCTACGGCTAGTGTTCCGGTAAGACTTGCTAATGCACCGGCACCAATTAAATCCCATGTTGTTGCGTTCCAGCGATATATCGCCAAGCCGTTAGATTCTATAAAAAGCCAGCCTGCAGGTAGATTGGTCCAAGTGCCTCCGGTTCTGTCGGCTGTAGTACCTCTTATGATATTTCCGACATGGTAGGTTATGGTCATTAGGTTAGATTTGCACCTCTACAACTGCACCGTTTAGTCTTGTTTTATAGAATAGGCCGTCATTGTTAGAATCTATGGTCTTTGTATATCTCCTGATTGTTCCTGTCGATGGACTTGCTGGCGCTGATATTGCTACAAGGTCTTCGTAAGATAATGATTTTCTATTTCTCTTAATGTCTCCAAGATTCTCATCGTCTACTGTTGTTTGATTTCCTGTGGTTGATAGATCAGCAAAATTATCATAAGTTAATGCGCCGCCGTTGATTCTAGTCCATTGAGCGTTTGCTGTTATGTTACAGGATACCGCAGAAGGAGCATAAGCACTCAAGTCCCATACCACACAGGAATTAAATTCGTTGTCTCTACCGTTTACGTCTTTAACTCCATTTGTTGAAGATGTAAAGCCCTGATACATGAGATTATCGAAGCGGTTTCTGTTAGAACCTGTTAGACCTGATGTATAAGTACCTGTATGCTCGAATGACACTCCTATGTTGGTTGTAGTTATCCTTATGTTAGAGAAAATATTTCCGTTTATTACTCCACCATTAACACCATCCCATTCTGTTCTTAAGGCTATGGCTTTACCAGCGTTGGTAATCTCCATGTCTTTGAAGAAACAGCCGTTTACCTGTGCTGCGAATAGTGTGCTGTGTAAATCAATACATGTCCAGAGACGGGGTGAAGAGCCTGCGGCTTGACTATATTTGCCACCTATTACACCAGTACCTAAAAGAGGGGTGGAAGATGGGTTAACTGTCCAGACACTACCAGAATAACCAGCAGGTACATTGATAGCGGCCCTAGTTGCATCAACAACGGTATTAATTCCTAATGCGGTGAATCCTGCGAATCCTGCGCTAAGATTATACGTCGTTGGCCTGAGTTGGATTAAGGCATTATTACCTATAGAAATAGCGAAGTTAATTGCATCTTCGGGGTTAGCATAATCTCCGTCTAGTTGTCCACGCCTTCCACTTTTTACCTTAAACTTACTATCTCTCGAATCTTGATAGACGATATATGTTGGTAGAGTGTTGAAAAGATCGACTATAATATCTGCTGTTACGTCTGGATTCCAAATTGTTCCGGTAAAAGTATTTGCAGGGTTTCTTAATGCAAGTGTAGAATCAAAAAAGGTCTTCTTACCAGTTACGTTCTGGGTATCACTGTCACCAAGGAAAGCGCCCGCTGGATTGGCTTTAGTAGAAATATTGGCCGTTCCTCCTGCGGTAGTCAGGACACCGGCTGACAGGGTAGCGACTCCAGTTCCACCTCCGGCTACCGGTAAGGTCCCATAATCTAGTGTTGTACCGGCACTGTTGACTTTAAGTGGTTGATTGGCTGAACCTCTTGCTAACCGTACGAATTTGGTAGCGTTGTTTACTAGGATATCTCCGGCCGCTTGAGAGGTTGCGGTAAGAGTGTTATCGGTAGTATTGATAGTTTTATTGGTTTGAACCTGGGTGTCAGTAGTTCCTACGAACTCTCCGGCAAGTCCTATAACCTGTCTTAGAGAATCTTTTGATAGTCCGAAATCACCCAAAGTAGTACATAGAGAAGGCTATCTTTTTCGTTAATTACAAGTAAGGATATTGTGGGTCTTCTGGCATGATTAGGTTTATGATACAGCGGCAGTTATAATGAGTTCCATCCGGTCCCTGCTCCCCTGGAATAGGCACGGAGTTATCATCGAAATCCCAACTCTGATTGTCTAAATTTAGACATATAGGACAAACGCGTTCATCATGACTTGTCTTCCATTGTAGTTTAGGTTTCTTGGTTATTGATTCTGTAGATAGTTGAGGAGTCCAATCTTCCTCACTTGAGTATAGTGAGGCTCCACTTAATGGCTTTGATTTTATTTGTAGTTGGAGAATCTTGGCTCTCGTTGTCAAGGCTAACGTTCCCGTTGCCGCTTGCGTTGCTGTCATTGTTACGTATGATTCCAGATTGACGCTTTCCTTTTTCTGGATTTTTAGTTGGATTTTTCTCCAAAAGGAATCTACTGTTTTATCGGTTTGCTGTTTGATAAGAGCAATGTCTTGCTCGGTAGGGTAGGGGTTAGTTTTTGTTTTCTCGTTTACATAGCGGGTAGAGATTTGGGAAATGACTGATAACGCGGCTCTGGTATTGTCGTAGACCAATGTCCCGTATCGGACTTTCAGACTGTTAATATCAGGCCATCTTTTATCTCTCTGCATCTGCTCGGCTATCTTGACGTAGGTTCTGGCTAAGGCTCTTTCAATCCTTAACACTTTTTGAGAACGGTCTAATCTTAGGTCGGCTATTTCTATTTGTTGAGTGAGCGAGGACGATGCCATTGTTTAGACTCTTCAGTTATTTCTTTGGCGTGTTTATTGATAAGCATCACAGCGTCCTCCATTCTTTTGACGTAAACCTCGATATGGATTTTGTGTCCTTCCGGTGTTGGCTCACTATACCATCTGTTATACATATTTAAAATATAGTCTCTCTGGTTTATGAGGTTGCTGGTCTAGTTTGAGCGGTTGGTAAACCTTTGTTTGCTGGTGCTGCTACTGGATTAACTCCTGCGATTCCCGGTCCTTGCTGGTCTTGCTGTTGTTGCATAGCCATTTCCTGTGAAAGCATGTTGTTACCTAAAGACTGCTTGGCTAGTTTCTCGGCGTTCATATCGTCATTATATTTCCCAAGGTTCGCCTCTGTCCTTGCTATGTCTCCGTTAAGAAGGCCTGCGTTTACCCAGCCGAGAAGGGCAGACGACATATCGAGGAAAGAATCGGTTCTAATGTTTTCATACTCGGTTACTATGCGGAAGGGGATTTGTTCGCCTACTGGTAGCATCTTTTCCAATTGCGGCTTATAGTGTTGCTTCCACATGACTTGATCAAATTGTGAACGCTTGAACTTTAAGGGTCCGTCGTACCATTGTTGCAGGCTTTTCTCTAGAGTTGCCCTGTTCGGGTCGTCCTCAAAGGCTACGCCAATAGGAACGGTGAAGGCTCTCATTATTGCTTTTTCTCCGTCCCTTGTTACCAGGTTTAGTTTCTCCAGGTCGTGGGTAAGTGGGATAACCTGTATCTCGATATCGTCGTTGTAGAAAATTGTTTTGCCTCTCTTGAAGTTGCTTATTATCTCCCGCATCTTTGCGGCTGAACGTGGACCGGTTGTTTTAACCAGCATGATAGGTGCCCACAGGCTTTTGATAATTTCAGGCATACTCGTTTCGTTGGCTACCCTGTTACGTTCTCCTATAGCGATAACGTTCTCAGCGGTAGACATTCCGTAGTATAAGGCGTTAGGGGTAATATGCCAGTCATCAACTTCGTAATGGAGAATGTCTTTCGCTAGTAGGATTCGCTTGTTTTTGGTATAGTCTTTGTATTCTACTCCGAGAAAGCGCCATGTTCTTCTGTCAACCCAGACTCTTCCCAAACGGGCAGAGGCAAGGGGAATATAACGGATAGGAAAACCTTCGCCGTCGTACTGTCGGACCTGTACGGCTCTACCGAAGGCGTGAGCGCTGGCTATCAAAGCGATCTGTCTTTGAATCATATCAAGTTCGTCGTCCCTGTTCATGATCTCCTCAAGCATATCGAGATAAGCGTCGTTGCTCTGTATCATCTGGAGGGCGGCTGTCTCTCTTGCTTTGTTGGCGTATCTTCTAGGAAGACCGAGGCTTATCGTCGTGTTCTTGCCTAGCATAAAGTAGGAAAGGATTGATAGGGCTAGTTTGGTACCGCCGTCGCGTCTAACGTTCTCATGGATTCTTATCTTATCAGTTGAGGAAAGCGGGTCAATCATTTTGGTAGCGATAGCGCCTGGAAAGATAGCCCTTAACTGTTTCTCGTCTACTGGAGCATACTGGTCGAGTTCTTCTATTGCTGCACCGCCTAGGTACTTGGTAGCCCATTCGGTGGCTTCTGGCCTTCTTGTGAAAAAGTTCTCTATCGTGCTTTCTTTCTCGTCAAGTGTCATTAAGATTGGGTTATGCTTCTTGTTGTTAGAAGTGATTAATGCTACTGTCTTTTTAGGTTCTGAACGTTTCGGCATTTAATATATTGGAAGTAAAGTAAGCAAAGGAAAGTAACTAATCCCTTACCTCGTGGTCAACTTCTGGAATAGTTTCCGAATAATAAACGACGTTCTCGCCTGGCCGAACTCCTATCCTTCGCTCTTTGTTTTTGTATAGGTCGTCTGTTGCGCTGCCTTCCTCTTTGTCGGTCATGAGGTCTACTGTATTACCGCCTCCTTCGCCTGATTCGGAGAACTCGTCGCTATGGGAGGTGACTAATTCGTCCTCATAGTCTGTTTCCAATTTTCTTTTCTCCTTAGTTTAAACGCTGTGCAGAACATCATAAAACAATCTAAGATATCTGTATGAGGACTTAACTCTTTGTCTAGTTGGCCTGTGTCCGAAAAAACAGCGGAGCGTAGACCTATGATTAACTCGTTGAACCTGGGGTCTATGGCAAAGAGTTGTCTTGGGTCTTCTATCAGTTGGCGGGCGTGTGAGGCCATAAAACCTTTAGACTCTACGTTGAATATCACCGGCACTACCTTCATGGCGTGGTTTAGGTCCAAGCCTCTCGTCTTGTAATCTTGCATCTTTTTATGGATATATGCCCAGTTGTTGTTTTCTCCTAACCTCGTTTTAAGCGACATACAGAACTCCATCCTGCTTGTTGCGTCTACGAATATGTTCCGGATGTTTTTGTAATCCTGGTTATAGCGTAGGATTCTTTCTATCATTCCCTCGTACTGTGGGGATTGGATTTCCTCTGCGACCAGTATTCTAATCTTCTTTAACTTGGGTTCCCATTCCCCTATCAAAATACCGAATCGAGAACTTGAATAACCTAAATCGATGGCACAGTACTTCTCGGTCATCGGCCTTAACTCGGTAAGCGATGCTATCGCTTTGTCAATGGCTGATTGGGCGAACAGGTTACCGCTTACGGATATAAACGCGGCTTCGTAATACTGAGGGTATAATGCGCCTAGTCTTAATTTCTCCTCGTCTAAGAACTCCTGCGTTATCAGGCCTTCTTTAACACCGTCCTGTGCTGTGACGTGGAATATTTTAAAATCTCGCTCTGTTAGGCTTTGCTGCTTTGGAAGGTACTGGTTATAGAGTTCAAAGGTTTGACCATGTGTACCTCTAGGCGGGCTTTCAATAAGCATGGTTCCGTCGGTATTAGCGAGGCGGGAGAAAGCGGCAGCGAATAAGGGAGCGTCGTCTTTTATCTGTGCTACCGTTGGGTCACTCATATGGATATGGCCTACGTTAGACCATGACCACATTCCACTTTCAGCCATTCCTAAAGCGATAATCCTAGTGGGTTGGAGTGGGTTGTCGGGGTTCTTTATAGTTGCAATCTTTACCTTTGTCTTTTGTTCTCGAAAGAGTAACTCGCTGGGTTCGGTGATTAAGTACTTTCTAGCGTTCTCGCTGTTTATAATACGAGTCTTTAGTTTAAGAAGGTGTTCATCTGCGTGGTACTGTGTCTGTGATACTACGAGAATGTCCTTGCCCTTGCAGTTAGTAAGAGAGCGTTGAAAATCTTCCTCTAAACCTCCGAAGGAACCGCCTACCTTCTGACTCTTTATCTCCATCCTACGTTTGTACTTGAAGCCTGCCTTCCAAACGTCGTACTGCCATGGTGTTAGGTGTTTGACTAATTCACCTGTTCGTGGGTGACGGATTAAGCCAACCCATTCATAAAACTCTTGAGGGTCTAATGGAATTTCTTCTTGCGGGAGTTGTTCTAATTCTTCCTCATACAGTGGGGATTGGGTTTGTTCCCATGGGTTCCACTCGCCTATCTGTGCCATCTGTTGTTATTGGTAGTTTAGAGATAGGAACGGTTATACTTTTGGATGTTGGTCCTTTCTCTAGCATCTTGTAAAACATCATATTACATTCTACTATCTTTTTTACTGCTTCCAATCTTGCTCTCTGGTCCTGTGAGTTCTCTGCTACGTCCTTACTGATTTTGATACAGTAGTCTAGGCTTTGTTTGACCTTTAGGGCTGCTGACTCTAAGGATTCTTTTGTTATTTCTAACCATGCTTCTTTATCCTGTTCTCGAATATGCTCTTTGTAGTAGTAGAATCTGCGGCGTTTGATGTTTAACTCTTGCATTATTTCCTCATCGCTTTTGCTTAAATTGTCGTGTAAATAGCGCTTTAATCTGTTTATTTCGGCGTTAACTTGTTGGGATGGTGGTCTTCCCATGGCTTAATGTGCAATGAAGTGCAATTTAGTATTTTGGTTTCTTTCCTTTCTTTTTCATCCTCTTATGACCTTACTCTTTGGTATCTTTTCCTGTTTGATATCGCTTAGTATTTGACTTAGGGTTTCTCTACGTTTGTCTACTGCCTTTTGTAGTTCTGGAGTTGGTTGGACTTTGCGTCTTAGGTCTATCATTTTATTTCGTTACCTTGCGAAGGACTTTCGTGTCTGTCCCCGCTATGGCTGAGTTAGAGAACTGGTATCCAATCCTGGATTTCCTACCGTCGATTATAGGTTTCCAATAAGATTCGTGAACTCTTAGTATAAAATCACCGAAAAATGGAAAAGTTTCTATAACTGTGTTAGCAAATGTAAATATTTCGTCTTTTCTATCTCCTACCTGTTCCCTTGTGGTTTCTCTGGTTATGTAATTTGTACCGTTACACTTTAGACACTTCCAGCCTGTAGGACTGTCGGGGTGTTTTTGCATTAAATGATAGTCCTCTGGGTTGTCTTTCATATCCCTTGAGCACCACGCGCAATAAAGCGTAGGGAACTTGTCTGAGTTGCCGGCTGCGTGTTTTCCCTCCGTTGTTTCTAAATAACCACGGTTGAACCAGAAACTCCATGAACCGGACCACTTTAAATCATGCTCTGGTCTTAAAACCTGTTCAAATGTTTGATTACCTAAATAGTATTTTTTAGCGTCGTCATAGTTGTCGGCTGGATATTCTTTGTACCTTTCGGCTATGTCGTGGAAGTGGCTTTTATGTCCGTTGCAACAACAACCGATACGTTTTATGGTATCACATGTGGCTTTTATCAAGCCTTCCAGTGTTTGAGGAGTTTCATAATGGTCGTCGTGTGCGCTGATTGGTTTTCTATACTTGTAGCCTCCCAGTTCTAAGCCTCGTTCCTGTGCTACCTGTTCGCATATCTGAATTTCTTTGTTGTTTACCCTGACGTTGTTATCAAGGAGGTTATCGTATTCTACCCTTGATTCAAAGTAGCGTTCTAGTTGTTCGTTGGTAAGGGTGTGGATGTTTTGGCAAACCATTAGTCTGCCACTTGTCAGGTGTTCTGCTAGTTTGGCGTTTTCCTGATCTCTTGGGTCTTTATACTTGTCTGGTAGGTAACGGTGAAGGAAAGAGGCAATTGGTTTACCTTCAAAAATCTTTTTAAGTTGAGTAGAAATCTGGTTAAGGGGAAAGTCGTATTCGGCAGCACCTAACTCGATACAGCGCTCCATTATCTGGCCGAGGCGGAGGATTCGCTTACCTTGAGAACTATCTTCTCTTTCTATTAGGTCGATAAGGGTAGCCTGTTCGTTCTTGAGGTTGAAAAGTTCGCTTTGATCGTTAACTTTCAGTACATCAGACACTAGATACCGTAGAGTACCTTATGGTATTGAGTATTTATACTATAACTTTATTTCTCCTTCTTTGCTTTGTACGGAGGATAGTGTTACAGCATGGACAGCGGGTTAGGTCGTTACTAAACCACATTTCGCAGGGATTACAGCGTTTGTTCCCTCTGACGTAGAAGCGTAGGTCTTTATCGGTTACGTACTTTAAGCAAATCCCACGACACGGCATTATTTCATGAACTTGGCTGCTGTGTTTCCGTTGTTGTTATCTACTGTTAGTTCAAGATAGCCGTAATTGCTATTGTCGCAGAAGGTCCAGACCTGATCAGTTCCGCAAGAATAATGACTTTTGCCGCCGGCTCCGCTTTGATACCAGTTCATGCTAGGTGCTGAGGACATTACATGATTATGCCCAACGATTTCATATAGTGTCACTGTACTTGGCAGCGATTTCTCTAATTGACTGTATAGACTTGCTGCTTCCGCTGGATGATGGCTGTTCGGTGGTACATGTCCCGCTTTGTGACTTACTGCTATTACTGTTTTTAAACCAGAGTGACTCGATACGGCAGAAATGGCAGTCTTTATCTGGCTTGGTATGTCTCCGTTTGTGTTGAAGCCAAGGACCAAAGTCGAGTTCCCAATAATTAAGGACCATGAGTCACCACAATAGGCTAGGGCTTCCTTGTATAAAGCCGTTGAGCCGTCCTCTGTTGCGTCGTGGTTCCCGATTACACATTTGTCGAAGTGTAAGCCTTTGAAGTAGGAAAGGTCTGAACCATAGCCGAGGTCTCCTAGTCCTATCTTTAGGTTACAGTCTCCTTTGGACATAAGAGAGGGAACAATAGAACCTTTTAAATCTCCGACCAGGCATACTTTGGTTGTTGTACCTGTTGGAGTTGGGGGCGGGTTTGGCGGTACTGGTGGCGGTGGTGTTGGCGCTGCTTTGGTCGTGTTATAAGCGATTACATAACCAGAGACGTTTGATTTACTGAGTTGGATTAGTTTTATAGTTGAGTATTTTCCTTCTACTGCTTTGCCTATCGCTTTCACGATCGCGTCACGGGCTTTGCTGTCCTTAGATTTAGCGTTTACCAGAGAGTGAGGAACTAGGGCTATAGAAATTACCAGTAGGATTAATACCCACGTTAGGGCTATTTTGTTCAATATTGGTTACTAAGAAGGGTTACAGATAAGTTTTGCTAGAGATGGCGAGAAACAAGCGACAACAGACTTTTTTTTTCGCAAGAAGTAACTGTTATCTACACTTCGCCACTCTTGTTTTATAGACACTAGTATTTCTTTATTTCGTCTAATGCTGTTCCTTTCTCTGTTTCAAAGATAGGAATATAGTTTAGTATTTGCTCTGTCCAGCCTGAGATTAAGCATGTTCTTGGATCATTCTGTGGTACTTGCAGGGTTGAGTATCCATTAAGGTCTAGTGAATAGAAATAGGTGTTATGGTTTATCTTGTTCTTGTATTCGTTCCAGTATTTGTATACTGAATCGTCGCCGTTACTGTATCCGTAGGTTCTATCGTCTTCGTTATAGCATTGCATATCGGAGATCAGGATTATTCTATCGACTTTTAGGTTGTTCTGAATGAGATATTGCATACAAAGATGAGCGTAGGTACTGCCTCCGATGTTAGTATTATCGATTATCTTGGTGTTATTCAATAATCCGTTTCTAGGGTTTAGGTTAAGCCTTGCTAATCGGTCAGCGAATGTACAAACTATCGCATTATCCGAAATCTTGTTGCATATTGCTCCGAAGACGTTAGCGATTTGTTTTAGTTTCATTTTGGATTTACCGGAGATATAACTGTCCATTGAGCCGGAGTTGTCTGTGAATATAGCCGTTGTTCCTGTTAGTCTAGGAATGTTTTCTACACTGATATCTATCGCTTGCTCCAGTCCTTGCAGTAGTTTAACGGTCTTGGTACTGGTGTTTGATTCTAGTTCGTTATATGCGGATAGGAATCTGAATGGGAATTGCTTGGACTTTCTTATTATCTCGGGATTGGTGAGTTTCTGATATGCTTCCTCTACCTCTACGTCGTTGTCTAGTAGGTTTCTAAGGTTTCGGATTAGTGCCATGATAGGCATTAGTTTTAGTGCTTCTGTCCAAGTCTCTTTGTTAGAACCTTTAGTAGAGATTAGGACTTCCCATGTGTTGGCTGAACCTAGTTCGCTCTTTGCTATCTTCTTAAATAGTGTACTCTCTGCTTCGTCTCTTGGTTTAGGATGTACCAGTCTAATAACGTCCCTGAGTTTAACGCTTCCTTTTCTATCATATTTAGAATAGCGATACTCATCAAAGTTATGCATCGTCTCTGCTAGTCCTTTCTTTAGTGCTGCTGGTAGTGAACCTTTCTTGTCTACATTTCCGATGTTTCCTATCTTTGATACTAGATAGGCTATCACTTCGGTCAGTTCGTCTACTCTCTTGATTATCTTGGGAGTGTATTCTTTAATGAAGAGTTTACATTCTGGGATAAGTGAGGCTTCCGCTAGTAATACGGTGGATATTGATCTTAGGTTGAGTTTTGTTCTAGCGTATGCTGCTAACTGTAGGATAAATTTAGGATTCTCTTTGGATATTTGATTGACTAAATCTAGGATTTTTTTCTCATGTTCTTCTACTGTTCCGTAGAATTTGGCTTCTCTTACAAGACAGGTCGCTACCACGTTGTATAGTTCACTGTAAGGATCCATAGTGAACGCTAGACCTCCCTCATAATTCGTGGTTGCAGAACTGGGTAGAGTTGACACTGTCTTGTTGAATTTACCTGTCATGTTTCTACCTGAACATACTTCTATATACGGTTTGTTGGTAAAACTGGCTTTTTTTCCACAGCGACCAATCCAAACCAGTGATCAATATCTTCTCGTTGTTGTATCCATTCCTTAAGGAGGAGTTCTTTGGCTACCTTCATATCGTCCTCTGTTATCATGTCGGTGTTGTTTGCTACGGGTAAGCGTATTTTAACAAGAATATGTTTATAGTCGTTGAATTTCTTTTCTCTCATAACTCGTTTGCGCCTTTGAATTGTACCGAGAATTTGGTTGAGGGTTCGCACCTGATCATGTTGCAGCCCTGACATGACCAGAAATAGACGTCGTTCAGGTAGTCGTAGCGGTGGACTAGGAGGGCTCCGCAGGAATTGCATTTCTTACCGCCTTTCATGTTGGTAGGGAGTTTAGTCTTTCTCAAGGTATCAAGTCCTTCCAATCTGGTAGATTCTTTATGATATTTGCTTTGATAATAAAGAATGGGTCTGGTGAATGGCCACCTTTTGAATTATGAAATTGTAACTTTTCCCCAAAGACATCTCGAAGAAAATCACGCTGTAAGGTTTTGGTTTGTATATTCTTATCTGCTTGAGGTGGAAATAATACCGTGTCTCCTACTATTGCGAATTTTTTATCCTTGTCTAATAAAATTCCTTTCTCGGTCTTGGTAAATACATCCCAGTATGGATAAATCACTCTTATCCCAATCTTTGCCAATGTATAATGTATAGCATAGGATGTTGCCTCTATAGAATAATTTGGTCTTTCTATTTCTTGGGTTTTCCAATCTATAGCAGCGACGAAATCATCTCTAATTATCCAATTATCAGGCCATCCTTTTAAGTATAAGGCCGTAATATCATAATTCATGTTTTGAAGTATAGCCGCGGCTTTCTCTGAAAATGTATTGTGATATGTTGTGTCCATTACTTCATAACCTTTCCCTTTTAGATATTCGATTCCTCGTGTTTGAAACTCATTATGAAAATAAGTCTGGAATTGAAAATTAACCAATATTAAACTCCCTCAAACAATCTTCACATATACCACAGTCAGTAAATCCTATCCCATAAACATCAATTTTTGGTAATACGATAAGGTTTGATTTGTCTTTATTACAGCGTTTGCATAGACTCATTTTCTAATCTCCTTTTTGCTATCTCGAATTTCTCAGGGTCTTTCTCTATACCTATGAACTTGCGTTTAAGGTGGAGTGTCGCTATTCCCGTAGTGCCGGATCCCATGAACGGGTCTAATACTATCTGGTTTTCTCCTATTGTAAGTTTGTTAATCACATGTTCTGCTTCGACTGTACTCTGTTCCCATTTGTGTAGGGTCTTATCAGGTGGTTTAGACTCTACAAAATCAGGTAAGGATTCTAACCCTTCCATAATGTCCTTACCTTTAACGAACCATAACATAGGTTTCCAGTAAACAAACACTCGCTTTTGCATCATATGAGCATGAGCACCTGTATGTTTTACACAGATAACCCACCAGTATTTTAGGCCGTTCTTTTGAACCAGTTCCAGAATCTTCGGAATATCATAAGTTCCTACAAATGTTATTAAACTTCCACCTTCTTTTAATAAACGGTGGGCTGTGAATCCAAGTTCTTCGTACAGGTGTAAACTCTTCTTATCATAAGGTGGATCAGTAAAGATAAGATCGATTGAATTGTCATCAATCTGTTTGCATTCCTGTACGAAGTCACCTTTTAGGAGTTTAATATTCTTTGGTAACTTGATTTTCGTTGGTTCTGCAAGAAGTGTTGTTACGGCCTCTTGCTTCTTAATTTCATTATAGACGGTACTTATCGTAGTTTTGCCCTCTCTTAACATATCTTTGGTTTGTTCGGAAGCCTTTGCAATTACAACCTTAGCCCTCTCATAAGTTCTAGTTTCTAAATCAACCTTCTTTGAAATTATTTCTGAAGTCTTACCCTTAGTGACATATGACGCTAAGGGGTCGGTTTCCAGTGGAACTCCATGACTTTTACCTAATTCCTTTTGTCTCCTACTTGCTCGTTTAGACTCAATCTCTTCTAATAGATAGCCATATTCAGCCTTCTCAAAAGGTTCTAAATGACGACGTAGAAGATTGGATATAATTACAAATTCCTCTTCATCTAAATCGTCCTTAAACTCCTTAACTATTATTGTAGGTTTTATGTTTAATTCCTGACATACTCTAAATCTATGATGTCCGTCTAAAACTATGCCTTCTTTGTTTACAATTATTGGATATGTTAGTCCCTTTTGTGCTATATCGTTCTTAAGTTTTTGATATTCTTTGTCAGGAACAGGTTTAACCTTAAGAAGGTATTCCTGTTTTATACTAATCTTCACTTAATTATCACTGAAAGTTCTTTCTGTAGTTGACAACAATCGCGTCTAATCTTTTCCTTCTGTTCCTTACTCAGCATGTTGATCATTTTAATTCTAGCAGGTTTTTCATCAAAGAGTTTTATATCATATTCACTTATAGTAGTTTGACGACTTGTAAGACACGCTAGCCCTTCACCTAGGGCTTTTTCTTTTTTTTGTATATCCTCCCTCATGAGTTCAACAAGGTATTTTGAGAAAGATTTACCCTGTTCTTTTGCTCTTTCCTCGGCTTGCGCTATAAGTGCCGCTTCCTTCAAGCCGTAAGAAAACGACTGGATTACATTAGCCATTCTTTATAATATTTATTTATTAATTATTAATACTTTTATTTATTTATAGGATTTGGGTTGGACTGGAAACGGTGGTGGACAAAGAGAAAAACAGAGGAAAAGGTTCCTTTTTCATTTGTCTTTACATTCCGAACAAAACCAAAGGTCGCCTTCGCTATCATTCCAACGGTGATACAACGTCTGCTGCTGTCTTCCACAGCCGCAGCAATGAGCCTCCCCACCATGAACCATTTCTTCCTCATCTGTTACGGGTTCTTCGTCAACCAAGGAAAAGGATCATATCTCTAGTTCCATTCCTTCGTTTTTAGTTTAAAGTGACAACGTGGGCATAGTACGAATTGTGAAGGTTTGCCGCATTGATGACAGATAGTCATATCTCTAGGTCTTCACTGGTAGTGGTTTCTTCTTTCTTCTCGGCTTGGTAATTTTCTCTCCCATCAGTTCGAGGGTAGAGTTTTCCCTGTTTTTTTCCTTCGGAACTAACGCAGCCAACGGTATACCCAGCCCAGAGGCCGTTAGGTTGCCATTCTTCAAGAACGGAGTAGATTCCAAAAGTCTTAGTTTTAGGTTGCTTTTTCATTTCTGTTGTGTTATCACTTCCAACACTTTCCTAGCCCATTCCCTATCTTTTTCCTTTTGGTCTTCGGAAAGTTCTGAATAAGGAACCCAATTAGGTTCCCACATCTCTTCATATTGATACCTTGACTCTCTCGAAACATTCCACGACATCTTATCAATAACGGCTTTAGTCCAAGCCATCCATTGCTCATGTTCTAACTCCGCTAATTGTTCCAACAAAGACTCTTTAGCCGCCATTACTACAATAGGAAGTGACATTCCTTAAGTACTCTAGCGTCCAGTTGCTGCTATAGACAACGGTATTACAATCAACCTTAGGACTGGAAGAATAGGAGTAGGCGATAGCAAACCAGAAGGCAAAGACCATAAGCCCGAGGCCGAGGAGGATAAAGATTGTTTCTTTAGTCATTTTGTATGCAAGCAAGACAGAAGCCGTCGTTTAGCCGTACACAATCGACTATCCTTCCGCAGGACTTGCATTCAATTTTCATTTCTTCAAGTCCTCTAGTTTCTTTTTTGCCATATTACAACTTGGAGTCATATTCCAAGGTATCAATTCATTTATTTCGTCAATCTTTGAAATTGGTATTGCTGGTATTGCTTTCTTTTTTAGTTTCTTTAGAATATTGATAACATCTACATCGTCATATTCTATTGATATTCCATGTCCTTCGTGATGCTCAATCAACTTATCAATTTCGGATATAGGTATCACTTTCATTTTTCTTCCAAGAGTTTATTTATTGCCAACTGGTCTTTTCCCATCTCTCTTAATCCTTCTGTTGCTAATTTGTCTACTTCTAACAGAGTATTGATATATTCTATTTCCATTTCCAATACCTTCGCTTCTTTCCAATTATCATCCCATTCGGACATTAATGCTAATTTTCTATCGATAAGGTCTTGCTTACTAAAGCCTTCATATTCTTTATTCATGTAAACTCTTCCCCACATTCAGTACATTTGTATACCTCGAGATAACCACTAACTTGTTTACCAGTAGCAATAACTTGATCACTTCCACAAAATTCACAAACTTGCATTGCTAAAGCCTTCGTAGTTATTCAAAAAAGAAAGGGGTTAACGCCTTCTCGACTGGGCTAGAGCGTCGATGTTGCCGCCGGCTATCACGAAGGATATTGCTAAGCCTATGCCGAGTACTATTAGTTGTGCGCTATGGTCTTTTAACCAGTTCTTTATTTGGAACATTATCTCTTATTTTGGGAACTTCCTTATAGGGTTTTATTAGTAAAAGGTATTTTTTTCAGAAAGTCGCCTAATTCTTTGAAATAGTTACAGTTGTCAAGGATAGGATCTCCGTAGGACTTGCGAATGTATTGGTTTGGTGGGTTGGATCTCATGCACCTGTGGAGGACTGGCGCTTTTTGTTGTGGTAAGAACGGCTCGTTTAGTGGTGTCATTCTTCCCGTTTGACTATGAACAACTTGAGGATTCCAGTAGATTGTTTTTGTTGGGCATGAAGGGTTGTTGCATTGGCTCTGAGTATTCCGGTTGTCGTTGTCTGGTAACACGCGATAACTCATTGAGTCAAAAGACAGAACGAGTTAGGCGGCATATACTCAAGACAACCACAATCTTTTTCTTCATAACAGGGAATATATTTTCTATTATATTCGTCCAGGTGGTAGGTTTTGTGGTGTTTGCAATTTCTACATAAAGTCATGAGGTTAGTCGTTTATCTCGTAGGTTCTTATCGTGGGGTCGAGTTCGGAAAGCGTAGCCGCAGCAGGGGCAGTAAGTAGACAGCATTTTCATAAACTTCCTACAGTGTGAACAGTATTTTTTCCCGTCGTTATAGCCTAACCCTACCTTTGGAAAGGAGAGGCAGAATTGTTTACAGCGGTCCATCTCTTAGTATAGGGAAATTCCTGCTCTGGTAAGTTTCTGGTTTAAAGTGTTCTTCGCTCTTGCTTCAGGGCTTTTAGTAAGGCTGCTATGTGATATCCTTCTAATCCTGTAGTTACAGGTAGGACAGCGTATGACGTCATAACCTACTTCAGATAACTTGTGCCAGAACTGGCATTTGGTACAATAAGCATGAGTTTTGTAGGAGCGTGGTATTGGTCTAAAAGTCATTTCTTTTTTCTCTTTCCGAACTGCTGGTTTTCCGTTAGTTGTGTTTGTACAAACTCCTTTTGTACTTCGGTGAAGGTTTTGTCAGACTCTTTAATGATAGTTACCTTTGCCATTAGGTTACACTCACGACACGAAAGCGCATAACTACCTACGGCTAGGAAAGTGTTCTCTGTTCTGACTCCA
>Ga0068868_100001123_pt1 | contig 18309 bp, 17 predicted proteins | sample KBSMisM42_FD_64660 | JGI IMG/M metagenome (GOLD analysis project Ga0068868, IMG submission 64660) | Miscanthus rhizosphere microbial communities from Kellogg Biological Station, Michigan, USA - KBS Miscanthus M4-2 | ecosystem: Host-associated > Plants > Roots > Rhizosphere > Soil ...
ATAATACAAAATGCATTTCCCTTCCATTCCGTCTCTGCCTGCCCGGCCGGTTTCCTGGTAATAGTTTTCTATGCTTTTAGGAATATTATAATGAATGACAAACCTGATATCAGGTTTGTCGATACCCATGCCAAACGCGATAGTGGCTACAATTACCTGTACGCCCTCGTTCAGGAATTGATCTTGCCTTTCTGTTCTTATCTTACTATCAATACCTGCGTGGTAAGCCACCGCCTTAATATCATTTTTTTGCAAAAGCTCAGCTAATTCTTCCGTTGTCTTTCTATTTGTAGTATAGATAATTCCGCTTTTCCCTTTATTCTGGCTAATAAATTTCACCAGGTTTCTTAATGTTTGCTCTTTCTTGATCTTAGGTTGTACTTCATAATAAAGATTCGACCTGTTGAAGGAAGTCGTGTAAATTTTAGGATCACGGAGATCGAGATTCTTGATGATATCGCTTTGCACTTTCGGAGTAGCTGTAGCTGTCAGAGCGATCACCGGAATATCAGGGTTTATCTGGATCATCATTTCTCTAAGCCTTCTGTATTCCGGCCTGAAATCATGTCCCCATTCCGAAATGCAATGAGCTTCATCTACAGCGAAAAAAGATATTTTCAAATCACTGAAAATGTCAAGGTTCTCCTGTTTTGTCAACGTTTCAGGAGCTACATACAACATTTTTGTTTTCCCAGTCTGCAGGTCATCGTGTATTTCCCGTATCTCTTTTTTTGTCAATGTTGAATTGAGAAAATGCGCCACGTCATCTTTGCTGCTGTAGCTTCGCACAAGATCCACCTGGTTCTTCATTAGGGCGATCAACGGACTCACAATAATGGCGAGTCCATCACTGACCATCGCCGGCAATTGATAACAAAGGGATTTCCCGCCACCGGTCGGCATTATCACAAATGTGTCGTGCCCGGCTAATACAGATTCAATGATCTTTTCCTGGTTGCCTTTGAATTTGTCAAAACCAAAATGTTCCTGGAGGGCCTTATGCAGGTCTAGTTTTTTCCTAACCGGGGGTTGTTCCGAGAGTTTTTCAATTTTCTTTCCCGCAGGTTTTTTCGCAGTAGTTGTCGCCATTTTTTCTTTTGCTCCATGCCCAGAGGGCTTTTAATTAAGGTACAGAATTTTTAACCGATCACATGGCAGGCAGAATTGAACTTTTGCACATTGAGCCTGGCTTAGGCCAAACTCCTAATGATACATTTCGCCAATTAAACGGGTAGAAAGTGTTTGAAGTGATTGCTGGAGGAATCTTTCGCACAATATTCAGGCCCGGCTAAGAGCTATCGGCAAGTTTGCGAATTTACAAAAGCATCCGCTATTTACCCACCCCATAAAGGTTAAAATTCGAACTACATCGTTTGCGTAAGGTCAATTCCTTTTAAAATACTATAAATTTGCGGCCTCGTTAACCGGCGACAATCAGCGAACTTCAAACCAATGCAGTCTTCCATTAAACAAACAGCCCGTAAAACAATACAAATGGAAGCCCAAGCCATCCAGGGTTTGAGTTCATTCATTGATGATGATTTTGAAAAGGCCATTGAGGCCATGGCAAATTGCAAGGGGCGCGTGGTAATAAGTGGCATTGGCAAAAGTGCGATCATCGCACAAAAAATTGTAGCTACTTTAAATTCTACAGGAACAGGGTCCATATTTATGCATGCTGCCGATGCCATACACGGTGACCTGGGAATGGTCCAGCGCGATGACATTGTAATGATCATTAGTAAAAGCGGAAGCAGCCCGGAAATAAAAGTATTAGTTCCACTGATCAGGAATTTTGGCAATATCCTGATCGCAATGGTTGGCAATATTGATTCCTATCTTGCTAAGCAATCGAACATTGTTCTCAATACGACCGTTGACCAGGAGGCCTGTCCGAATAATCTTGCACCAACAACAAGCACCACCGCACAATTAGTGATGGGCGATGCTCTTGCCACCTGCCTGATCGAACTAAAGGGATTTGGCTCAGATGATTTTGCAAAACTGCATCCCGGCGGAATGCTTGGAAAAAAATTATATCTCCGCATTTCGGATATCTATGGAGATAATGAAAAGCCTGCGGTATTACTAAACCAGTCCCTAAAAGAAGTGATCGTGGAAATAACGAAAAAGAGACTCGGGGCTACTGCCGTAACAGACGCTCAGAAAAATTTGCGCGGAGTCATTACCGATGGCGATCTCAGAAGAATGCTGGAAAAAGATCATCTGTCGGAAAATATTCGGGCTGAAGATATCATGAGCCAACATCCCAAAATCATTGATCCCGACGAATTAGCGGTAAATGCATTGGATATAATGCGAAAAAATGAGATTTCTCAAATACTCGTTGTAAGAGATGGAAAATATTTAGGAATGGTGCATCTTCACGACCTTTTGAAAGAAGGATTCATCTAAAATTAATTACAGGTTCAGGATATGAATAAACATCACTACGTAGCCATCATGGCAGGAGGAATTGGAAGCAGGTTTTGGCCCATGAGCCGGACCAATTATCCAAAGCAATTTTTGGATATACTTGGCACCGGTAAAACGCTTATCCAGCAGACTTTTGAAAGATATGCCAAGGTAGTGCCTGAAGAAAATATCTATGTGGTCACATCAAACGAATATTTACCCCTTGTAAAAAAACAGTTGCCCCAACTGGCTGACGAAAATATCCTGAGTGAACCTTTTCGCAAGAACACAGCACCTTGTATTGCATACATCTCTTTCAAATTAATAAAAAGGGATCCAAAGGCATGTATGATTGCCGCCCCAGCGGATCACCTGATCCTGGAAATTGACGAGTTTGTAAAAACAACCCGGAATGCCTTAAACTTTGTAGATCACCTGAATGCTTTCGTAACACTGGGGATAACTCCAACTTATCCGAATATTGGCTATGGTTATATACAACATGATACAATCGAAGCCGCCCCGGGAGTTTTTAAAGTAAAAACTTTTACGGAAAAACCCAATCTTGAATTGGCAAAAACTTTTATTGCCAGCGGGGATTTCCTATGGAACGCGGGTATCTTTTTCTGGAAAGTGAAAAACATTTTGGCTGCATTTGAAAAACATTTGCCGGAAATGTATGAGGTCTTTGCCGCCGAAAAAGAAAAATTCAACACAAAAGAGGAAGCGGCGGTGATCAACGAGATCTATCCGCAATGTTCCAATATTTCCATTGATTTCGGTATAATGGAAAAAGCTGACAACGTATATGTGATCCCCGCTTCATTCGGGTGGAGTGATCTTGGCACCTGGAACAGCGCCTGGGAGAACATGACAAAGGACCACCAGGAAAATGCCGTAGCTGGCAAAAAGGTAATATCTATAGATGCCCGCAAGTGCATGGTACATGTCCCGGATGCAAAACTCATCGTATTACAGGGCCTTGAAAATTTTATCGTGGTTGACACCAAAGATGTTTTACTCATTTGCAAGAAAGAAAAAGAACAGGAAATAAAGGATTATCTGGCAGAAGTTAAGAAAGCCGTGGGTGATAAGTACCTTTGATCAACGTGCGAAGGAAATCTGTTTATTTATCTTTAGACTAATTCGCATATTATTCTATGTCAATTCAACTTCACAATATTCTCTTCCTGGATATTGAGACTGTTCCTCAACATGACGGTCATGAAAACATGCCGGACGAATGGAAAACACTATGGGAGCTTAAGGCATCATATCTCATACGCAATAAAGAAACAGAAACCTCACAAAGTATTTATTCCCGGGCTGGCATTTATGCAGAATTTGGAAAGATCATTTGCATCAGCTGCGGAGTGATGCAGGGGATAGGCCAGGAAAAAAAATTGATCCTGAAATCTTTTTGTGGGCATGATGAAAAATTACTGCTGCACCAATTCTCTGAAACGCTGAACAAGTGGTGCAGTGATGGAAATAAATTTCTTTGCGCGCATAACGGAAAGGAGTTTGATTTTCCTTATCTCTGTCGCAGGCTTGTCGTAAATCATTTGCCCATCCCTGAAATACTAAAGCTCCAGGGAAGAAAACCCTGGGATGTTCCCCATCTGGATACGTTGGAACTTTGGAAGTTTGGCGACTATAAAAGTTATACTTCATTAAATCTTCTTGCACATACACTGGGTATCACTACCTCTAAGGATGATATCGATGGAAGTAAGGTGCATGAAGTGTACTGGAAAGAAAAAAACCTTTCACGTATCGCAACTTATTGCCAGAAAGATGTTGTAACCGTTGCGCAGATCTTTTTAAGGATGAATGGAGAGTCGCTGATCAAACCAGAGAATGTGGAAATAAAAAACTAAGTCGTTAATACTTATTATTATGACACGAACAAATTACTCTTCGGGTGCAAAATGGGAGGATATAGTAGGTTATAGCCGTGCTGTAAAAGTGGGTAATGTTATTGAGGTGACGGGCACCGTTGCTGTTGATCAAAACGGGAAACAGGTTGGTGGCACCAGTGCCTATGAACAAACCAAATTTATCCTTCAGAAAATAGAAAAAGTATTGCAGCGGGCGGGGGCTTCATTAAACGATGTAGTGAGAACAAGGATGTTTGTCACCGACATTTCACGCTGGGAAGAATATGGAAAGGCACACGGTGAATTTTTTGCCGGCATTAAGCCATGCACCAGCATGATCGAAGTCAAAGCATTGATAGAACCTGATTATTTGATAGAGATCGAAGCCACTGCTATACTGTCTGAAACCAGCCGATCCGACGGACAGGCATGATTTATGAGATTTATCAGGATTGAGAAATGGATATTGAAACACTGCGTGCCTATTGCCTGGATAAACCAGGTGTTGAAGAAGCTCTACCTTTCGGAGCAAATACCCTGGTTTATAAAGTACGCGGGAAAATTTTTCTGATAACTGGTCTCGACGAAGAAAAACTAAGCTTCAACGTAAAATGCGACCCTGACCTGGCAATTGAATTAAGAGAACAATATGATTGTGTACAACCAGGTTATCATATGAATAAGAAACACTGGAATACAATTACTGTCGATGGTTCTGCCCCCAATAAAAAACTGAAAGAATGGATCGACCATTCATATCAGCTGGTTGCTGAAAAAAACCCCAAAAAAGCAAAGAAGAGATCAGGAAAATAATATGCTCTAAATTTGATTGACATTTTCACTTTCCCCAAAGGAATACCTTTGGTATAATTTTTTTAATTTCTCTTGTTTGCATATCCATTCCAAACTTCCTAATGTAGGCACTACCATTTTTACGGTGATGAGTGCCCTGGCGACGGAATACAACGCGGTAAATCTTGGACAGGGTTTTCCTGATTATGAGATGAGCGAAGATCTCATCTCGCTTGTAAACGAGGCCATGAAAAAGGGATTCAACCAATACGTACCCATGCAGGGTTATATGCCTTTGCGCGAAGCACTGTCTGAAAAAATTGAATTCCTATATACGACTAAAGTAAACCCCGATACACAAATTACCGTTACTCCAGGGGGCACTTATGCGATCTATACAGCGTTGACAACCGTCCTTCAACCTGGCGACGAGGTAATCATTTTTGAACCGGCTTATGATAGCTACGCGCCGAACGTTGAGGTTAACGGTGCTGTTCCTGTTTTGATCAACCTGGAGTTTCCGGGTTACAAGATCGATTGGAATAAGGTGCGGCAGAAGATCTCTCCAAAAACAAGGATGATCATGCTTAATTCACCGCACAATCCGACCGGTTCTGTTTTATCTGCCGACGACATCCGTGAACTTCGTTCCATTGTGAAAGACAAAAATATTTTTATCTGCAGTGATGAAGTGTATGAGCATTTGATCTTTGATAATATTCCGCACCAATCAATTCTTCGATATCCCGACCTGCTGGAAAAAAGTTTTGTCTGTTTCTCATTTGGAAAAGTGTTTCACTGCACCGGCTGGAAATTGGGCTATTGTGTTTCTTCACCGGAACTGACGAAAGAATACAGAAAAGTGCACCAATTCAATTGCTTTTCCTGCAATTCGCCAATGCAGGTTGCTTTGGCAAAATTTTTATCTGACAGAGATTCCTATTTGCCGCTGCCTTCATTTATGCAAAAGAAAAGGGACTACTTCATAAAATTGATGCAGGCGACAAAATTCAAATTGCTGAATAGTTCTGGCAGCTATTTTATCTGTGGCACCTACGACGATATAAGTGACGAAGCTGACAAGGATTTCTCCATCCGCATCACAAAAGAATATGGTGTGACTACGATCCCCATTTCCGTTTTTTACAGGGCTGGCACAGACAATAAAGTGGTTCGCTTCTGCTTTGCGAAAAAGGAAGAAACCCTGGAGGCGGCAGTGGAACGGCTGGCGACCATCTCATGAGTTTAAATAACAGATACAAAGGGATCCTTTACATGCTCCTGGCCGCCCTTGGTTTTTCTTTAATGGGTGGTTCAGCAAAATTGTTGAAAGGAAGTTTTAATACCGGCCAGCTTGTATTTTTTCGCAACCTCGTTGGAGCGGTAGGATTAACCGCAGCTTTCATTGCCAGGCCTCCGGTCAACAAGGGAGGAAAGTTCCACTGGCTTGCTTTCCGGGGATTCATGGGCACTGTTGCGCTGTACGCGTTACTATACTGCATTTTACATCTACCGTTGAGTACGGCGATGACATACAACCTTTCATCCGCAGTTTTCATTGCTTTATTTTCATTTTTACTTTTCAGGGAATATCATGGACCCTTTGTGTTGCTCGCTGTAGTTATTGGTTTTTTAGGGATGCTCCTGGTATATAAACCCAATATGCATTTTCATTGGTATTATCACGCTGTGGGTTTGCTTTCAGGCATCGTTTCCGCCATAGCCTATATAACACTTGGAAAACTGGCACCCTATTATGATCCAAGGGTCATTGTTTCTGCATTTATCTTCTGCGGAGTATTGCTACCGTCTTTGTTTATGGTCATCGGTTGGCTTGCACACGTTCGCACTGATGATTTCTTTTTTATACAATGGAAATGGCCGAGAGGAAAGGAGTGGATCTATATCACCTGGCTCGGCCTCGCTGCCTTATTTGGACAATATTTCGTGACGAAAGCGTATGGCGCAGATAAGGCGGGAATTGTTTCAGTTTTTGGCTATGCGAACATAATTTTTTCAGTTTTCATCGGGATGGCACTGGGAGATGCTTTCCCCGACATTATCTCATGGGCTGGAATTTGTTGCATCATTTTTAGCGGAGCTATTATCTCTCTCATAAAACACCGTTCCTCCAATTAAGGATAAGAAAATTTCTTTGAACCAATACTTATCGTATATTTGCGATAATAGATTAATGCAGATGGCCTTTCACAAAAAAGAAGAATTTGGTTTAAAAGAACAATCGCTGGCGGCTTTCGCCAAAGCAGTCAGCCACCCGGCTCGTATTGCGATCTTGAATGTGCTGGCTAAAAAAAATGAGTGCATCTGTAATGAAATAGTGGAAGTATTACCGCTTGCCCAGAGTACAGTCAGCCAGCATTTGAAAGAATTGAAAAATGCCGGTCTTATCACCGGCGAAGTTGACGGACCCAGGAGCTGTTATTGCATCAACTGGAAGGAATTTGAAAAATTCAACAATGATTTTAATTCGCTTTTTGAGAAATTGAAAGAAGCAAATGCAAAGTGTTGTTGAGACTTAATCGGGATTTCTTTAACTATAAAAACAAAGCCATGAACACAAACCAAAAGGATCCGGGCTGTTGCACAGACGACAACGGATGTTGCGGCAATATCACAGATTTCGGTTGCTGCTAAAAATCAACGGGGTCGTTTACTCTTTTGAACGACCCCATTTTTTAAACACCATGGAATCTTTAAAGGAGTATAAAATAATTGTTGCTGACGCTGGCTTGAGGCCGGCAGTGCTCGCACTATTAAAGGAAAATGATCTACCTGTTACCGATCTTGACGAAAAGAAACCTCTTTTTGCGTGTATAGATCATCAAAAGCTGGTCGGAACCGGAGGCCTTGAACTTTTTCGTGATTGTGCCTTGCTTCGCAGTATCAGTATCAGGAAGGACCTGCAGAGAAAAGGATTGGGAAGCTTTATTGTGGGTGAGCTCGAAAAGGTGGTAATGCAGCGCGGGATGAATTGTCTGTACTTGCTTACAACCACAGCACAAGATTTTTTTGCCGCAAGGGGATATGAGAAAATTGATCGGGAAGAGGCTCCCGCCGAAATAAAAGACACGGCACAATTTTCCTCTATTTGCCCATCATCAGCAGTTGTGATGAGAAAATTCCTTTCATGAAAAAGAAAATTCTGTTCGTTTGTATCGAGAATAGCAACCGGTCGCAAATGGCCGAAGCTTTCGTGAAAATGACCGATAATGGTATTGAAGCATATAGTGCGGGCTCGAAACCGTCTGGCAAAATAAATGCAAAAGCAATTGCTGCGATGAAAGAGATCGGTTACGATCTCACCCGACACCACTCTAAATCATTAGATCAAATAAACCATGTTGCCCCCTTTGATGTGGTGGTTACTATGGGTTGCGGAGACGCTTGTCCGTGGATGCCGGCAAAAAAATTTATTGACTGGGAGATACCAGATCCGAAAGAAATGGATGAAAATGACTTTAGATCGGTAAGAGACCTAATAAAAAATAGAGTACGTGAGCTGCTGGCTTCATTGTAGCAAAAACGCTTTTACTTTGCTGGCAAATTCGTTTGTTTGAATACTCCTATTCTTTCCCGGCACATTTATGTTTTTCTTTTTTCTTTGCTCGGGCTGGTTTACGTAGCCGGGCTGTTCGTGCCTTTGATGGACAATGATTCTGCTCATCATGCAAACATTGCCATGCACATGTATCTGAACCGCGACTACGTGAACCTGGTTGATGCAGGACAGGATTATTTGGATAAACCTCATTTGCTTTTCTGGCTTTGTGCTCTTAGTTATAAAATTTTTGGAGTTACAAGTTTCGCTTACCGTTTCCCTTCTTTTCTTTTTACCCTCCTATGCGTTTATTCTGTCTACCGTTTGGGAAGATCATTGTACAATAAAGAAGTGGGGAAGCTTGCTGCTCTGATCATTGCCTCTGCCTTTGCATTTATCCTGGCTAATAATGATGTAAGAATGGATGCGATCCTTACAGCCTGCGTAGCTTTTGCCACCTGGCAAGGGGTGGAATTTATACAACATAAAAAGCCCACTAATGCCCTTGGTCTTGCAACAGGCCTGGCCCTGGGTTTTGATACAAAGGGGCATATCGCTGTATTTACTCCTCTACTGGGGTTATTTTTCTATATTATTTATCTCAGGAAATGGAAAACCTTTTTAAATTGGAAATGGTTGATTGCATTGGTTGGTTTTGCTGCACTTATTTTTCCCGTTCTTTATTGCTTCTACCTTCAATATAACTTGCATCCGGAAAAAATAGTTCGCGGGAGAGACCACATTAACGGTATTAAATTTATTTTGTTCGGACAGACCGTTGAGAGGTTTAAGGGTGACAGTTTTGGAAGCGACGCAAAGAATGATTATTTCTTTTTCTTCCACTCCTTTCTTTGGGCTTTTCTTCCCTGGAGCATTCTTGCATACATGGCCATAATTGGCCGCCTTAAATATTTTTTCAAAAGGGAAGATGAATGGCTTACTCCCGCAACTTTTATTACGATCGCTATCGCGTTAACCGTTTCAGGCTTTAAGCTTCCTCATTATATCAACATCATTTTTCCGGCAACAGCCGTGATGACCGCTTCATGGATTTTGGTTAACTCTTTAAAGCCCAAAATTATCTTTATCATCCAAAGCGGGGTTTGTATTTTGATATTGTTCCTGGTTGCTTTGCTGAACGCCTGGGCCTTTCCTATAAAAAATTTACTCCTGATTTTTTCAATCGTTCTCTTGCTCGCCATTGTTTTCTATTTTTTAAGAAATCAGCAATTTTCTTACCTGCCGAAAGCCTTGTGCGTTTCTGTGGCCGCGATGGTTGTCTCATTTTTTTTACTGAATACAAATTTTTATCCGCAACTTTTAAAATACCAGGGAGGTAATGAGCTGGCAAAAAAAATAAAAGGAAATGTAGACCCGGCGAATGTCTATTTCTGGAAAGATAATTACAGTTCTTCCTTCAATTTTTATACAGCAACAGAGCGAAAACAATTTGATGATTCCATTTTTTTGAAAGGGAAAAAACCGCTCTGGCTTTTGTTCGATAGGAACGACTCGGCGGAAATCCGTCGGTCAGGTTATAAAATCGGGTTGATCTACAGTGTCCCTGATTTTGGAATAACAAGACTGAATTTAAAATTTATCAATCCTGTGACAAGGGAAGACGAATTACAAGAAATGCAGCTCGGAGAAATTACGGGAAAGGAATAGCTGGGATCACCTACCTGCTAACATTTTCGACAAGGTCTTCAAGCAACAAGGACAGAGAAGGAAGTATTTTTTGCTTTGCTACTTCAATGTTAAACCAACCGCCCCTGTCTACCTCTGGCACCTCCATGAACTTTCCTGACTTCGGTGGCCACTCGAGTGGAAAGGTATTGCTCTTAATATTGGTTGCGTCAATATTGCCGTTAACAGCCCAGGCATAAACGATCTTTTTTCCATCCTTGTATCTTATTGGTCTCATCGGGATAAAATCTCCTCTTATTTCCTGCCCGGTTTCTTCTTTAAATTCTCTTTTTGCCGCAGCAAACGCCTCTTCGTTTTCATCAAACTCTCCTTTAGGAATTGTCCAAACGCCATTGTCTTTGTTCTTGTAAAACGGTCCTCCCGGGTGACAAAGAAAAACTTCGATCTCTTTATTCTTAACCCGGTAAACCAATATCCCTGCACTGAGTTTAGGCATACGTAAATAATGGATCACTGAAAAAGCTGGCCAATTTAACAATTCCTGCCCATTATGCATCAACTTCCATTTCCTTTCTTACGAAGTGCTTTACTTCACGTGCATCCCCTTTACTTAAGAAAAATGGGGTCAGTATGAGAGCTATCATCAGGCTGGAAATAAAAGTGACAGTAACCAAACGATAATACCTGAAGTAGTAAAGATGAAAGCCAAGTTTGTAAAATCTCAAAAAGAAGACCGAGAAGGTTATGAACCAAACAAGGATCCAATACCTGTAATCAATTTTTGTTTTTGGCTGGTGAATTCTTCGTAAAGCAAAAATAGAATAGATAACAGCCAGTCCTCCCGCAATTGTGCTGGCCAATTGAAGGAATTTGTATCCTGCCAGGTTTATTGTTCCAATTTTCATCATAGTTGACAGGTCTGCCTTGTTTACAAAAAACATCGTATTATGAGTGACTCCGTCCCACAGGATGTGAGAGACGGCCCCGATAATAATAGATACAAGAACAATGGCCCAATGTCTTAAAAAATATTTTGACCAATCAAACCTTTTATACACTGAAAATCTGTCTTTCAAAAAAGAAGGCAAGTTGTCAAACAAAGAATTACGTACGATCAGGTGATAAATGAAACACACCAGGAGAGCTAACGGTATATCGAACCAAAAAACGCCGGTTAACGTGTGGCTATACGTGCTTCTGTCTTTCATCCGGATAAAATATTCGAAATCCGGGATCATACTACCAATAATAAGCGCGGTGGCTGAAAGATTTAATCTTGCTTTGATCAAGGGTAAGACAATTGCTGGATGTGAGAATGTAAACGGCATTAAGACAACAAATGTAATTATCGTAATCCTTTAATATATTACCATTCCTTAAATTTTTGCAAGGCAATTCCTCTTAATATGATCGCTATAGTCCTGCAGCAGCACTTATCTCAAGCATCCGGTCAATTGGCTTTTTTGCAGCCACTCTTAAACTCTCTTCCATGGTTATTTCCGGAGTTTCATATTTCATGCAGAGATAAAGTTTCTCCAGCGTGTTGCGCTTCATGTGGGGGCAGTCGTTGCAGGCACAGGAATTGTCGGGAGGCGCCGGTATGAATGTCTTTTCGGGATTCGCCTTTACCATTTGATGGAGAATCCCTGTTTCTGTAGCAACAATATATTCCTGTGAAGGATCTGATTTTGTAAATTTTAGCAGGCCTGTTGTTGACCCGATATAATCAGCGATCCTTAATACAGGATCTTCGCATTCAGGGTGAGCAATAAGTTTTGCCCTGGGATGTCTTACTTTTAACCGGGTAATCTTTTCCAGGCTAAAAATTTCGTGAACCATGCATGCGCCGTTCCACAACAACATTTTTCTTCCGGTCTTTTTGTTTATATAACCACCCAGGTTTTTATCGGGAGCAAAAATGATAGGCTGATCCTTTGGAAAACTTTCCACAATGATCTTTGCGTTGCTGCTGGTGCAAATCACGTCGCTTAGTGCTTTGATCCCGGCGCTGCAGTTGATATAGCTTATCACCACATGATCCGGATGTTGTTCTTTGAATTTTTTGAATAAAGCGGGTGGACAACTATCGCTCAATGAGCAACCCGCCTTCAGATCAGGGATCACAACCTTTTTTGTTGGATTTAAGATCTTTGCCGTTTCAGCCATAAAGTGCACACCGGCAAACACGATCATATCCGCTTTTGTCTTTTCTGCCTGTTGCGCCAGACCCAGGCTATCGCCGATATAATCCGCCACGTCCTGGATATCGGGCTCCTGGTAGTAATGAGCCAGCAGTACGGCATTCTTTTCTTTTTTCAGTTTTTCTATTTCCGCAAACAGGTCAAGCGTAGGATCAAGTTCTATATCGAGAAAACCCGCTTTTTCTACATCCGCCATGGCCGTTTCTAACATTTCTGCTTCCATTGAAAAAAATTTAGGACGACAATATTCCAACAACTAAACCTCATTTTCAAAAAACATTTTTTGATTGTCTTATTAGAACTAATAGTATTAATACAATATATTTTTATATAAATCCTTATTATTATTACGCCTGTGCATTTGTGTAAAAGAATTTAAAATTCACAAATACAAAATTACCAACTTGGGGTTATACACAGCGGTTATCGCATAATCCACAAAAGGGGATTGCGCTGGGATTGCTTTTATTCTCGAAATCCACACAGATGTGGAAAGAGGGCAAGAAAAAAAATTGTCGGGCCAATAAACAATTGTTAGTGTTAATGAGCCTGTGGTATTTCGTGAATTACTAGCCGGATCCCTAAAAAACTAAAAATGAGACTATTTCAGTTCGGTTAATCCCGTTTCATATCCACGTTTCACACCCGGTTATTCACCGACATTGATCCAAATTAACAACGTAATGGGGAGAAAAACTTCCCGGACATGGGCGAAAAACAAAACTCAAATCAAGAATAGGCCATTTACAAACTTACCGCACCTCCACAATTATCAGTTTTTTCACCAGCGACCAGCTCGCGCGATATAGCATTTTATAGATAATTACCCTATTTTTGCCATCCTTCAAAGCAGCGCTTTGGAGGTTTTTTAATCTATATACTAATATGTCGATAATTCAAACGATCCGCGATAAATATGCACGACTCGCGGTCATTGCTGTAGCCGTAGCCCTTGTCGGTTTTATTTTAATTGATTATATATCAGGACGCGGGAGAAGTTTATTTAATGGTGGCTCAACGACGCTTGGTTCCGTTAATGGAAAGAAAATCGATGAACTGGAATTTGAGAAAAAAGTGCAGATGCAGGAACAGGGCCAGCAACAGGGTACAGTTGGAGAAGAAGGAAGACAACAGCTCATAGCCGCATTGTGGAAACAAGAGGTCGACCAGATCCTGTTAAAAGAGGAGTTTGATAGACTTGGGCTGAGCGTTGGTAAAAAGGAATTTGGCGACATGCTTTACAACGAACCGCACCAGCTGGCAAGGCAATATCTCGGAAATCCACAAAATGGACAATATGACCCAACCTATGTGCGCCAATTGATCAATTCAATAAGCAGAGGCAAGGATAAAAACCAAAAGGAACAGCTGAATCTTGTACTGGATGCAATTGAAAAGGCGAGGCTTATAGAGAAATACGAGGGGCTTGTGGCCGGAGCGATCCATTATCCCAAATGGCTTTTTGAAAAACAGAATACAGACAACAGCCTATTGGGAAAGATTTCATATGTAAGCGTTCCCAATTCTACCATCTCTGATAGTGCAAAAGAAGTGGCTGTAAGCGATCAAGAAATTGAAAACTATATAAGTAAGCACAAGGATACTTACAAGGCAGAGGATGAATCGAGGACGATTCAGTATGTTTTATTCAGCGCGGCTCCAAGTTCTTCAGATAGCGCAGCAACCTATAAGACCGTGTCTCAATTAAAAGAGAAGCTTGCAACTACTAATGATTCCGCAGCGTTAAAGACATTTTTGGCAGGCGAATCAGACTTTGCTTTCTCGGATACGTATTTTTCAAAATCTACGATACAAGTTCCGGCAAAAGACACCATTTTTAAACTTGGCAAAAATGAAGTATACGGCCCCTACCTTGATGGGGCAGATTATGTTGTTGCAAAAAAAGTTGATGAAAAATCTCTACCCGACAGCGTTTATTGCAGGCATATATTAATAAGAACATCCGGTGATGGCGCCTTGCCCGATAGTATTGCTGAGAAAAGGATTGACAGTGTGATTGCTGCCATAAACAGTGGGGCAAATTTCATAAGCGTAATGAAAAAGGTGAGCATGGACCAGGCGGCTAACAGCCAGGATAGCACAGGAATCATGAAGTTCAGCGCACAGCAAATACAGGATGCACAGAGGTTTGACCAGGATTTTGGAAAATATATTTTGTTTGACGGGGTCAAGGATCAAAGAAAGAAAGTAAAAACGCAGTTCGGATATCATTATATAGAAATTGTTGATCAGAAAAACTTTGAACCGCATTATAAAGTTGCATACCTGGCGAAAAGAATTGAAGCCAGTGATGAAACAGACAGAAATGCCGAAAATGCAGCCCTGCAATTTGCCGGCAATAGTCGTGATTTGAAAACCTTTGATGCCAATGCGGAAAAGGATTTGAAACCCAAGGGCATTCAGAAACTGATTGCACCAAACATCAACGCACATGCCTATGAGATACCCGGCATTGGTGTTTCCAGGAAATTTATAAAAGATATTTTTGATGCTGACCGCGGCGATGTGATAAAGTCAGATGGGAAAGTAGGAGATAACTATGTGGTGGCTGCTGTTACACAGATCAATAAAGCTGGTACCTACACGGCAGCGAATGGGCGCAGTTACATTGAACCAATTTTAAAAAATAAAAAGAAAGCTGACGAAATAAAAAAGAGAATTGGAAAAGTAACAACACTCGATGCCGTTGCAACGTCCATGAAACAAACAATTCAGACGGCAGATAGTCTACGTTTTTCCGGCTCAGGCCGTAGCCCTGTATCTTTTGAACACAAAGTGCTTGGGGCGACATTTAACCCCGCCAACAAAGGAAAAGTTGTTCCCGAAGCTCTTGACGGAAATGCAGCAGTTTATGTGGTGAAGGTTGATGATGTAAGCGCTACCATTGTTGAAAATGCTGACGTGGCCGCACAGCAAAAGAATCTTGAGTCACAGGGAAGGATGAGAATTTTAATGGGCAATCAATATTCGCAGTTTGGATATGGCCAATACGATCCCGCAGCGGTTCTGAGAAAAGCGGCGACGATCAAAGACAACCGGAGCAGATTTTATTAATAAAAAAATGCAAACTTCAAAGACCGCCTCACCAGGCGGTTTTTGATTTTGTAAACATTTAGCCAGTAGTAAATGTTATTTTTGTGAATTGATCTCAGTATGAGCGAAGCCATTGTAAATAAGGTATCGGAAAGCGGGTTGATTACCCTGGATCTTGAACGATATTATCCGAAAGATGAAGTCGTATTGTTTGACCTGAAGGATTATTTGTTCATGGGATTAATCTTGAAGGAAAAGGACTTTAGAGAAGCACTCAAAAACCTGGACTGGGGAGGTTACAGGAATAAATATGTCGGAGTAACCTGTTCCGCAGACGCGATCATCCCACCATGGGCGTATATGCTCGTAGCTTCTTATCTTCAACCCGTAGCAAAGGATGTGATCATGGGAGATGAAAAAGAAGTTCATAAAACTGTCTTTCTAAAAAATATTCAGGACATCGACGTAAATGAATTTGGCGGGCAACGAGTGGTGGTAAAAGGTTGTGGCGAAACACCGATCGGGGAGTTTGCTTATATGGAAATTACAAAACGCCTGAGACCGGTTGCAAAGACAATAATGTACGGTGAGCCGTGCAGTACTGTGCCTATATTCAAAAACCGCTGATTAATTGATTGAAATGGTCAAAATCATTTCTTGCGTCATCCACCCAGGGATGCCAGGGAATAAAACCTGATCACACAATCCACTTAAATCGGGAAAATAGGCGGTTCAGAACCACCCTCTTCTTCTGAACACCCACAGCATCCACACCGGTATCAATAACATGACACCAACGGCGCCGAAGAAACCAAAGCGGTTATGCAACCAGGGAATGGTCTCGAAGTTCATTCCAAAAATTCCGCCTATCACAGTAGCAGGAGCCAGCAGGCAGGTAACGATGGCCATAACCTTCATCACTTCATTCATGCGCAGATTTACATTGTTGATGTACAGGTCCTGCATACTGACCATAACGTCACGATAGTTTTCACTGAGATCATAGGCCTGTACAATATGGTCATAAACATCCTTAAAGTATTTGGTGGTACGGTCGTCCAGCAGATCGCTTTCACTTCGTTGAATGCTGCTTAGAATATCCCGAACGGGAACAAGGTTTCGTTTTAAGACAATCAATTCCTTTCGCAACTGGCTGATCTTTGCCAGCGATCTTGTATCACTTCTGCGTATCACTTCTTCTTCCAGTAATTCTATTCTCTCTCCCAGTTTCTCCATTACCACAAAATAATTGTCAACGATAAGGTCAAGCATCGTATAACAGATGTAGTCGGCCCCCGCCTGGCGGATCTTACTGTTTGGCATCCGTAGTTTATGACGAAGCTGATCAAACACATCACGATTCGCATCTTCCTGGAAACTGATCACAAAATCCTTCCCCAGCGCAATGCTGATCTGTTCCTGCTCTACTGTTTTGTTTTGTTCGTTATAGTAAAGCATGTTCAGCAGACAGAACAAAATTCCCTCTACTTCATCCACCTTTGGTCGCTGGTTAATGCTGAGGATATCTTCCATCAAAAGAGGGTGAATACCAAAATGATTGCAGACGGTTTCTACATCCGTCTTCCGCAGGCCATCTATATTGATCCAGTTAATGCGGTTGTTTTGCTTATAGGTCAAGACATCTTCTACGGCGTCGAATTTTTTTTCATCACACACATCATTATTATAATCAAAAACAGTGATTACGACGTGTTCTGCCTCTTCCCGTTCCGGCACCGCCGTGGGATTTACAACCAGGATCTCCTTCGTTCGTTGCGTTCCGAACAGTGTCGGTAAAACGAGATAACGCAGGTATTTACTGGGTCGAATGTTCTGCATGTTCATGACAGAAAGGTAGGAAAAGATCAGTGCAGAAGAAAAAGGCAATTTTTTATTTTAACCCATTATAATAATTAAACACGGCCTTGTAATCATCATCTGTTTTGCCCGATAGGCTATTTGCCTTGATGTATTTACTCACATCATCCTTTTTGTCGCTCAGGATATCGGGGATCTCTTTGAATTTTTTTACCTGGAGGAAATTTCCATTGTACAAAGCATAGTATTGAAAAGATGTGTAGATGGACCGCTCAATGGTAGCCGAGCCATAAGGTTTGTTTTCATCCATCTGTTTTTTTATCTGTTTGAACAGGGAGGCTTTCCCTTCTGTCAGCAGTTGATACCAGCCCTTTGGCTGGCTATTAGCATTGATATAAATACCATTTATAAAGTCAAAAACTTGTTGCGTGGATGAATCAAACAGAATAATTTTTTTTATCGGTGTTGTCGCGATCAGCTCATTGCCTTTTGGATCGCGGTAATGCACTTCATTGTAATAGAGGTCGAGTTTTAAATTAATACCGACAAACTGGTTATCGCCATTAAGAACTACATTTCCTTTCATCCATTCATCAGTGAAATAAGGAGTGCCATCCACGATCTTTACAAACTTTGCAAGCACCACGGGCTCTCCGCCTACAACGTTAAAAAACGAAGAAGACATAGCACTGGCGTTGCCATCCGTTACATCCACTGTCTTTTGTGCCAGTAGAAATATCGTAGAACTACACAGCAAAATGACGAAAAGGGGTTTCATTTTCAGTCCTTTATTTTTTAAAAGATAAAAAAATTTGCCGGCATATTGTTTATTAATAAACCCACACATTGTTCTAATGTCAAAACCGGAGTTAACCACTACACTATGAAAAAGATAATGTTTGTATCCATAATGCTGCTCGGCTTTTCCATTTTCAGAGCCAAT
>Ga0068868_100001125_pt1 | contig 18298 bp, 16 predicted proteins | sample KBSMisM42_FD_64660 | JGI IMG/M metagenome (GOLD analysis project Ga0068868, IMG submission 64660) | Miscanthus rhizosphere microbial communities from Kellogg Biological Station, Michigan, USA - KBS Miscanthus M4-2 | ecosystem: Host-associated > Plants > Roots > Rhizosphere > Soil ...
GGTTTGCTGACCACCCTTCTTTTTGGGGTCTATTTCTTCGCCATAAAAATGCCGGCTTATTCCTTGTTGTCATTTGCCATGGTAGGTAGTCTTTTGGCATTTTTGATCTTTAATCATCATCCTGCCAAGATATTTATGGGCGATTCGGGATCGTTAATGATAGGGTTGGTGAATGCGATATTAGTGATCAAATTTATTACCGTTGCGGATTCGCCAGTTATTATAATGCCTGTTGAATCTTCCGTGGTGGTTGGTATTGCGATCCTGATCATTCCATTGGTAGACACGCTCAGGGTATTTAGTATCAGGATCTTCAAAGGGAATTCTCCGTTTACTCCTGACAGGAATCATGTGCATCATTTATTGCTGGAACGGGGTTTTAAACACCCCCGGATCACTTTTTTGTGTACTATCCTTAATCTATTATTTATAGCCGTAGCTTATTTCGGCAGATCACTCGGACCTACCTACTTATTCTTGGTAATCCTTTCCGTCTCCTTTTCGGGTTTGGCCATTCTATTTTATTATAAACGACCCAAACCGCACATGTTCGTGGCCAAACACCTGGACGAAGAAGAACAATTCGTCAATGCAGCTCCCAAGATTGTTACTCTTACGAAAGAAAAAGAAACCGCTATCGTCGAACAGCAATAAAAGGTTCAAGAGGCAGGCTTCAAGCTCAAGCTTTGTACTGTAAATGCCTCATTGCTCATTATTCCTTGTTCTTTGTTGCTTGTTCCTTCTTTCTTGTATCTTGTTTCTTGTGCTTTGTCCCTTCTTCCTTGTTTTCTTATACCCTGGTTTCTTGTGCCCTGTTTTTCATTAGCTTTGAAGCCCTGAAAAATTTAAACTAATATGGCAGAGGATATTTCCCAAATAGTGGTTACGGCAGATGACCACATGAAAAAAGCTATCACACATTTGGAAACGGAGTTAATAAAAATACGCGCCGGTAAAGCTACCCCCCAGATCCTTGATGGGATTGTTGTTGACTATTATGGTTCACCCACACCCATTAACCAGGTTGGCAATATTAATGTAATGGATGCGCGGACATTGAGTATTCAACCCTGGGAAAAAAACATGCTTCAACCGATCGAAAGGGCCATTATAGCTGCGAATATTGGCATCAATCCACAGAATGACGGCAGCCAGATCCGGCTTTTCCTTCCCCCTCTTACCGAGGAACGGCGCAAAGAATTGGTAAAAAAATGCCAGGGCGAGGGTGAACATTCAAGAATTGCGATCCGTAATATCAGGCGGGATGCAATCGAACATATTAAGAGACTTCAGAAAAATGGGCTAAGCGAGGATATTGCTAAGGATGCTGAAACAAATGTTCAGAATATCACCGATAAATTTATTTCGGCTGTCGACAAACACCTGGCTTCAAAAGAAAAAGAAATAATGTCGGTATAACTAAGTTTCTTTTATCAATCCTTGCGAAGGCAAAACGTCTGTTTTGTTTTCCTTTTTATCGGGAAGGTTTGCTAAATAAACACCAAAAAGAATTATACCAAGACAGGCAACCTGTTTTATTGTAATTTTTTCACCATCCAGCATGCCCCAAAGTATTCCGATAAAGGGAACACCATAGGTCACCAGCGAAGCAAAGACCCCTCCAGCTCTTTTGATCAAAATATAAAATAAGGCGGTAGCAATAGCACTGCCGACAATTCCAAGGATTGCGGCCTCAACAATGGCCCATTGAACGGTACTTTCATTAAACGAAAGTTGTAAAAAATTTTCCTGCCATAAGACCCATGTAGTAGGAATTATCATAAATGACAACGAGATTGTGGCAATATATAGCGAGGGTATCTCTTTCAAAAAATGGCCGACCACATTTACATTTACCCCGTATAAAACGGTAGCAAGCAGGATGAGCAAAGCGTATTTGAAATTTTCAAAACTGACCCCTTTCCATAGCAGGAATAAAAGAGTAAGGCCCGCAAAGCCAATCAGGACACCTATGATCTTTTGGGTTTTGATTTTATCGCGAAAAATGACGAGCGCAATAAGAACAACAAAAATGGGGGTGAGGGAATTAAGTATTGCCGCCAGTGAGCTGTCAATATTTCTCGCGATAGCTGATGCAAAAAGAAATGCTGGCAGTAGATTGCCTGTAACACCGGATAAAATGATGATCAATATTTTTTTCCGGGGAATTTTGGCTATATGAAAAACGGCCAGGGGGAGAAAAATAACGCCGGCGGTAAAAATTCTAAGGGCTGCAATTTGTGGGGCAGATAACTCCTCCTTACTGTGTTTCATTAAAATAAATGAACTGCCCCAGATAATGCTGAGCGCAAGAAAAAGAAGCCAGTTTATGAATTTGCTCATCGACGTCCTTAAAGCTCCTGCAAATGTCTTAATCAGGCATGCAACAATCAATTTTTTTAAATTGTAATTTTAATGTTATCATATGAGCAAGATCAGTTTAAAAGATATCGATACCAGGGCACCCAAACAGTTTGAGAAAGAAAAAACAAAGCAGCAGATAGGGGAGATACTGGCAGAGCTTGATGAATTGCAAAATCTTTTATATGCGGAGTCCAAACACTCTCTACTGGTAATCATCCAGGCGATGGACGCTGGTGGAAAGGATGGAGTGATCAGAAATGTATTTGGAAAATTAAATCCGCAGGGGGTTACTGTGAAATCATTTAAGGTACCCACCGCCGAGGAAGCGGCTCACGATTTTTTATGGCGTATCCACCAGCATACGCCGCCAAAGGGAATGATCCAGATCTTTAACCGCTCCCATTATGAAGACATTGTTGTGACGAGGGTGCACAAGTGGATCGACGATGGTATCGCAAAGAAAAGGATGAAGGCAATTAATGATTTTGAGGAGTTATTACAGGAACATAATGATACAACCATATTGAAATTTTACCTGCACGTTTCCCACGAAGAGCAGCTGCAAAGGTTAAATGAAAGGATTCGCAATCCCCGCAAGCAATGGAAATACAATGAAAGGGATTTTTCCGAATCCAAGCTTTGGGATGTTTACATGGAAATGTATGAAGATTGTTTTGAGCGCTGCGACCATGTTCCATGGATCGTTGTGCCCGCTGATCAAAACTGGTACAAAGAGTTCGTGGTTGCTTCTGCCGTTTTGAAAACTTTAAAAAACTTTGATATGAAGTATCCCGGTCTCAAAAAATGACCTACCTTAAATGATCTCATTGTTCAACTAAAACTTAAGATATGGGAATGCTAAAGGAATTTAGAGAGTTTGCCATGAAAGGCAATATTGTTGACCTGGCTGTGGCAGTCATTATTGGTGGTGCATTTGGTAAAATTGTGACGGCTCTTACAACCAGCATCATTATGCCGATCATCAGCCTGCTAATTGGAAAAGTGGCAATTGCTGAATTGAGCTTCACCATTGGAAAAACGATTTTCCCAATTGGTCTCTTTTTGCAGGCTATTATTGACTTTATACTTATTGCCTTCGTTCTGTTCATAATAGTTAAGACGATGAATTCATTAAAGAAAAAGGAAGAAGCGGCACCTCCACCCCCAACCCCGGAAGACATTTTACTACTGCGCGAAATCCGGGACGAATTGAAGAAATAATTTACCAACAGCACATAAACAGAAAATTGGGACGAAATATTTCGCTATTTTTGAATCCCGTTATACGAACTTTATAACGGGATTTATTTTTCGTAAACGTTTGACGTGAATAACTCCTCGTACCAGATAAAGCTTCCACAATTTGAAGGTCCGTTTGATCTCTTGCTTTTTTTTATTGAAAGAGACGAGCTGGACATCTATAATATCCCGATCACAAAGATCATTAATGATTTTCTTGATTATATACACAAGGAGGGGTCGCTGAACATCGAGTTGTCCAGTGAATTCATTCTTTTTATTTCAACCCTTATGCGCATCAAGGCAAAGATGTTGCTCCCGCGTAAGGAGCTTGACGCGCAGGGAAATGAAATTGACCCAAGACAGGAGCTGGTTGATAAGATTCTTGAGTACAAAAGATTCAAGGAGGCCTCCGCGCAAATGGCGGAAATGGAAGCCACGAGAATGCTGATGGTGAAGCGGGGAAATATTCAAAAAGAATTGTCCCAAATAGGCGAAGAGAGCGGTGAGGGCACGGAGATACAAGCTATTACTCTTTTCAAGCTCATGAAGGCGTTTGAAAAAGTAATGCTAAAGCTTCATGACAGGGTTAACAAGCCTATCCATACCGTAGTGCAATACGACTATACTATGGAGACCAGCCGTGACGCCATGTTAAGCCTTGCACAAAGGGAAAAGACCGTTTCTTTTGAAAAAATTTTTGAGGATTGTGAAAACAGGGTACATGCTATTTTCCTTTTTCTTTCACTACTCGAGCTAGTGCAACAGAAATTTTTAAAAATAATTATCGGAGAAGGAAGAAATAATTTCATCATCGAATATAACGAACCGGAAAACCGCCTTGCGGAATTAGAAGAAGAAATTCAATAATAATTTAAATATTGTAATCATGAAACGCTCAGCGACTGCAAACTGGAAGGGTACCGGTAAGGAAGGCAAGGGAACTGTTACCGCTCAAAGTGGTATTTTTTCAAACACGCCCATATCATACCACACACGGTTTGAGGAAGTGAAAGGCACCAGCCCGGAAGAACTGATAGCTGCCGCACATGCAGGCTGCTTTTCAATGAAATTAAGTTTTGTATTAAATGCTGCAGGATTTACGCCCGATAATATTGATACAAAATGCACGATCACTTTGGAAAGCGGCACTATTACCGAAAGTCATCTTGAAGTGACTGCGTCTGTGCCTAACATTTCCGATGAAAAGTTTAATGAATGCGCAGAAGATGCGAAGGCCAATTGCCCCATCAGCAAGCTGTACAAAACAAATATCACGATGGAGGCGACGCTGGTTCAGAAAGTAAGCGCCTGACAAAAGATAAAAAAATGCCACGGCTTTCCCGTGGCTTTTACCTGCATGTTCTGAACCTGAAATAAGGTCAATCCACTCCAAAGGCAAAAAGTGTAGTACCGCCGCCCATAGCATCCATTCCCATACCCATCATTGTAAATGCATACTCGCCTTTGGGCAGGGGTTTATCGACCACCAGTTCCCAATATCCATCTTTTATCTTTTTTGCACTGAAGGTGTATTTATCACTCGACTGCAATTTGTGACTTCCGAAGGGATTCATTCCCGGGGCTTTTTGCAATAGGACTTTTCTCACGCCCTTTCCTGATTCCATTTTGTACAATGTGAGTTTTTGCGAAGGGTCCGACATATTCATCCCGCTGAGCATGGAAGGATCAACGCCGTTCGCCCTCATGGTTGAGTCAGATTTCGCGGAAGACGTGGCGGAAGATGAGCCCGAGGTTCCGGAAGAAAAAATGAATGAAACATTATTTCCACTGCTAAGCCTTACCGCGGATTTGCTGCCGTCGATCGAGTAACCTGACTCCGATCCGCTGATTGCATTTGTTTTCGTGTCCATTTTGGAAGAGTTTTTTTCCAAACGAACCAATATGTTTCCTGCGCTCTTATTCATGTAATAGGGTTCGTTGGTAAATTCGGGCTCGGGATAAGTTTGCGCATTTATCCCATCCCCGGTAAATAGTATTGCGGAAAGAAAAAATATCCGCAACATGCTGCTATATTTTTTCATTGTTGTGGTTGTGTTTGTTGTTTCTTTTTGGATGAATTGTTACCGAAGATCCAACCAGCGAATAGTTGAAAAACGTTATTTTTCACGTCCACTTGCGGGATAAAGCTTGGCGGTTGGCCGCCGTTCATTTCATAAGAACTCGGGTCCTTATATAAATTTCCAAGACTGATGTTGTACCTGGCACCTATCAACAAGCCTTTGAAAGGATGCACTTCGATCCCTCCTGCAAACCCATAATCAAACTTATTATAAAAATCCATGATGCCCGAGTAGGGGTTGGTCGCTCCGCTGCTGCTCGTGGTATCCGCTTTTGCATTAACAAGGAAGGCCATTTGCGCCCCTACCTGTATCGAAAAGAATTTTGTGATATTGATTGACATTAATTGGGGCAGTAGAATATAATCAAGGTCCACTTTGCCCGTGTTTGTATTAGTAGAATAGTTATAGCCCTGGCGCGAGAAAAGAAGTTCTGTCCGGGAACTGAGGACACCTTTTGATGGGGGAGCTAAAAAAATGCCGGCGAGAAAACCAGTATTGTTGCTGGCACTAATATCGGAGGCATTGGTAACATTTGCAAAGTTGACCCCGGCTTTTATTCCAAATTGAGCCAGGGAAAAAAGAGGAACAATGATCACCGCAGTTAAACATATCTTTCTCATAGACTAAAATTTTATAAAACTTAAATTGTTTTTAAAGACAAGACAATAGAACAAAAGTTAGGCAGGTCAATTACTATTTTTCCAGTCGATACCAAAAGCAAACACACTGAATTCTTTCAGATCCATATTTTTTACCCAAATGAATCCGTACTCGCCCGCCTCGAGTGGTTGCGTAAATTCAATTCTGTAGTTATCTTTTGATATAGGCTTTACACTCATACCTATTGATTTCCCTTTTTCATCTTCTTTATCATTCAGCAATCCTTCCTTTGTTGTAACGGTCACTTCTCTTTTTTGATCTTCCGGAATGAATTTATACAACTTGATATATGAAGTGAGATCAATGACATCACCGCTTGTCTTGATGAAAAAAGCCATACTGTCTTTTGTGATGAACCTGACTTTTGAAGACATTCCGTCCATGCTGAAAAATTGTTTGGCCCCCTTCAATCCGAGTGTTTTCTTTTTTGTGACCAGCTGGGCCGTGGTGGACTCAAGGTTTATCAATTTGTTTGCAGCCTTATCATAGTAACAGGGCTGGTTAACAAATTCAGGTATTGGCAGGACCACTTCCTGGACCGCCGGCTTTTGGGGCGGCTTAGCCTTTACTACCGGTTTGTCTACGTGTTTCCTGATAATGGTGTCATACTTCGCGCCTTTCTTTACAACAGTAGAACCTGGATTGGAAGTTGTTTGAGCAGATAGGCTACAAAGGGCCATGACCGTCAATACCAGCAGCACAAATTTTATCGCAGTTCGTGTCATCATAATTTTATTAAATAAAGCTACCTGAATCACGCCCCGTTTTCAATAGAACAAAAGTTAGTTTTTTCGGGTTTTGAAAATTAAAAATATGGGAAATGAATGCCAGAGTATATCACCGGAAACAGTGATTCGCATCGACTAAAAACAAAATCACCTGAAACTGGTATTTTCAATCTATTGTTTGATTTTGTGACAGAGAATATCAACCTTTATAAAACCCGTTCTTAATTTAAGGTATGCTCAGATTCAATTCCTATATTTTTATTTTATCTTTTCTATTCCCTCTGTTTTCTTCTGCCCAGGTTCCCGGCATAGATAGCATTCATAATAAATATGTGAGTGAGAAAAATGACTCGATAAGAATTAAATATCATCTCAGGTATATTTATCTGCTTACAAAAAACGGGCGGCAAAAAGAGGCTGAAACAGAAATAGCATTGGTTAAAAGAGAATTGGAAAAATTTCCGGTTGCTTCGATGTTGCCAGTACTGTTTTACTGTGAAGGTGGATTGAAATATGATCAGTCTGATTATTTGCAAAGTATAATTTCATATGAGCGGAGTTTGAAAGCTTTTCGTCCTGAAGCGGAAAAAGATAATCATGGTTTTACGTTGGGGAATCTCTACATTTCGCTTGGTTTAAGCTACTCCATGATAAACGATTGGGAAAATGCCCAGTTAAACTATCAAAAGGCTATCCGGGAAAATGAGAAAGCGAATGACTCAGTCGGCACTGCATTGGCGTACTTGGACATGGCCTATATTTTTTCAGATGTAAGTGATTGGGTAAATGCAAGCATCAATCTGAAGAGGAGTACAAATTATCTCAATATCGCTAGTGACAAGTCTTACCAGATAACCATTTTCTCCAGCCTGGCTGAGGCCTATAGCCGGCTTAACATGCTGAATGAATCAAGAACCTACTTGCAAAAAAGTGATTCGCTGATCCATTTAGTTCCCGACCCGGATGGTAAAACGTTTTATTTTATAGCGAAAGGAGAAAATGCATTGAGTGCCGGAAATTATCCGGAAGCCTTTGCTGCTATTCGTAGCTCATTAGAATATGCCCGTCAATGGGGCGATTCTGCATTTGTGGCAAAGGCATTGGAAAATATGGGCCGGCTATACCGGGCTGTTGGAAAATATGATGAGGCCGCATTCTATTTGCTGCAGAGTAATCGTATTGCTGTTAAATACAATTATATGCCCCAGCGCAAAAACACCTTGAAGCAATTATTTAATTTATATAAAGAGAATAACCAACCTCAAAAAGCAGTGATAGCGGGCGAAGAATTGTTTACTATTTCAGATAGCCTGGCTCTTGTACAAAATAATAACCGTCGCATAATAATGGACGCGGTGTTTGAGTCAGAAAATAAGGAAAAAAAAATCACTTTATTGGAGCAGGAAAAAGAATTGCAGCAATTGCGGTTAAAACAAAAAAATAATTTCAACTATATTCTAATCGTCAGCGCAACTACCTTGCTGATCATTTCCCTGCTCTCTTATCGTAACTACAGCCAAAAACAAAAATTACAGCAACTACGCATCAATGAATTAGAAACAGAAAAGCACCTAACGGCTACGGAAGCAGTCTTAAAAGGTGAGGAACAGGAACGGACGCGCCTGGCGAAGGACCTGCACGACGGATTAGGGGGCTTGTTATCTGGTGTAAAATTTTCGCTAAGCAATATGAAAGATAATTTAATTGTTACTCCTGATAACATGGCTGTCTTTGAACGGTCACTGGATATGATAGATGCCTCAATCCGGGAGCTACGACATGTGGCGCATAATATGATGCCAGAGACGCTGACAAAGTTTGGTTTGGACGAAGCCCTGAAGGAATATTGCAATATTCTCAATGGCACCAGGCTACTGAGAGTAAGATACCAGTCCCTGGGAATGGAGGCAAGGCCGGAAAAGTCGTTGGAAATAGTTGTGTATAGAATCATACAGGAATTATTGAATAATATATTAAAACACGCGTCTGCATCGGAAGCTTTTGTACAGTTGGTCAGGGAAACCAACCGCCTAAATGTTGTTGTAGAGGATAATGGGAAAGGTTTTGATACAGCCATCCTGGAAAAAAACAAGGGCGCCGGTTGGATGAATATACGTTCCCGGGTAGACTATTTAAAAGGACAGCTGGATATTCATTCTGAAGAAGGAAAAGGAACACTTGTGAATATTGAATTCAATATATAATTATGATCCGTGTATTTATTGTAGATGATCACCCGCTTGTCATTGAGGGCATTCATGCATTGCTGAAAAATGAAAAAGACATTGCCTGGGTCGGCCAGGCGATGAATGCACAATCGTGCATAGGCTTTTTTGTAAACAACACAGCAGATGTGGTATTAATGGATATCAGCATGCCTGGAATGGATGGAATCGAATTATGTGCAGTTATGAAGGAGAAATTTCCGGGTATTTTTATTCTCGGCCTGAGTACTTTTAACCAGGGAGCCTATATAAAGAAGATGATGGAAAACGGTGCTTCGGGTTATATACTGAAAAATTCATCCAAAGAGGATCTGATCAAAGCTATTCATGCCGTGTATGGAGGAGACATTTTCTTTAGCGGTGAGGTGGGACAGGTCTTAGCTGAATATCAGAAATCTTCCAAATCTGAATTGCCGCTTTTAACTTCCCGGGAAAAAGAAGTTCTCGGGTTGATAGCAGAAGGTTATACTAATCCTCAGATAGCAGAAAAAATATTCCTGAGCCAGTTTACGGTGGATAGCCATCGCAAGAATCTACTTGCGAAGTTGAATGTCAAGAACACAGCCAGTCTTATAAAATTTGCGGTGGAAAATAAACTGATCTAGGATTTTCAATGTTCACTTTTGCGGCCAACCGATCACTCAAAAGAAGGTTTCGAAGTCACCAACCGTGCGTTTTTACTTTAAAGAGGATCTATGATCAATTGATATGTGTATGGGCCCTCGCTTCCGGCAAGTTCCTGGTGTTCTCTGTTTGCTTTAAATTTTATCTTATTTCCAACAGTTACATCGTCTACCGGAGCAGGGTCGTCTGGCAGTTGTTGGGGGGGTATATGGTTTTGTCGATGGAAGTAGTGCTGGTTGGTAGATGCCCCCGGTGTTGGAGGATAATGGATCTTTCCATTCATGATCCTGACGATATTCGGGAAAAATTCTATTGTGATATCAGGCGGTACAACCCTTTGGTCATTGACCAGCATGCCATATCCGGTAAGCCTGTCTTTGTTTACGTGGACAGGACCCTGGCAACCTCCCGGATCATATATTAATGTATAAGTTCCGCTGCGACCTCCCCGGCTTTCATTTTGACAATTTGGAAGCTTTGTAAGCGTTGGCTCGGAATTTATCACATTATCGATCTCAACTTTCCCGGGATATAACCTCGCCTGGAAAAAGGAACGATCGTCAAGTTCGGCTCCGCATTCTAAACCGGCCTTTCCTTGCACGATGATAGAAATTTTATAGTCATCATAAAGATTGACTTTGCACGTAAACGTAGCCAAATTCCTGGTCTCCGGTATTCGTGTTGCTCCGGTCCAATACCCTTTTTTGTGTTTTGTGTGTTGGACCACTTCGCGGATCGTTGTTTCGCTAATTTTCAGCACTATTTCGGGATTACTTTTAATCAAATAGCCCGGAGCAGTATATGTTGCACTGTATTTACCAGCCGTCCGGCGGATGGTTCCAAATCTTGAACCGCCGGTCACGGACCATTTTACTTTTCTTCCTCCGCTGGCTGGAAGAAGAGGGAGGTCATCTCCCCCGGGAGCCTCGACCACATTCAAGCTCAATGAAAAGTTCTGACCCACTTTAAGAGTCTGCTCCGTTGGACTCAACTCCATTAACACGCCATCCAGGAATGCTGAAAAATGCGAAATAAAACCTTTTAATGTTTTAGCTGTGCTGTCCCAGTCGTAATAGTTCATGTACTCCCATTTCCCATTGTGATCTTGCAGAGCCATAAATTTTAGTTCCGGAGGGCAGATACGTGCTTCTTCGTCGGTGTAATGAAAAATAACCTGTACAGGTTTTTGAAACTGTATGCCGGATGGTTCGAATTGATACGCCTTACCATTCCCATTTGGGATCAAATTGACAGTGGGTTGAATACTGATAGGAGTGTTTGCACTCAATGCACCCTCAGGAAAGATCAATTCTACTTTTTGGTCAGCTGAAATGATTTTTCCACCGGAAGGGCCGATTTCCTTAGTTACTAAGTTTCCATCCGGGGCGCCAAGTGCAGTGGATTCAGGAAGTTTGACAAACACGATGTCTATTGAATTCATTTCGATCTCTGAGGAATCGGTTTGTGCATTTGCACAAAATGCAGAAAGCACCAATAGCGTAGATAGAATTTTTTTCATCGCAGTTTCTTTAAAGAATTCTATTAGATTCGAAAAGGTTGATACTGAAAATTATTTCAAATTTCAAGTGAGAACAATAGAACAAAAGTTTGATGTTACTGGAAATTTTTTATGTTTTCAATGCATTGCAGAAATGAACATATTGTCGAAACAAACTGGTGCTAAGCTTGACTTGTTATTCTCGAAATTCTCTGAAAAAAGGATCTGGGTGTTTGCAGGTTGTGATGCAGAAAAAAGCACACTCAAAAGCAAACTATCCGGGATATTATGTCACTCAGCTTTTTTTTCATAACAAACTTCAAATGTGCCAAGGGTAGGGTCTGTTGTTAACATGTATAAGCGATCCTTCCAGCCAGTGCCTCCATGGTTCACTTTTTCAAATCTGAATTGAACCTGCTCTTCCTTTTGTCCATATTTTTTGAAGGTGAGTTGATTGCCTTTTATCGAGTAGCTTCCGTCTCCTTTGAATGAAGAAGTATTGATGTGCGTGTACTCATAGTAGGCATCGGTGGTTTTTGTAGTGGTGGCATAAGCGCCGATGTACTGATAATTTCCATTCGCCGCAAAAAGATATTCATTCAATGCGCTGCCTCCGATTGACATCCAGTCGCCGACGATCCGTTTCGAAACTTCAGCCTCTGAATTTTTAGACGCGTGAAAGTTGTTTACCGTAAAACTGTTGAAAAACCTTCTCCAGTAATCATACCTCTGTTGACAAAAACATGCCATGTTCCGGTTATGTTGCCCGGTTACAACCGCTACCTGGTTCCCGAATTTGATCACCCATACTGCGCCGTCTTCATAGTCATAGTAATAACCATCAGGGCGCACTTTTTTCATATCGGCTTCCATCATACAATATTCTAATCCTTGGGGGGTGTATCCTTTGGAAAGATGATCGTGGTTCTCGCCTGTTGAACGATATTCCCAACCCGGGTAACGTTGTGAGAAAATATTTTTTACAGCCGTTTCAAGATCTCCTGAAAAAGATTGCGGAGGATAAATAGTGACCAGACAACCGTATTCCATTGTTTGATACTGCGACAGAACAATGGCATTATTTGTCCTATATATCTGCCATCCTTCTGGCTGCTGATAACTATAATCGTTCAGGCTCTCATTTTCATTTTTCGTATTGTTTGAACTATTCATGGCAGTTGAATTTTTGTTAAGATCAAAATCGTTTAGAAAACGTTCCACCGATGCTACATACTCCTGTCCCGCAAGATTTATCATTATACTCATTGTTTTTCCAAAGCCCGAGGCATTTACAAGCATGCATGTATAAGTAACACCCTGCCGGGTGATATTGGCGTGTCCCGTGACTACTGTCCACCCGCTGTCTGTTACAGTTGGGTCTTTGACCGGCTTTGCATTACTGTTTGAGGTTCTGACAACCTTGTTGTTCCACTCTGTTTCAAAATTTTTTTCAGGGGTATTGCTGCTTTGATAGCTTGGGAACAGATAGATCTGGCAGAAGCTGGTAAGTCCATTGCTTGTTTTCGAATCAATAAACGCCAGTACTCCATTGGTGTCAATTCGCTGCCATCCTTTTGGAGCCACAAAACTGGCGATGTCAAAATTTTCAGTTTGAGCCTGGAGCGATAAATTTGAAATTACCACTGTCATCAGGAAAAATCTTTTCATTTTTGAGAATTAAATATTTTAACGTTCTTATTTATCTGCTTGTCAGGTTTTACCTCTAAGATCTTATCCAGTTGTTCGTACAAGGAGCCGGATGAGTTAAAACCATTTTGAATGCTGAGTACAGTTTTTGCCGAGAGGTCAAGACTATTGGTTTTTACTTCGTCAATTTTTTTAATTCGCGTTCCTAACTCTGTATTGAAATTTTGTTCGTATTCAATGGCACCTTCCCAGATAAATCCCTGGTCAGAAGGACGAGTGCCGTCAAATGTGAGGAAGTATTGCATTTTACCGGTGGCGCCAAAGCCGCCCTGGATGGGCCCCGCTTTCAATTTTTCGCCTCCGAATTTTAGGTCCAGGCCTGCACCAATAGCGATCGTCGTGGAATGAGCTTTATAAGTATGCACTACGTCGGCAACAAGCAGGCCACCAAAATGGTATTCCATTTTCTCGCAATCGATCCTGAAAGAACCGATGCCTAAATTCATCCCGATATCAATTCCACAATCAGGTTCCTTAAATACATAATCCTGTTGTTCTTTTTTTAAGTCGGTTTCCGGATCGCATAGTTCTGCAAAATGTGTTTCAGCCAGTCGAAGAAGTTCCCCGAGATATCCTCTTACTGCCCCGGCATAAGCTGCCCTTTGCAAATGTTTGTCTGCTGACTGGACTCTGCCCCAATAAGCAAAGTCAGTAAAATATTCTTTGAAGACAGGCAACCATATTTTTTGATATTCTCTTGTTGCCACAGCTGCCGCTTCCATGTATTTGTTTCCAAGAGATAGTTGTTCTCCACAAGATCGGGCATGAGAGATACCGTCATGATATTCCTTACCCAGCTCTTTTATCTTTTCATTGTAGTTGGTTTGCGCTCTGTACAATTTTTCGCGCTCGTCTCCAAGGCGAAGATTAATTTCCAGCACCATCATGGCACCGAGCTCTGAAAAAGGAGCCGTGCGAACCCCGGAGGTTTTGTAATTTTTTGTTTTTTCCATCATCGATTTCATCCCCAATTCGTTTTCACTATTCTCAATATCTTCAAATTGTTTTTTTACTCTCTCCAACATCTCGCGGTATCCTTTATATTCTGCTTTCATTCTTACCACATCATTCACATTTTCACACTGAGGCAGCAAATGATATTTGTCCTCATTGAAATAATCTGTCGGCTTATAATGTCCTTTAAGAATATTCAAAAGCCTTGCATCGGGTTTTAATTTAAAAAGCAAATGCATGGCGGGGTCAGTGAACGAGCCGCGCAAGGACTTTTGTACATAATTCAGCGCACCGGATTTATTTCCTTTTGAATATTCAATACAAGCCATGGAAAAATTGGCGTGGGGATGATAAGGTGAACTGCTGAGAGCTTGTTGTAAATAGCCAGCGGCTTTACTGACATCACCAAGACCCATGTATGATTGACCGATATTATTTTCAATGGTGCTATTGCCGGGTGATTTATCCAACGCTGTCTGCAGCACAGGTATGGCTACGGGTTGAAAGCCACAAGCATTGAGTATACCACCTGCATTGTTAAGCACCACAATATCGTCGGGGGCTTTTTCTACGGCTTTGATAGCGCACCACGCAGCCTGGTAACCGGAACCATCCAATAAATACAATGTGGACGCATAGCCAATATCGGTACCACTTAACGATGAAACATCGGGCAACTTAGTTCCCTGGGCAACCAGTATTGATGTATATTTTTTATCGATATTTTCCAGGTAACTTTCTAGTTCAACGGGTGTCATTGCTTTTTGGGGAAGCGATGCCAGGAGTTTTGAATTTCTCCTGGGGAGAGCAAATGAAGAAGAATCATATGATCGCCGGTTTTGCCCGCTGTTCCTGACAGCATCCCGGACCGCTTTATTGATCGAATCTACATCAACCGCTTGCGCATCCTTGATATATTTCCGGATCTGCGGATCATTCATAGCCACATCGATCTGCTTCTGCAATGACTGTAGCATCGAGTCTGTTTTGCTTGGAACATTTTTGTTGTCGGTATGAACTGCCTTAACTACTTCTTCACCCTGTGTGGGCGTTTCCTCATATTGTTTTGTTTTGGCATTGAAATATTGTTTGCAAAATGTTGTTACGGTTCCATCAGGAGAAAGTTTTCGAATGCAGCTGTTTGAAGAGGCATCGACTATAAATAAATTTCCATTTTTGTCAAAGGCAATACCATTCGGACTTGCGAATCCGGCTTGTTTTCCTTTCCCATCCGCGGAACCGGCCGAATAACCACCAGACATAAAGTTTGCACCTTCAGCAGATTTACCGCCACCACCAGCTATAATAGTAACCTTGTTGTCCGCAATTTTGAGAATGCGGTCTATCCATGAATCAGAAAAAATAAGTTCACCGCTTTGGTTAAAAGCAAGTCCCCTTGGCTTAATGATCCTCGCTGTTTTTATATCGCCCTCTTTGAAGTAGGATCTTTTTTTTACGTTTTCATCATACACTCCTGCTACAGTTGTGATCACTCCATCGGGTGTTATTTTATCAATGCAGGTACTCCAGGCCACCTTAGCGACAAATAAATTTCCATTCCGGTCACATGCGAGACCCTCAATAAAGTGAGAGGTATATACAGTTCCGTCCTCATTTTTGATGGTCTGAACATTGCCTGAGGGTGAAATTTTACGAATGATGTTGCGTGTTCTGTTTTGTAGCGAATCAAATATTTCATCTACTACATATAGAGTTCCTGTTTTATCAACCGCAATCGCCCCCAGGCGATGAAATGTAGCGGTACTCCTGCCACCGTCCTTCATTACTCCTGCATTTGGGTTTCCACTGACCGTAGTTACAACTCCTTCAGGCGTTACTTTCCGTATCGCAACGTAATCAGCTACGTAAATGTTATCATATAGATCAATAGCAATGCCTTCAACACCGAGAAACATCGCTTCGGCTCCTTTTCCATCCTTGCACTGGGTATACCCTTTCGGATGTCCCGCAAAATGATAAGCGTGGCCATCAGGCGTTATTTTTATGATCTTGTTGTTTTTCCCGGATACAAATAAATTGCCTTTGCTATCAATGACTATTTCCGAGGCATAGTAAAAAGCATTAACGGCAGGTTGAGCTTGAACAATAGCAAAAACCCAAAGACTATTTAGCAGCAGCATTACTTTTTCTCTCATAACCTATTGATCAATCATCGCTTTTAATTTTTCAAGAGGAAAGTTTTTCTCAAATTGTTCTTTGAAACGTAATGAGACAGGATCCTGGGTCCACCGCCAGTAGAGGACCATGAATTGAGGAACATAACGCGGCAGATCTGTATTAAAATATTTGGCGCCGACCGCAACTAATCTCGTTCCATTGCTGTCATTGCCAAATGTTCCCCGGAATTTCAACTCGTTGTATTTCGGATCAATGATGGCGGGTTGTTCCAGTGTTTCTGCAGAGGCACTAGCAAAGTAGTCATCAATATATTTTATCTCTTCATCATAATATTTCCTTGTCGAAGATTTGAATCCTTCTTTTTTTGCCTCGAAGTCTTTCAATTGTTGCTCGAGTGTCTGTTTTATCTTTGGTGCCTGGGGTGAAGTGCTTTTCGAAACCTTGTCTATTTCTTTTTTCATTTTTTCTTCTGATTCATCATACGCGTCTGATTTTTTTAGCGATTCATCGCGCCATTTATTTTTTAAACCGGTCAAATATTGTTTTTGAGTAAGTGTGTGCCAGGGTAGCTTTCCATTATGCCCAACTATTACCGCATGTGCAGAATCGCGCGAGAACGGTGCATACAGGGTGGTTTCTTTCCATTTGCCAACTTTAGGTGGCAGGCTGTAAATGCCTATCATCTTCCCATCGTCATTTATATTCCAATCGTCTATTTTATCACAGAGCCAGCCAAGCCGATTGATATAAACATAAACCCAGGTACCGGTTTCGTCCCCCAGCAAAATTTGTTTCAGATTATCATTACAGTAATAAGTAAGGTAAAGACTCGAAAATTCATAAGGTATGGATCCATTGGGTATGTAAGAAGTGCCGTCAATTACACGATACCACCTGGGTTCAAAACCGCTGAGATCGGGAAGAGCTTCCTTGAACAAAGGCAAGATCTTGTCCATGCGTGAATTCAGTAGATTAAACTGGCTTGAGGGAAAAGTTTTATCTGGAAATATCACTGCATCTGCGTTCTTTTTCCAGGTTCCCTTCCTGTCCAGGATGGAATCCATGCCACCACAGAGTTTTGATTCGTTGATATAGTTTTGAGTGAGGTCTTTTCGGTAAACCTGGGCAGTGGCCGTAAATGAAATGAATGACAAACCAAAAAAGAATAACTGTTTTTTCATTCTCAGTTGGGTTTATACGGTTTTACATTTTTGTCTTCTCATCACGATAAAATGTATGGCAAAGGCAAACTACATTAACCAGGCAGGGATGTCAATAGAACAAAAGTTAAAAGTAATGCCGCGATAATGAATAATGAATGAGGGGTAATGAGTAATGAGTATGAAAGTGCAGTCATTAATTTTTTCCAAAGGCCTTGTTGATGGCTTCCGTTCTGTTTTGCACGTGCAACTTTTCATAGATCTTATGAATGTGTTGTCGTACGGTGCTCACGGAAATAGACAGCTGGTCGGCAATTTCTTTATACAACAAACCCTTTGATAATAGTTGAAGGATCTCCGTTTCTCTTTTACTAAGTGCTTCCACAGGAATTTCGCTACTTTCTTTTTCACGAAAAACGGTAACCAGCTTTCGGGCGATATTGGCACTCATGGGTGAGCCGCCCTTGTGTAGTTCCTGTAATGCTTCGATCAGTTGAACCAGGCCGGTATTTTTTAAAAGATAACCGGATGCCCCTGCTTTTAATGCCTCAAAAACTTTCTCATCGTTTTCGTACACGGTAAACATCATGAACTGCGTGCGCGGAACTTTTGTCTTTATTTCCCTGATACATTCAATACCGTTCATTCCCGGTAAATTGATATCCATAATCACAATGTCCGGCTGTAATCGGGGTATGTCATACAAAGCCTCTTCGGCAGTCTTAAATGTATCTAACACCTTAAACTCAGGATTCAGCGAGATAAATTGTTTCAGGCCTTCTCTTACTTCATCGAGGTCTTCAACTATGGATAATGAAATGCTCATGTGTTTTTCTAAAGTAACTCGCAATTGTTTAGACAACAATAGAACAAAAGTTATAGTGACAAAGGAACGGTTAATTTCACCAGGGTTCCC
>Ga0068868_100001127_pt1 | contig 18257 bp, 18 predicted proteins | sample KBSMisM42_FD_64660 | JGI IMG/M metagenome (GOLD analysis project Ga0068868, IMG submission 64660) | Miscanthus rhizosphere microbial communities from Kellogg Biological Station, Michigan, USA - KBS Miscanthus M4-2 | ecosystem: Host-associated > Plants > Roots > Rhizosphere > Soil ...
GTGCTGATAAAAATACTGTTGAGTGGAACACTTACGGCTACCCCTTTTACATTGGAAGGATTTCCGCCAGGATGAAAGCCTTTGGTGACGATCCGTTTTACAAACCGATGATCGTCGTCGATGTCAAAAACAAGAATACCATGTCCCCCATAGCCGAGATAATCACGAATCCCAGGCACCGCAACATATAGATATCTTTTAATTTCTGCGGTCTCCGGTTTATTCTTTGTAGAATTACAGGCGGATGCGAAAATGAATATGGCTGCAGCAGGTATCAAAACCAGCGTGGCGATCTTTGAGTTCATAATGTTAATTGCTGTAAAGTTACTACCTGGTCGTCGAGGCAACTGCACTCAAACTAAATTCTATTCTTTTGGTAACAAGTGCCTTCGTCTGCTGTTGTCACCTGAGAATGGTATTGTCCCTTTTCTTCAATTTTCATACTTTCAATAAAACAAACTTCTTATGAAAACATTCATGTCTGCCCTTTGTTTGTTGTGCAGTTCCATCGTTGTATCAGCGCAGGATCCCGAATTCCCAAAGAATGAATTTATCATGCACGTGCGGTTGCATAATGGAATGGTGACCGATTTTCATTCGTCACCCGATCTGTATGTTGGCGGATTACAGTTGGTACCGCAATGGACCGTTGTCGGAAATCTTCTTCGTGTCGGTGCAGTGGTGGGCGGCTTCTATACAAACAAAAAACTACAAGGTCTTGCCGGTCCTACTGTTTCGATCAAACTGAAAACCTTCTCACTGAAGAATTTTGGCAGCGGCGGCAATATCAATCTTTCCCTCGACCATTGGTGGGGCACCGATCAACAGCGATTGCTCGGCGGTGCTGTAAATGTTGATCTTTTGAATTTATTTGTAACCGGCATCAGCGTGCATCGCGATTATAATTTGAACAGCTGGTGGATCCAGGGGACAGTAGCGTTCCGGATCAGTAAAGTAAAAAAAATTCCTCACCCATAACTTCATTGCGTATGAAAAGAGCATTAGTAATCAGTGGTGGCGGTTCTAAAGGAGCTTTTGCCGTAGGAGCGATCAAACAATTACATCAGATATATCCTTCACTTGTTTTTGACATTTATGTTGGCACCAGCACCGGCTCATTGATTGTACCATTAGCCGCTATCGATGAGATCAACCTTCTTGAAGAAATTTATACCACGCAATCGAAGGGGACCATCGTAAAAGAGTTGAGGATTGGGGACAGGCTCAATACAGACAGCATTTTTGACGCGAATCCATTATGGAACCTGGTCAATAAATATTTTACAGATGACCGGTACAACATATTGCAGACTTCAGGAAAGAAATTATATATCAACACAACATGCCTGCAAACGGAAGCCCTGACTGTATTCACAAACGATACCGCCGCCACATCGAAGGAGGGGTATGAAATCAGGCAGATTACCAATAGTGATCACTTTCGCAGGGCAATCATGGCTTCGTCGTGCCAGCCGGTGTTCATGCCAACGATCCAGGTAAATAAAAACCTTCCCGGTAATGCAGAGAAGGATCATCAGTATGTTGATGGGGGAGTAAGGGAATACGCCGGTATTGAGATGGCCATTGATGCCGGCGCCACCGAAATATTTGCCATCCTGTTGTCAACCGGTGTGAACGAACCCGAAAATAAATATTATGGTGATCTCTTTAGTTTGATGCAGCGCACCATCGATATTTTTATGACTGATGTTGGGAAGAATGACCTGATCATTCCCAATCAATACAATGAAGCTTTGCAATACATTGACGCCGTGAAAAGAAAAATGATCAATGACGGCATCCCGGGAAACGATGTTAACCGCTACTTCACCATCAGCGAAAGTCCATATGCAGATAAAGTTCCACTGAAATTATTTACGATAAGACCCGATGCGCCACTGGGCGGGGGGCCCGGCGGATTGAATTTTGATAGCGCAGAAATGAAAGGCATGCTTGCCAAAGGAATAGGAAGTGCGATCGCTTTCAGTGGTGGACTGAACCCCGGTGATGTAACCTGGGCATGAGCGAACCAATGTAGCAAGTCCGAAAGTATCGGATCATTTTTATTTGCGAGCCGCCCTGATGGCCTCACCCAGCAGATCAACCACCTCTTGCTGAACAATTCCGATCTGTTCCACTTCGTCTCCGGCTCTCCAGTGGTCACCCTCTTTTACAAGTGTAAGACGCTGTGTTCCCTTGCCCGATTGGAGCAACGCATCATAGGTTCCGGTCAGTTGCCCGCTCCATGAAATGGTCTCGGCAAGAGCTGCTTTATAAAAAACCCTGTTGTGTGTGAAAGTGGTGGTGAATGCCAGGTAATCGGGGGTATCTGGCCTGCCAGTGATGAGTTGGAAGTCCATATCCGTTCGTTTAGAATGGCAAGATAGAAAAAACTGTCTGCTTTATGAAGGTCTTGCGTGCGGGTCACATAGAACACGACGTGAACAATTTTACCATGGAGGCACGGAGGACATGGATGTGCACAGAGAAAAACTTTGTGTACCTCGTGTCTTCTTTGTGCGCTTAGTGACCTATTTTCCAATTAACAGGGTGTACTTTTCGGGATAACCTGCAACGCAAACTCTGATCCTCACCATGAATTACCAGCAATTCATTGCTGCTCCATTCGTTAGAAGCTTAACAATACTTTGCTTGCGTACTCCTTTTAAATGAGAGGTTTTTTTTAGATTTTGTATGGAAGATGTACGTGAGATTTTCGAATGAGAGCACACAATAAAACGTCCTTATGTCAAGATTTTTACTTAAAAATTTTTTCGTTTTTCTTCTGCTTATTGCCTGCAATCCGGCTCACCGGTCGGTGTCTTCCAATCGTGAATTAAATAATCATCCAGGCAATCTATCCGAAGCACTTCCATCGGAATTAATGCGTGTTGACACAACCAGTCTAAAGGATTCCGCAATAAAACCATTATCACTGATGGAATTGCCGCAGACGGAAGATGGGGAGATCGTATTGTCTCAAGGTTTTTATGAGGCAGATTTTAAAAGTTATTGTCTTCAGCCTGGAACACCCAGTCCTTCTGATAAAGATGCCTATCGCCAGGCTCCTCTGACGGGCTATCGCAGGGATATTATTGAAACGATCTTACGCAATTCTTTAAAAAAGCCTGAACTCGAACAAAGAAATATCCAGTTATTGTTATGGTCTGTTGTAAGTGGTTCCGATTTCAGAAAGCTTTCATGGGATGTGCAGACGACGGCACAACAGTTGCTTTCCCGCAAACAGATTTTTGAACTGAAGGGGGGAGTCATGGGCGTCGTAAAGACAGTATCGGAGGCTCTGCCTGCAACAGGAGTCACCAGCGCCAATTTAAAATTGAAACAACTTTTTGAGTTGGGCACAAGCTCTTATGAATTGTTTGAAAGGGTGGCAGTCCTTCAACAAACATCCCGAACGAACAAGGCGTCCGTCAACAAAGATCAATGGTATAAACAGCCAGATGGTTATTACCTGCGTTACTTTCCCAGCAGCTATCAACATGTCAAAATACAAGTGTATGTTCCCCGGGAAGCTCCTGCTTTGAAAAATCCGGGAGATTATCTGTTGTTCGATCCCGTAACAATGATGGCAATGCCCACAAATTCAAATTCTCAACGTCTTGGTATCGGCGCACCTGCGGTAGACGTCCTCCGAAAAATAATCCAGATCCAAAAGACTCCGGGGAATCCTAAGAAACCGCCGGTTAAACCCGCAAATCCAAAGACTGTTGTGATGAAATAAGTTCAATTCGTCCCGGGTCGTCGACCTGAATCCTCAGTAAGTTTGTATTGCCTCACATTGTAAGTTGTTTACTTACGCATTAAAAGGTGTAATTAAAAACAAAACCTTATGCCTACACCTTTTCAAATTTTAGCAGACCCGGTCTTTTTGCTGATCATGGCTATGTACCTGCTGCTGATGATATGGGAAGCGTTCTTTCCCGCAAGGAGATTGCCTCCCATTCCTTTCTGGAGATGCTCGTGTATGAAGGAACAGGGCATGCATTGCACTGGGAGGAACCGAAAAGGTTTGTTACCGACCTTGTGAGTTTTATTAAGACTGGTAAATAAACTGTCCTTTACATCTATGTCTTTGTGCTAAATCATTTTTTAATAGCGGACGGTGATTTTGATCCAAGTACCAGGGCTCCCAGTCCAAGTACGGCGCTAAGCGTTGGAACCAAAGCAGTCATCCTTTGCAAGAGATCCTGTTGCGTAATGAATAAGAATGCACCGATGGCTGTTACTATGACCAGGACAGGCGTGCGAAGTTTGGCCCACGAACCTTGGCTGTGAAATTTTTGGCTTAGGGTTAAGAGTTCCGGGGTGCTTTTTTTGTCGAGTATAAAATTCCTGAAACTGACACTCATGATCCTCAATTCTCCCTGCTTATTTATAAGTAATCCCTTATATAGCAATTGTTGAATGACGTTTACTTTTTTCGAATTCATAAAGCCATCCCTCGACATATCATACAAGAGATATTTTTCTTCATCATTGCAGTCCGTCCACAACCTTTCATACAAGGGAGCCAGGTGATACTGATTGAACAGGATCAGGCCTTCCTGTCCGATTCTTTCGCGTTCGTCAGATACGTTACTATACTCCTTTTCCCAGGCCTTTGTAAGGGACGAAGTCTTCGTATCTTGCTTTTCCCGGTTGTTCTTTAAAACCTCTTTGACGAGTTGATAGTCGCCATTGATTCCATCGTAACTTTTTTTGTGGAGTCGTTGTTCTATAAAACTGTGATCACTATTATGCAGGCTATAATCCTGTTTTTCCAAGTTCCATGTTTGGAACAGGCGGCTGGAAATTGTATGTAGTAACCGATAAAACAAAAACAACAGCAACGCACTAAAGAACACTACTAAGAATATGGCTCTGACATTCTGCATCTGATAATATGCAAAAACAGAAGGCAATTTGTAAGACAGGATCAAACCATGAACCTTCGCGATGCTTTCTGGCTTTTCACTTTCTGGCCTGAGGTTATACTTCAGCGACAACAGGCTTCCGTGATCGTCTCTAAACCATTGGTCGTCGTTTGCAAAATCCTGGCCAGGGAGAATCTTATCTACCGAATGATATTTCCAACTAATGGCCCTGATAATTGTGTCATAAGGCTCTGTGTACACCTTGTTATGATAGTGGTTAGTATCCGTGGGCGTAACGCAACCCTCTGTATAAATTCCCTGGTCAAAAAATACGGAAACTGGAAATTCTCTTTTTTTCGCAACCGAGTCAACCCAATTGTAGGTTGACAACCTATTCTCTATTTTTTCAGCCAGGTCAAGTTGATGCCCCTTTATTTGCAGAGCAATTTCTTTCTCTTGCGCATAGCTAAAAAAACAATTCACCGGAACAATTGATACTGCAGTCACCAGTAAAAACCAAAAGGAGCCACGCAATTGTTTATTCTTAAAGAAGAAAATTCTTTGCCAACCGGTATTGCTGCCTTGATGTTTCACAAGAGCGACAGGCATAAAGGCGAAGCTTATCATTTCATAACCTACCAGGGCGAGCCTTGAAACGGAGCTCGTTTCTATTCTGAAAAAAATGAAGTTTAAAAAAAACAGGAAGATGACAGCTGCATAATTATGCGCCTGATTCAAGAAACCGGGGTTATCTTTTTTCCTGCTGACGAACGCAGAGAATGGATCTTCTCCATGCCTATGTAATCTAAAGCACAGCGTCATTGTCCAGATCACGAAAATGGGGAATACCAGTCCCATCAGCCAGGATGCCGCATAATGGTGCACGATCATTTTGTAAATAACGGTCGCTAAAATATAGAACAATAAGTACCTGTTTGCGGCAAACAGAAATCCATCTTTCGTCTTTCCGTGCCACCTGATCGCACTTAATTGTGCAATGGGTTGATTCAAACGCGAAAAATGAACATTCTTGTTAAACGCAATAACACCATATCCAAACAACATGATGAAGAGTGTCAGCAGGAAGAACAAAACAAACGCATTAATATGCAACATAGAAGCCGTGCTATTGTCATTACAGTGATAGACAACCAGGTGCAGCGGCAACTGATCGAGAGGCCTGATATACATGGAGCATGGCCGGTCATTGATGTATTGATTTGGTAAGTACCTGCTTTGTCTGTTCCTGATAATACTCGCCAGGTTTTGATCATCATTGAGCCATTCGAGAAAATTTTCTTTGAAGGTTACAGTCCCCTCTGATTGAAACTGAATCAAACCTTTGTCATCTATGATATAAAATTCATAGCCCTTAGGAGTGACTGCATTGACCACGCTGTTCATATATGTCGACATACTCGCACCTATCATACCGTCGACATGGCTGGGTTTGACCACGTTTACTTCGAAGGCATTGGTGGTCATACTGTAGACAGGCTGTATGGTAAAGGAATCAACTGTGACGGTACCACTATCTTTGAACGAGTACAGACGTTTTGCTTTTATATCTTTGAAATATTGTCTGCGCTTCACACTGGGAAATGTATAAAGAGCATCAAACGTTCCTTTGTAAACCTGTTTTCCGCTGTCATTAAACCATTGAACCCTGTCGTAGATCAGGTAATTATTTGAAATTGAAACAGGAAGAGCCAGGTAATGATCAGGCGCTCCGTAGTGGGATTTTATCAGAAGTTTCCTACCATCCTTTTTCAGATCTGAAGATTCAGAAATCGCTTTTCTTAACGAAGAATCAAGATTTTTCAATTCGAAGTATGCCAGTGATATCTCTTTATGAAGTTCTGTATTGATCCGATCGCTCAGGGTGTATAGTTTGTTCCTTGTTCGCAATCCCTCACCGGTTTGCATCAATAATTGCTGAAAAATAACCAAAAGAACTGCTGTTCCAACAAACAAGGTCACTGCAAGAAAAGCAACGTCCCGGGTGCCCCAATGCTCCTCCCTGCCTATGAAGAACACCTTGATGTAAGGCAGGGAAATAAGAATAAGAACAAAAATGATCGCGACGCAACTAACGCTTCCGAAAGGAATGCTTTGCAACCTTTCTTCGTATTCTGTCTCCGTCATCAGGCCCGCAAGGATGAGGTTATGCCGTTCTAACTGGAAAGGAAGCAAGAAGCCTTTGTATCGGCTGCCACTGATCTCGAGGTCTATGATCTTGGAAAATTGAACCGCTTTAAGCAAGGTTCCCAGGCTGTCAGGTTCAAGTTGTTCAGAAACCGGAAGTCCTGGAGTATTATACAGTATATGAGAGTGATCGCTCGAATCAGGTCGTGGAGAGTGATCCTTGTGATCATCGCCAGGTTCAATCGGCTCCGCCGCATGTTTATTGCAAATGATGAAGTGATACCGGAAGAAGTCAATATTACCAGACTGCAGGATTTTTTCGAACAACTCACTCAACGAGACTTTATAGCTGCCCGGGACAGCTTTGGGATTGAGGGCCTTCAAATTTTGAAATTTGAAAGTGACAACTTTTTCTCCATCCAAATCCCAGCAAATTTTCGGATCGCTTGCGCCTTTGCGTTTCTCACTATGGATTGTCTTTTTTTCTTTTTCAAAATCGACCGTATATGCTAACGGATGGTCAAATTTGAGACTAGTCTCCTCCCGGGCTAATCCACTGTCCACCAACTGACGGTTCTGCACAGCCATGTAATTTTTGAGATCTTCCAAACGTTGCTGGATGCCCTCGTTTTGTTGTTGCAGTATTAAAAACGCCTGGTGTTGAAGCCTTTCTCTGTTTGAAGGAACATATCTAAAGTAGTAGAGGTATAAAAACAACGACATCAGTATGGTAACCGCCAATAAAATGCTTAACCTTCTTGTAAAAGCCCCTATGGTTCGAAATACACCCATAAGCGAGGAATTTTGACTACAGTATAACTTTTCGTAGGAGGGGTCAGCAATTTTGTCGAAATGGAACTTATGGAGGGAAACAAATTGCGGAGGTTTTAGGGCAAAAACATTTTATATGCAAGGAAGACTATCCGCCGTTCAACTGAGGACCAGGTGATTCTCCCACCAGATCAAAATCAAATTGCATCTCGTTGAGTTTACGATAAAGACCATTTAAATTCATCAGTTCAGCATGAGTGCCAGCTTCGCTTACAACACCTTTGTCAATCAATACAATTTTATCTGCATTGCGAATTGTAGAAAGTCTGTGCGCGATGACAAAACTTGTACGGCCCTTCATTAAATTTTCTAACGCTTCTTGTACTAATTGCTCGCTCTCACTATCAAGCGAAGAAGTGGCTTCATCTAAGATCAAAATGGCGGGGTCCTTTAGTATCGCGCGGGCAATGGCAACGCGCTGCCGCTGACCACCACTTAATTTAATGCCACGTTCACCAACAATAGTATCATACTGCTCAGGAAAATTTTTGACAAACTCATGGGCGTTGGCATTTTTTGCAGCGGCGATGATCTCTTCATCCGTGGCGCCCGGTTTTCCATAGGCAATATTTTCTCTGATACTGCCGCCAAACAACATCACATCCTGTGGCACCACGGCCATTTGCCTCCGTAACTGGGAAAGAGGAAATTCACGGGCCGGTCGCTCATCAAAATAAATAGTACCACTATCAGGTTCATAAAAATGCAACAGCAATGATGCTATCGTTGATTTGCCTGCACCACTTGGTCCCACGATCGCTACCTGTTCTCCATTGTTTGCCGATAATGACAGATCCTTTAGTACCACAATGTCCTTCCGGCTCGGATAACTGAATGCGACATGGTCAAACTTTACATTGCCCTTCAGTGCATATCGTGGTTGCACTTCGATAGCTTTCAATTCCACATCTTCACCATCACTTCTCAAAATCTCCCTCACGCTTTGAGTAGCGCCCAACGTTTTTTGTAATTGTGAAAACATATCGGCAAACCCGGCAAAGGTTCCACCGACGAACATCGAAAAGATCACGAACATTACAAGTACTCCGATCGTCAGCTCACCATGTTGTATCATGCGGCCACCATACCAGATCACAAAGGCAAGTGTGCCAAACAGGCTAAAGATCATAAACGCCACAAATGCGCCGCGATATCTTGCGTTGCTGATCGCGGTTGATACGACAGCCCTCAAACTTTTTACATAGCGTGTGATCTCATAAAACTCACTCGTGAATGCTTTGACTATGGATATACCATGAAAGGTTTCCTGGACAATCGTGCCGCTATCGGCTAACTGGTCCTGTGCTTTGCGGGCCATTTTGCGAATGCGCTTTCCGAATACAACTGCAATGATCGCCAGCAATGGAACAACTGATAACATGACTAATGCCAGTTTGGGACTGATCCAGAATATAAATCCTAACCCAATTATGAGCATGAAAACACCACGTAGAAATTCTGCAAGCGTAAAAGAGATGGCGTCCTGTATCTGGGAAAGATCTGAAGAGATTCGATTGCTTAACTCACCTACTCTCTTTTCTGTAAAAAAACTCATGGGCATGGTGAGCAATTTGCTGTAAACATCTTTGCGCATATCGGCTAAACTTCTTTCACCCACTGCGGTGAGCAGGTATACTCTCATAAATGAAAAGAAAGTCTGTACGGTGAGTTGACAGAAAATGAGAAGCAGCGCTGTATTTAAACTCCAGTGTATACTTTTTATGTTGAGGCCAAAATTTGACCCTGTAGCAATGCCAGGTAAGGCAGTCCCCGGTGAAGCTGCATCGATCATTTTCCCTAAGAACAATGGAAACAAACTTGTAGAAAATGCCGTGAAAGCAATAAAGATCATTCCTAATATGAATTTGCCGCGATAAGGTTTCAGGTATTTAAAAAGTATCAATGCCTGCCGCAGGTTTTCCCTGTTGATCTTTGCTTTTGGCGATTTGCCTTCTTTTAAATCGAGTGGATGATGCTTTGCCACAGATAACAGATAATAGTGAATCTGCAAGTTAATCACTTTGTCTTGCAGGGTTAAAGATCTAATCGGTGAATTGCAGATAAATGGGTGTAAGCGTTCAACCAAAGAAAAATTTATAGTCATCAATACCCAAAAAAGCTACCAGCGACGGCCAGGTTCTCATTCACCCAATTCTGCGAAAACAGTGCGTCCATGTCACTGGGGTCAGAATCATTTTTCTATTTTTAACTCATCCAGCGCGGCAGCTGTTTGTTTCCATTGCTCGGTATCTATTGTAGAATCAGTAGAGTGATTTTTATAAAAAGCAAGTATATTTTTTTTCATTGAAGAAGTTATGGTCGCGAAATTTTTTTCCTTTAGTTTGATGAGCCAGTCTGAATAGGTTTTATCCGCCAGGCTATATTCACCCTGCATAGTCTTTTTACCGGTGTCCCAATCAACATTGGAAAGCTCGAAATAAGGCTTTCCCATGCTGTTTACCTGATGACGATATTGCGCAACCGTTTCATCAAAACTCTCAAAGAACATTTTCTCAGCTGCTTCATCCGGTATCCTGAATTTTAGAATTTTCAGTGGTCCCCATTTTGGAGCGATCCTGATGAGAAAAGCAAGAACAGACTCCCCAAACGTTGCCTTATTCCTTTCCCGTCCAAATTCTTCAAAATATTTCCGCCTTCGGACACTGTAAACATAACTACCCCGTGCAACAGAAGGATTTAATTCACTGATCTCTTTTCTTTTTGTTTTCCAGGCCGCTCTTGTTGCAGAAGGAATAAGCTCTTTTACCGACCAGCGAAAACTACCGACAGCCCGATCAAAATTTCCAAACAACTCGTTCACCTCAAGTCCATAGGTTCTTAGAAATGCTTTTTCAATCAATTCTTTTGAAACCTGGAACCCAATAAAATCGTGGTAAGCTTGTGATGCATAATTGCCCCTTGCAGTCTGCAGCACATCAAAGGAGAACTCGGTCCGCAAATGTGATATTTTATCGTCCGCATACGTAACGGTGTCGCCGAATTTTCTTTTCATCTCAGGGTATATCAGTGGTACCGACCTGTTTACACCAACTGAATGACCATACTTATCAGCATAATAATGGCAAAGTGCACCCAAGGCGAACGCATACTCATTTATATTACTTGCCTCTTTAAAAAGATTTTCTATAAAATCCCCGCCGCGTACATAATGAACCAAGTTCGTGAAGAGTTTACTGCCAAAAGGATAATAACCAAGATCAGGCATTACACAACCCCCATAAGCAAACGCGTGGGCATTTTTCAATTCTTCATCAGTAGCTGCGGGGAACTTTTGCCTGAGCGCCGGAATAAGTGCTGTATTCCAGTTTGCATCAATGATCGCCTCGTGGGTAAGTACCGAATAACCAAAGCAGCGGCTTGTGTGAAAAACAAGGCTTATAGTAACCAGTATAGTGAGTTTTACACAGAGCCGCTTCATAATATCATTTACTCAATTCTTGCAATAACTGTTCCGGCTCACACCACGGAAAACAGGAAACCCACCCGATTGCCGCAAACCCACCGATAAATTGGCGTATCAAGCCCTCTCAAAAACTTCGTGGTCAAACTAAATTTGAGGGTTAGTAGTATCCGATCATTAAAACAACTCTTTATGTTGCTCCAAAACAAAAACGCGGTTCTGTTTGCTGCGGGGGGTTCCGTCGGTGGTGCGATCGCACGAAGTCTTGCCAAAGCCGGCGCCAACCTTTTGTTGAGTAATCATCATATGGAACCGGTTCAGAGATTAGCTGATGAAATCGTTGCTGATGGTGGCAAAGCAGAAGTTGCGCAGATAGATGCGTTAAATGAAAAACAAGTGAATGATTATGTCAATCAAGTGGTGAGGAAGGCGGGAACTATTGATATATCGATGAACCTGATCAAAACGGAAGACATACAAGGTATCCCTCTCGTGGATCTTCCCTTTGAAGACTTTATTCGCCCGATACGGAGAGTAAGTGAAAGTCATTTTATAACAGGAACAGCCACCGGAAGAGTAATGATAAAGCAGGGCTCCGGAGTAATTCTGTCGTTAACGGCTACTCCCGGCGGAATTGGATATCCTACCGCAGGTGGTTTTGGACCTGCTTGCTCAGTCATCGAAAAAATTTCACTAGGTCTTGCTTCAGAACTTGGTATGTATGGCGTCAGAGTAGTGAATATTCGTTCAGGGGGCTCGCCCGATTCACAACCATTCGTTGATGCACTTGCTCATGGCGGAAAGAAGGCTGTTGACTTCATTAAAAAAATTGAAAACGACACCATGCTGAAAAAAATGCCCGTGATGAATGACATCGCAAATGTCGCTGTATTTCTTGCGAGTGATATGGCGGCGGGAATAACAGGCGTGACAGTGGATGTCACCTGCGGCACCACCACCGCATTAAACTATAAAGCACCCGGGATCGCATTTGTACAGAATTAGAAATCATCTTGGAATTTTCTATAGAATCAGACAATAAAAAAAGATGAAGTATCCTTCATCTTTAATTCATTTACAGAAGTGATTCCAATTAATATCTCTTCACAATGTCATACACAAATCTTTGTGGGGTTCCTACAACTCCTGACGCAGCCCTTCTTTGTTTCAGCATATCTGAGTTCCAGTATGCATGCGCCTTAGCGGTGTCCAACACAGCTGCAACTATTATCACATTATGATTATCATCGGGATCATAACCATACGCCCTCACTTTCAAACCAATGTCTGAATTCAAGGCCCTCGTACTGTCGAAAGATTTTTTCCACATATCCCAGTCTTTCACCTTGAACATAGTGGAGGTACGCATTTTTGAATCAATGACAGCAGTGTCCTGGAAAACCATGGTATAAAACTTAATCATCGGCGCACCCATTACGCCACCTTTTTGCATCGCCTTTTTTAGACCCGGATCTTTCGAAAATGCTTTCGCTTTGGCCAGGTCATCTGCCTTCAATGCTAGCATTACCACATTCGAGTCCTTGTCATCGCGGGAAATTACATAGCTATGCAATCCATCAGCGAGACGGGCGGAGTCATGTTCATCGTAGGCCACCATCCATTTTGCAAAATTTGCAACCTTATGCCTTACGATTACCATATTTTGTGGTGTAGTGATGATAGTGTTGACTGGCGCAGCTTCAGTAGTAGTTGTAGCGGTAGCAGCTGTGTCGGTGGTAGTGGATTCAGAGCTTTTTTTCTCATCACTTCCGCCGCAGGAGATCAAAAAGAATGTCATGGCTGCTCCAAAAAGCATGAGAAGAAATTTTGATTGTTTCATTGACTTTTGATTTTAGTATTAATAATGACAAGGGCAGGACGGGTGTTACACGGGGCAGAGAGGAACATAAATTTAGTCTTTAAATTGATTGGCCCCGAAAATTTTATTGAAGCAGGTGTGCATTCAATTCTCTCTCAGCACATCCATCATTATATTCAATTCGTTTTCTTATCCCCCGGCCTTTTATTTTCTTCGTTCCCGTTTTTGGTAATCCTTACTTTCCCTAAACAACTGGCAATACAATAAATAATGGCCGGCCGGCCCTCGTCCGGTGGCGGGAGTCGCTGTTTGTTGAACACTGGTGAAATATGGTCCGGCAACTCAAGATCGATCATCACCAGCCAAACAAATCGATTGCAGTGTGGAAGATCTTCAAAAGGGGAGATATTTTGTAAATTTCCCATATGCTACTATCGATTGACCGCTTGATTGAGAATCGGCGAGGGCGCACAAAAACCATTACACCTTACATTATTCCTGGTGCAACCGGGACCCCGCATGACGACGCCCTGGGTCTGACTTTTCCTCCTGATCGGTCGGATCCTGGTGGGCATCCATATAATCTTCACGTTGCTGTGTAGCCAGTTGGCTTCATTTTTTACTCCATTTATATTGTTATCCCCCGGACCTCTATCCGGGGTTTTCTATTACAGAGCTCAAAAATTCCTAAGAAAAATTTTGATAAAAATCGAGTAAAAAGAACCGACAATCCGGCAACAAATTTGAGTGAATAAATAAACTCACAAAAATGTTCGGACGTCAGCCTTCACTAATGTTTTGTGTAATCATGGACCTGATCGGTTATGCCAGTTATGCCTTTCCTGTCCTGGGAGAGATCTCGGATATTTTCTGGGCACCTCTTTCCGCTATTATCTTCTTTTTAAGTTTTGGAGGCTGGAAGGGTGCGCTCGGTGGAATAGGCAATTTCGTGGAAGAAGTATTACCGGGTACCGATTTTATTCCAAGTTTCACCATCATGTGGTTCCTTCAGCGCTACAGGAAAAACGTACACACTTCGCCGCGGTTGTACAACAGATGATAGCTACTTATCAACCTTTTCAAATTCATACCTTCCCTTGACGTATTTATTGAGAAATGTCCCCTTTGAAAAGGCTGTTTTCATAGCAGTATAAATTTGTTCCGGGACATTTTTATAATCGTATATCATGCCCGAAACATAAATGATCCGTAAAGTATGATTGAACTTATCATACTTTATCCCGGAAACAACTGACGAAGGCACGTGTTATCCAAGTCCTTTTAGCCACTTCACGAGTTCATCCTTGGCCTTCCCGGTTTTCTTCTGCACCCTGCCCCACCATTCATCATCCTTGCCTTCTTCATATTTAAGATCATCGTCCGTTAAGTTGGCATACTGCTGTTTTAATTTTCCTTTCCACTCATTCCAGTTACCTTTTAATTCCATCTTATCCATAATATAAGTTTTAACTACAGTCATTTAAAAACTGTGCCAGTCAACGTGCAAAGTGAGAAGACAGATGGAGAGAAATATCAATATAACCCTGATGGAACTGTCGCATTCATTCCCTCTTTTCAAATCTTCTATCAGGGATGAACCACATCAGGGCTACCAGGGAATAAACTAAAAAGCCAACGAGCGGTTGAAGAAAACACAAGCCAATACCAACAACATACATAATAACAGAAACTTTCCCTTTTCGATCCGATCCCAGAGCATTTGCGAATTCGGAATCTTTTCCGTGAAGACTAGTAAGACAATGGGCAAGCAAATAATAAGCAATGCCCGCCATAAGCAGAACTACGCCATACAGCGCTACAGGTATTGTTGTAAAATTATTTTCTCCCATCCAGTCTGTCACAAAAGGAATAAGTGAAAGCCAGAATAGTAAATGCGTATTAGCCCATAACACCGTTCCGCTTATTTTATGAGCTGCATGAAGCATGTGATGATGATTATTCCAATATATAGCGAGATATACAAAACTTAACACATAGCTGACAAATATCGGCGCCATGGGTTTTAATGCTTCAAGCGTATCGGCATGAGGTACTTTCATCTCCAACACCATGATGGTAATGAGAATAGCGATTACAGCATCACTGAAGGCTTCCATTCTTCCTTTCGTCATAAGCAGCCGGGTTAAGTGCAACCAAATTTGTTGATGATTTATTTACCCACTTTGTCTGTTTCGATTTTTTGAGTTGCATACTTTTTTACCGCGGGTGCCACCTTCGTTGCCAGCAACTCCATTGAATGTAAAATTTTATTATGAGGCATGGCGCCTAAACTCATTTGAGCCAGGAAACGGGTATGCCCAAACAAGTCGTGCTGATAAAGTATTTTATCAATCACTTCCTGCGGGCTTCCCACTAACAACGCACCCTGTAGCTCTGTTGAGGCTTCAAATTGTTCTCTTGTACCCGGAGGCCATCCACGCTCCATTCCAATCCTGTTCATTACATCCGAGTAAGGAGGATAAAATTCATCCCTGGCATTTTGTGATTCATCAGCAATATAAGTGTGAGAGTTAATACCAAGCTGCATTTCCCCGGGAGCATGCCCGGATTTTGCATAAACATTTTGATACAACTGAGCATAAGGTGTAAATCGCGCAGGCAATCCGCCAATAATTGCAAGTGCCATCGGCAATCCATGCTCTGCTGCACGTATCACTGATTCAGGTGTGCCACCAACACCGATCCATATCGGCAATTTCTTTTGATGGGGTCGCGGATAAACGCCACGTGCCGTTATCGTTTGTGTGTGCTTGCCTTTCCAGGAAAAAATCTCAGCGTTGTTTAATTGCAAAAGCATTTCCAACTTCTCAGAAAACAATTCATCATAATCCTGCAAATTGTAACCAAACAAAGGGAAGGACTCAATAAAAGAACCACGACCTGCCATGATCTCAGCACGTCCGCCCGACAAAAGATCGACCTCGGCAAATTGTTGGAACACACGAACAGGATCGTCAGAACTTAAGACAGTAACGGCGCTTGATAATTTTATTTTTTTTGTTTTCATAGCCGCAGCTCCTAACACAACTGTTGGCGAAGAGATCAAATAATCCGAGCGATGGTGTTCTCCAACGGCAAAAACATCAAGACCCAATTGATCAGCCACCTCAATTTCTTCCATCAAATTCAACATTCGTTGACGCGGAGTAATCGTTGCTTTAGTGATAGGGTGAATTCCTAAATCTGCAAAAGTATAGACGCCGATTTCCATAGCCTGCAAAGTTAGGGAGAGTCCACTGGCAATAAGGAACAGTTGTCCAACGTAGCATGACCTGAGCACACTTGATCATAGCTGCGTTGTTTTGCCAGAACGAACTTAATGATAGCAACGGCGGAGTCGGGCCGATGAAAATTTACTTATCCTTTTGAGTCTGGAGAGGGGGTGCCGGTTCGAATACTAAAAAGTCAGGCGGTTGTGGTGACTGGCTGATCAGTTCACTGTATTTCATCTTAAGATGGCGCTTGAATTTTCCAAGATAACCGGGCTGTCGCAAGCCTTCTTTCTGAAGGGGTACGGCTTCGATGAGGTCGTTGCCGATATACATCATGAGTTGCATAGGCATTGGATATGTATACAAAACAAAAAAATAATTTATTTACCGCCAATATCAAAACTACCCTTTTTTGAGGGTAAGTTTACGAAGGGGATAAATATAACAGATTCATACTTAATGAAAAATGCGGAGCACTTTTCCGCATTCAAAGGATTTAAGAACCCACTCCCATCATACGCATGCAATCTTTTCGACCCTGAGTTCGTGACGGCCGCCTTCAAATTCAGTGCGCATAAATAAGGCTACCATTTTCTCGGCGTCGCCCTCACGTACAAAACGTGCCGGGATACAAATGATATTTGCATTGTTATGAAGTCTTGACAGCTGAGCAAGTTCTTCACCCCAGCAAACAGCGGCGCGAACACCCTGGTGTTTATTAGCCGTGATGGCTACACCATTGGCGCTGCCGCATATCAGGATGCCGAATGAAGCTTCGTTATTTTCAACTGCGCTGGCTACTGGATGCGCAAAATCGGGATAATCAACTGAATCTTTTGAATGAGTTCCAAAATCCTGATAAGGAATTTCTTTTGCTTCAAGAAAAGAGATCAGGTCTTCTTTGTAATCAAACCCCGCGTGATCGCTTCCAATGGCGACCGGCTTATTTTTATCGAAATGAGAATTCATGATTCAATAAAAATTAATTATTAAACAATTAATAATCTTCACAAAGGTACAGAGACTATTTGCAGCAATTGTCCTTTTTTATTTATTAATTATTCAGCTCCATTCATCCTGCTCTTGCGCCTTTGCCTTATTGATCCGGCTTGCAATGATTATGCTCGCTTCGTAGAGAGCATAAAGAGGGATCGTAACAAGTGTGAGGCTGAAAGGATCTGTAGACGGTGTGATGATGGCAGCTGCAATAAGTATGATAACAAAAGCATGACGACGGTATCTTTTTAAGAATCGCGCTGTCACAATCCCGATCCGGGTAAGCACGGCTACAAGCAGAGGCATTTGAAATAAAATGCCAATGCCCACAGTTGTATAAATGAGGTTTTCGATATAATCAGAAAAAGTGGGTTTAATTTCAATAAGCGGGCTTAATGAGTAAGAGAAATAAAAATTAACCATAAAAGGAGTCAGAACATAATATCCAAACGCGACGCCCAAAAAAAATAAAAGTGAAACCCAAAAAATAACTCCTCTTGTCTTTTTAAGTTCTTTAGGATTAAGGGCAGGTCTTACAAAACGCCAAAATTCCCAGAATACATAGGGAAAAGCGAGAATAAAGCCCCCGACAAAAGCAACAGTGAAAGACGAGATAAATTGACCGGTCATTGCAGTGCTGATAAAGCTCACCTTCGTACCGGCCATACATAATGAATTTCCCAGTCGAAAAAAATGACCCGCATCACAGAGCCATTTGTAAGTAACAAAATCATCATGCGCAGGCGCGAGTAATATTTTATCAACGATCTCTCTTACATAAATAAAGACAACGATCGCGCCCAAAAGAACGGCCACCACAGCGCGGATGATGTGCCAGCGAAGCTGTTCGAGATGATCGATAAACGACATTTCTGCCGCCGTATTTCTGTTTCGCCTGTTTAAAAAATCAAGTAACGCCATTTTATTTCTAAGGAGGG
>Ga0068868_100001133_pt1 | contig 18221 bp, 17 predicted proteins | sample KBSMisM42_FD_64660 | JGI IMG/M metagenome (GOLD analysis project Ga0068868, IMG submission 64660) | Miscanthus rhizosphere microbial communities from Kellogg Biological Station, Michigan, USA - KBS Miscanthus M4-2 | ecosystem: Host-associated > Plants > Roots > Rhizosphere > Soil ...
GGCCGCCGGCTGCACGATCGCGCCCGAGTCGCTCGAGCTGTTCCGCAGCGCCCTGCAGGAGGCGGCCCGGACCTTGAGCACGGCGCCGCCGGCGCAGCGCGTCGCCAGCGACGGGCCACTCGCGCCGAGCGACTGGACGGTGGCAACCGCCCGCCTGATCGAAGCCCAGGTCTGGGGCGCCGCCTTCGAGGCGCCGATCTTCTGCGACGCGGTCGAGGTGGTCTCGCAGCGGCTGGTCGCCGAGAAGCATCTCAAGCTCGCGGTGCGCCTCGGCGGGGTCGTCCGCGACGCGATCTGGTTCGGCCGCGTCGAGCCGGTCGGCGAGCGGCTGCGCCTGGCGTACCGACTCGGCCTCGACAGCTACAACGGCATCGAGCGGCTGCAGATGCTGGTCGTCGCCGCCGAGGAAACCGCCCCCTCCCGCTCAGCCTGACCCTCGAAATCGTCGGCCTGTCGCGTTCCGCTTCGCTCCCCGGGCCGGTCACGGCACACTTTTGCCCATGGAACTGCACATCACCGGTCTCTCCAAGACCTACGCCAACGGCGTGCGCGCCCTCGACGAGGTCAGCCTCTCGATCCCGACCGGCATGTTCGGCCTGCTCGGCCCCAACGGCGCCGGCAAGTCCACCCTGATGCGCACCCTGGCGACGCTCCAGGACGCCGACCACGGCTCGGCCCAGCTCGTCGACGCCGAGCGCGGCACGCACATCAACGTGCTGCGCGACAAGGCCGGCGTGCGCCGCGTGCTCGGCTACCTGCCGCAGGATTTCGGCGTCTACCCCAAGGTCAACGCCGAGGACATGCTCGACCACCTGGCCCGCCTCAAGGGCCTCTCCGACCGCGCCGAGCGCAAGCTCGCGGTCGAGATGCTGCTGCGCCAGACCAACCTCTACGAAGTGCGCAAGAAGGCGCTCGGCGGCTTCTCCGGCGGCATGCGGCAGCGCTTCGGCATCGCCCAGGCGCTGCTCGGCGATCCCAAGCTCATCATCGTCGACGAGCCGACCGCCGGCCTCGACCCGGAGGAGCGGACGCGCTTCCACAACCTGCTGGTCGAGATCGGCGAGGAAGTGATCGTGCTGCTCTCGACCCACATCGTCTCCGACGTCAGCGACCTCTGCCCGCAGCTGGCGATCATGAACAAGGGGCGCGTGCTCGCCACCGGCACGCCGGTGCAGCTCACCGGCGCGCTCGCCGGCCGGATCTGGGAAGCCTCGGTGAACCGGGCCGAGGTGGCGGCGCTGCGCGAGCAGCACAAGGTGATCTCGACCCGGCTCTACACCGGCAAGACGACGGTCCACGTCATCGCCGACGGCGCGCCGGGGCCGGACTTCGTGCCGGTCCAGGCGACGCTCGAGGACGCCTACTTCGCGGCGATCGGCGGCCACGCATGAAGGCCGTGCCCACCCCCGCGCCGGAGCGTGCCCGGCCATGAGCGTCCTGACGATCGCCGGATTCGAGTTCCGCTCGCGCCTGAAGCTGATCTCGACCTGGGTCTACTTCCTGGTCTTCCTCTCGCTGGCGCTGCTCTGGATCGCCGCCGCCGGCGGCCTGTTCAAGGAAGCCAACATCTCGTTCGGCAGCGGCAAGGTGGCGGTGAACTCGCCGTACGCGCTGGCGCAGACGGTGGCCATCCTCGGCATGTTCGGCATCACCGTGATGGCGGCGATCATGGGGCGGGCGGTGCAGCAGGACGTCGAGTACCGGACCCAGAGCTTCTTCTTCACCGCGCCGATCGGCAAGCTCGAATACCTCGGCGGCCGATTCGTCGGCGCCCTCGGCGTCCTGCTCGTCGTCTTCGCCGGCCTCGGCCTCGGCGCCTTCCTCGCCACCCTGCTTCCCGGCATGGACGCGGAGCGGCTCGGGCCCAACCGCTGGGCGGCCTACCTCTCGCCCTATGCGAGCCTGCTGCTGCCGAACGCGCTGGTGATCGGCGCGGTCTTCTTCAGCCTCGCCGCGGCGACGAAGAAGATGCTGCCGGTCTACATCGGCAGCGTGCTGGTGCTGATCGGCTGGCTGATCGCGCAGCAGTTGGTGCGCGATGCCGACAACCGGGTGCTGGCGGCGCTGCTCGACCCGTTCGGCAGCCGCGCGCTCAGCGTCCTCACCGAATATTGGACGATCTCCGAGCGAAACCTGAAGCTGGTGACGCTCGAGGGCGTGCTGCTCTGGAACCGGCTGCTCTGGCTCGGCATCGGCGCCGTCATCGTCGCTCTCTGCTTCTGGCGCTTCTCGTTCGCCGAAGCCGCCGTCGCCCGGCGCGGCAGGCGCAGCAAGGTCGTCGCCGACCCGGCCGACAACGAATCGGCGGACTCCACGCGGCCGGCGCCGGCGGTCCCGTCCGCCGCCACGCCGCCGCGGCCGGTGGCCGCCTGGCGCCTGCTGCCGCACCGCATCTGGCTCGAGTTCCGCGAAACCACGAAGAACATCTACTTCGGCGTGCTCGTGCTCGCCGGGCTGCTGTTCCTCGTCTTCGCCAGCACCACCATCGGCGATCTGTTCGGCACCAGCACCTGGCCGGTGACCTTCCAGATGCTCGGCCTGCTCTCCGGCAGTTTCGCCGCATTCATGCTGATCATCATCGCCTTCTATGCCGGCGAGCTGGTCTGGCGCGAGCGCGACAACCGGCTCGACCAGATCAGCGACGCGCTGCCGACGCCGACCTGGCTGCCGCTCGTGAGCAAGCTCGGCGCGCTGATGCTGGTGCCGGCGGTGCTGCAGCTCGTGCTGATGCTCTGCGGCATCGCGATCCAGGCCTTCAAGGGCTACACCCGCTTCGAGCCCGGCCTCTACCTGTACGACCTCATCACCATCGACCTGGTGAACTACTGGCTGGTCTGCGCCCTGGCGATCGCGGTGCACGCGATCGTCGACAGCAAGTACGTCGGCCACTTCGTCATGGTCGTGTACTACGTGCTGCTGCTGTTCGCCGGCCAGCTCGGCCTGGAGCACAACCTCTACAAGTTCGGCAGCGTGCCGGCGGCCGTCTATTCCGACATGAACGGCTACGGCCACTTCCTGCCCCGGGTGCGTGCCTTCCAGGCCTACTGGGGCGCGGCCTCGGTGCTCCTCCTGGTGGTGGCGCTGCTGTTCTGGAGCCGCGGCACGGCGAGCTCTTGGCGCGAGCGGCGGGCGGCGGCGAGGGAACGCCTCGGCGGCCCGGCGCTGGTCGTGGGCGGGGCGGCCCTGCTCGCCTTCGTCGCCCTCGGCGGCTTCATCTTCTATAACACCAACGTCCTGAACCGCTACGAGACGACCGCCGACAAGCAGGCGATGCAGGCGGAGTACGAGAAGCGCTACAGGCCGCTGGCGGCCGAGCCGCAGCCGAAGATCGACGCGGTGACGCTGGCCGTCGACCTGTTCCCACGCGAGCAGCGGGTGCGGATGAAGGGCCGCTACGCGCTGGAGAACAAGTCCGGCCAGCCGGTCGGCCGGCTGCTGCTGGCGTTCGCGCCGGCGACCCAGCGGATCGTCCATCAGCTCGACCTCGGCGTGCCGAACCGCCTCGAGAAGGACGACGTCGAGCTCGGCGTCCGGATCTACCGCCTCGATCCGCCGCTGCCGCCGGGGGCGAAGACGACGCTCGCCTTCGACATCGAGCTGCCGACTCACGGCTTCACCAACGAAGGCTCGAACACCGCCGTGGTCTACAACGGCACCCTCGTCAACGGCGCGGCGGTACTGCCGCAGATCGGCTACCAGGATCGCGGCGAGCTCGAGCGCGACCTGGACCGAAAGAAATTCGGGCTCGCGCCCAAGGAGCGGATGCGCGATCGCGACGATCCGGCCGGGCTGCAGGTGAATCTGCTGCAGGCCGGTGCCGACTTCATCGACTTCGAGGCGACGGTGTCGACCGAGCCGGACCAGATCGCGATCTCGCCCGGCTACTTGCAGCGGGAGTGGACCGAGAACGGGCGGCGCTACTTCCACTACAAGATGGATGCGCCGGTCATGAACTATTACGCCTTCCAGTCGGCGCGCTACGCGCTGAAGAAGGACGTCTGGGCCGGCCCGTCGGGCAACGTGGCGATCGAGATCTACTACCAGCCGGGGCACGAATTCGACCTCGACTCGATGAACCTCTCGGTCAAGGACTCGCTCGCCTACTTCAGCGCCGCGTTCGGCCCGTATCAGTATCGGCAGTTCCGGATCATCGAGTTCCCGCGCTACGAGGTCTTCGCCGAGGCGTTCCCGAACACCATTCCCTACTCGGAGGCGATCGGCTTCATCGCCCGGGTCCGGCCCGACGATCCGAAGGACATCGACTATCCGTACTACGTCACCGCGCACGAGGCGGCGCACCAGTGGTGGGCGCACCAGGTGGTCGGCGGCGACCTCCAGGGCGCAGTCATGCTCTCCGAGTCGCTGGCGCAGTACTCGGCGCTGATGGTGATGAAGAAGAAGTTCGGCCCGGCCAAGATGCGCCGCTTCCTTTCCTACGAGTTGAACCGCTACCTGCGCGGCCGGGCGTTCGAGCAAAAGAAGGAGCTGCCGCTGTCGCGGGTGGAGAACCAGCCCTACATCCACTACGGCAAGGGCAGCCTGGTGTTCTATGCCCTGCAGGACTACATCGGCGAGGACAAGCTCAATCAGGCGATCCGCACCTTCCGCGACGCACACGCCTTCAAGGGCCCGCCCTATCCGAGCAGCGAGGAGCTGGTGCAGCGCATCCGCGAGGTGACCCCGCCCGAGCTGCAGTACATGGTGGAAGACCTGTTCGAGAAGATCGTCGTCTACGACAACCGCGCGGTCTCGGCGACGATGAAGCCGCTGGCCGGGGGCAAGTGGGAGGTGACGATGAAGGTCGTGGCCAAGAAGCGCGTCGCCGACGAGCTCGGCAAGGAAAGCGACGTCGCCCTCGACGACCTGATCGACGTCGGCGTGATCGACGAGAAGGGGAACGCGATCGCGGTCGAGCGCAAGCGCATCAAGAGCGAGGAATCGACCTTCACCATGACGGTCGACAAGCCCCCGGTCAAGGCCGGCATCGACCCGCTGAACAAGCTGATCGACCGGCGCCCGGAGGACAACGCGATCGTCGTCACGCCGGGTTAGGCAACAAACGGCGGCAAGGGCGCCTCCACCCGGGCCGCGCCCTATCATGGGCAAAGCCTTGCGCACCGTGAACGCCGACCTCCACTGCCACTCCGCCTTCTCCGACGGCACCCTCGAACCCGAAGCCCTCGCCGCCCGCGCCAAGGCCAACGGCGTCGAGCTCTGGGCCCTGACCGACCACGACGAGCTCGCCGGCCAGCGCCGCGCCCGCGACGCGGCGCGAGCGGCCGGCCTGCCCTATCTCACCGGCACCGAGATCTCGGTCAGCTTCGCCGGCACGACGGTGCACGTCGTCGGGCTCGGCTTCGACGCCGAGGACGGCGACCTGGCGGCGGGCCTCGCCGCCACCCGCGGCGGCCGCGAGCCCCGGGCACGGGAGATGAGCGAGGCGCTTGCCAAGGCGGGCATCCGCGGCGCCTACGAAGGGGCGCTGAAGTTCGTCGGCAACCCGGAGCTGATCTCGCGCACCCATTTCGCCCGCTTCCTGGTTGAAAGCGGCGTCTGCGCCGACACCCAGGAGGTATTTCGCCGCTTCCTGGTGGAAGGCAAGCCCGGCTTCGTGCCGCACCGCTGGGCGCGGCTCGGCGACGCGGTGCGCTGGATCGTCGACGCCGGCGGCATCGCCGTCATCGCCCACCCGGCACGCTACAAGCTCACGCCGACCGAGGACTACGCTCTGTTCGTCGAGTTCAAGGCACACGGCGGCCGCGGCGTCGAGGTGGTGACCGGCTCGCACAGCGCCGCCGATGCGCTGCGCTACGCCGAGACGGCGCGCGAGTTCGGCCTGCTCGCCTCGCGCGGCAGCGATTTCCACAGCCCCGGCGAGAGCCGGATTGACCTCGGCGGCCTGCCGCCGCTGCCGCCGGACCTGTCGCCCGTCTGGGAGGCGCTCGAGCCGCGCATCCAGGCGCCGTCATGAAACAGGCACGGGATGTGCCGACAATCGGCGCATGGCCCAGTATTTCGAGGTCCACCCGACCCATCCGCAGCAGCGCCTGCTGAAGCAGGCCGCGCAGATCCTGCACACCGGCGGCGTCGCCGCGATTCCCACCGACTCGAGCTACGCCCTGGTCTGCCATCTCGACGACAAGGCCGCCGCCGAGCTGCTGCGCCGGATCCGCGGCGTCGACGACCGGCATCACCTCACCCTGCTTTGCCGCGACCTCTCCGAGGTGGCGAGCTATGCCCGGGTCGACAACAGGCAGTACCGGCTGCTCAAGGCGGCGACGCCCGGACCGTTCACCTTCATCCTCGAGGCGACCAAGGAGGTGCCGCGACGGGTGTCGCATCCTTCGCGGCGGACGATCGGCCTGCGGGTCCCGGAGCATCCGGTCACCACCGCCCTGCTCGACCTGCTCGGCCAGCCGCTCCTGGCGACGACCCTGATCGCGCCCGACGAAGCCGAGCCGATGAACGACCCGGAGCGGATCCGCGAGCGCTACGAGAAGGTGGTGCAGGCGATCGTCGACGCGGGTGCCTGCCCGCGGCAGCCGACGACGGTGGTCGACCTCAGCGGCCCGGCGCCGGTGCTGGTCCGCCTGGGCCGTGGCGACCCGGCCCTGGTCGGCCTGAGCGCCGAGGAGACCGCCTGACCGGAAGGCGCTTGACGGCTCGCCGGATCTGCTACTAGAGTGATATCACTTTGACATCGCCGGCAAGACGCCGCCGAGTCGAGGGACTCACTTCAGGGAGCATGTCATGACGATCCAATCGACCGAAGAGCGGCCGGCCTCTACCGCCAGCGGCTACGTCTACATCGCGGTCGGCCTTCTCACCCTGCTCGGATCGATCGCCCTGCTGGCGATGCGCCCGACCGGAGTCGCGATCGCGATCCTGGTGCTCGCCTCCCTGGTGACGGTCTGGTGCCTGGCGGGCCTCTACATGCTGCAGCCGAACCAGGCGGCGCTGCTGCTCCTCTTCGGCAGCTACCGCGGCACCGACCGCGAGCGCGGCCTGCGCTGGGCGAACCCGTTCTATGCCAAGAACAAGATCTCGGTCCGCGCCCACAACTTCAACAGCGAGAAGCTCAAGGTCAACGACCAGCGCGGCAACCCGATCGAGATCGCGGCGGCGATCGTCTGGCGCGTCGACGACACGGCGATGGCGAGCTTCGACGTCGAGAACTACGAGGCCTATGTGCTGACCCAGGCCGAGTCGGCGGTTCGCCACCTCGCCCTCAGCTACGCCTACGACCACTTCGACGAGCCGGGCGCGAGCCCGTCCTCCGAAGTGACGCTGCGCTCGGGCACCGAGCAGGTCTCGGCGGCGCTGCGCGACGAGCTGCAGCAGCGCTTCGCCCAGGCGGGCATCGTCGTCGTCGATGCCAAGCTCACCCACCTCGCCTATGCGCCCGAGATCGCCGGCACGATGCTGCGCCGGCAGCAGGCGGAGGCGGTGATCGCGGCGCGCTCGAAGATCGTCGCCGGCGCCGTCGGCATGGTCGAGATGGCGCTCAACGGCCTGGCCGAGCGCGGCCTGGTCCATCTCGACGACGAGCGGCGGGCGGCGATGGTGAGCAACCTGCTGGTCGTGCTCTGCTCCGACCACGACGCGCAACCGGTGGTCAACACCGGCACCCTCTACGCCTGAGTCGAGTCCCCGCACCCAGCGACGGTCGCCACCGTGGCGAGCCCCGACAAGAAGGCATTCCTGCTGCGCATCGATCCTGCCCTCTGGGCCGAGATCGAGCGCCTGGCGGCGGCCGAGCTGCGCAGCGCCAACGCCCAGGTGGAGTACCTGCTGCGTGACGCGCTGCGGGTGCGCGGCGTCCGGCCGGCGGCACCCGCGGAGAAAGGTCCGACCCGACCGAAGGGCGAGCGCTGAAGAGCGCGATCAGCCCTTGACCTTGGCGCTGCGCGCCAGCGCCTCGACGCCGGCGGCGTGCTTGGGATAGAAGGCGAGGCGCGGCGCCGAGTAGTTGATGAGGAAGAGCTCGCCGTTGAGCACGGCGCCGAAGGCGACGCCCCGCAGCCGCACCTCGTCGAGCTTGCGCACCATCGAATACTCGATGCGAAAGCCGCGCGTGCCGACGAACTCGGTCGCCTCAAGCCGGTCGAGCGAGAAGCTCGAACCGTCGCGCGTCAGGAGGGTCTGCAGGAGCGTCATTACGTCGGCCGGCTGCATCGTGGCGCGGAAGGTGAGCGGCTCGATGCCCTTGCGGCCGGTCGGCGTCGGCGCCAGCAGCTCGCCGTCCTTCACGCCGACGTAGAACTGCAGCGCATCGACGGTGATGCCCTCGAGGGTCCAGGTCGGCGTGTTGTCGGCGAAGCCGCGCTCGAACTGGTTCCAGGGCTCGCTCACTTGGACGGCGAGCCGGTTGCGAACCAGCGTCTCTCCGCTATCGACCTTGGTCACGGTGGCACAGCCGGCGAGCGCCACGGCGAGGAGGACGGCCACCGCACGAAACGCAAGGCTCATCATGATGTTCCTTCGAGGATGTAGGTCCGGATCAGGCCGGCGTCGGGGGCGTCGGGCGCGAGCTCGATGTAGCGGGCGAACTCGGCGCTCGCCTCGGCCGGCTGGGCGCGCTTCTGGTGGATGTAGCCGAGCGAGCGATGCACCTGGGCGGGCGGGTTGCCGAGGGCGATCGCCTGGCGCAGGTCGGCGATCGCCTCGTCGAGGTCGCTGTCGCGCCCGCGCAGCCGCCGGGCCTCGGCACGGAAGTAGAGCGGCTCGGCGAGCTCCGGCGTGCGCTTGACCATGCGGTCGAGCAGCACCATCGATTCGTTGAACTGGCCCCGCTTGACCTCGTCCTCGAGCAGGCCGAAGCGCAGCGGCGCCAGCTTCTCGGCGTATTCCGCCTCGCCGACGATGCCGCCGGCCGCGCCTTCCGCCAATCGGGCGAGCGTGCGGCTGCGCTCCTCGGACGGCGGATGGGTGGCGAACATCGGGCTGCCGCTGGCGGCATTGCCGCCCGGCGCGGCCGCCGCCTCGGCCAGCAGGTTGTCCCAGACCTTGCTCGCCTCGCGCGGGTCGTAGCCGGCATCGCGCATCAAGGTCAGGCCGACCGCATCGGCCTCGCGTTCCTGGTCGCGGGTGAAGGCGAATGCCGAAGCGAGCGTCGCCAGCTGCCCGAGCATGCCGACGACGCCGAACACGGCGAGGAAGGTGCCGAAGGCCGAGCGGGCCTTGGCGTCGCGCAGCCGGTCGAGGGTGTGGCGCTGCAGGTAGTGGCCGATCTCGTGGCCGAGCACGGCGGCGAGCTGGGCCTCGTTGTCGGCGCGCAGCAGGAGGCCGCTCCAGACCTGCATCATGCCGTTGGGTGCCATGCTGGCGTTGAAGAACGGCGTGCGCAGCGGATAGACGCGGACGTCGGGGCAATGCTCGCCGGCGAGGTTGCAGGCGATGCCCTGCAGGTACTCGCGCAGGGCCGCATCGCGGATCAGGAAGGGGCTGCGGCGCAGCCGGCTCTCCTCGCGGTCCATGAGCGACCACAGGCCGCCTTCGTCGCTCGAGAGCTCAGGGCGGACGAAGCGCGGCGGTGCGGTCCAGGGCGCCGGCGCGGAGGCCTGCGCCCAGGCGACGGCCGGCGCCAGCGCCGCACATTGAGCGCAGGCCGCAGCGAGCAGCCGTCGCCGTTTCACCGCACCGCCGGGAATCCGGTCAGGAGGGCGGCCATCGACTCGGCCGCAGCGCCGCTCTCGCGCAGGTCGCCGCTGACCCGCAGCAGCCGGTTGAACCAGAGCACCCGCCCGGTCTCGAGGTCGATCAGCGACGCATAGCCGGACTGGGTACCGCCGGAGAGACCGACGCCGAGCACCATCATCGCCACCATCGCCGCCTTGCGCTCGGCGCTGGCGTAGCTGTCGCGGACGTAGATGAAGAGGGCGTAGCGCGCTCCCGTCTTCTCCTGCAACGGCCTCATGGCGTCGTCGAAGGACCAGTCGAGGCGGCCGTTCTTGCTCGGCAGCGCCCAGGGCCCGCCGGCGGCGTGGTGCAGCGCGATCGAGCGGGCGACCGCGGCGTGCAGCCCGACCTGCTCGGCGAATTCGTCGGCGGTGGCCTCGTCCATCGTCGTCGCGTCCAGGCCGGTGGCGCCGATGCGTGCCGTCACCGCGCTCTTCATGTGCCCGAGCGCCGCCGCCGTCCAGTCGGCGCGCGGCTCGGCCACGCCGCCCGCGGAGAGCGAATAGAGCTCGACGTCGACCGGCATGATCACGACCCGGGCCCCCTTCGGCAGCTGCGTGAAGCCCGGCGCGAGGTACTTGGACTCGAGCGATGCCGACGCGGCCGGCGCGGCGGGGGCCTGCGCGGCGACGTCGCCGAACGAGCCCGCCGCTGCCAGGAAGCAGCACAGCACGGAAAGGGCACGGCGCAGGCGCGAGCGATGCTCGCGAGATGATGTGTGCACGTGATTCCCTCCCCCCGAGCAGCGCTGCCGAATCGGCGCGCACTTCGTAAGCTCAATCTATCACGCAGCAGGCGGCGTCGAGCCTGAAGCCGAGCGAAGCAGTCGGCTCCTCCGCGGCGCGAGGGACTGGAGCGGGAACTGCCCTGTTCGCCGGCAGGAAGGCGGCCGCGCCGCCTGCGCGCGGTCTAGCCGCGGGAGATCCGGGCCACGGCGCTGTGGGCGTGGATGGATTCGAAGTTCTCGACGTCCACGACGTAGCGACCGACCCGCGCATCGGCGTTCAGCGCCAGGGCGACGTCGCGCACCATGTCCTCGACGAACTTCGGGTTCTCGTAGGCGCGCTCGGTGATCCACTTCTCGTCGGCGCGCTTGAGCGAGGACCAGATCTCGCTCGACGCCGCATCCTCGGCGAAGCGCGCCAGCTCGCGCCAGGAGATCGGTGCCAGCAGCTCGACCCGGATGGTCACGTTCGAGCGCTGGTTGTGCGCGCCGTAGTCGGAGATCTCCTTCGAGCACGGGCAGAGCGACTTGACCGGCACGACGACCTCGGCCCAGCTCGTGCCCACGCCCGCGCGAACCTCGCGGATCAGCCTGCCCTGGTACTCGAGCAGGCTCTCCACCCCGGAGACCGGCGCACGCTTGCGCAGGAAGAAAGGGAACCCCGCCTCGACCCGGCCTTCCTTCGCATTGAGCAGCACGAGCATGCGCGCGGTCTCGCGCTCCAGCACCGCGGCATCGATCGGCTCGTCGAGCCCGTCGAGCCAGGCGACGAAGCGCGACATGTGCGTGCCCTTCTGTTCCGCCGGCAGGGCGACATCGAGCGACCAGTCGGCCACCGTTGGCAGGACCGTGCCCTCGATCTCGAGCTGCAGCGGATAGCGCACGCCGCGAATGCCGACGCGCTGGATCGCGAGCTTGCGCTCGTCGTGCTCCGACTGAGTGTCGGGAATGTGCAGGGCGTCGATGAGATTGGTCACGAGCCGATCACCCGTTCAGACGCCGGCCACGCTGCGAACCAGCGCAGGCGTGGTGCCGAAGCGGCGCTGCACCGATTGCTCGATGCCGGCGGCATCGAGGCCGTAGAGCGACAGCAGCTTGGCCGGATCGCCGTGCTCGCTGAAGGCGTCGGGCAGGCCGAGCGTCAGCACCGGAATCTCGATCCGTGCCGCCGCCAGCGCTTCCAGAACCGCACTGCCCGCTCCGCCCATGATCGCGCCTTCTTCCACGGTGACGATTGCATCATGGCGGCGCGCCAAGTCAGTCACGAGGGCGACATCGAGCGGCTTGGCGAAGCGCATGTTGGCGACGGTCGCGTCCAGCCTGTGCGCTGCCTCCAGCGCCGGATAGAGCAAGGTGCCGAAGGCCAGGATCGCGACCCGGTTGCCGCCCGCGGCGGTGCGCGTGCTCTCGCGCCGGATCTCGCCCTTGCCGAACGGGATCGCGGTCATCGCTGACTGGGGCAGCTTGCCGGCGCCGCTGCCGCGCGGATAGCGCACGGCCACCGGATGGTCCTGAAGGAAGGCGGTGTAGAGCGACTGCCGGCATTCGTCCTCGTCGGCCGGCGTCAGCACGCTCATGTTCGGCACGCAGCGCAGGAAGGGAATGTCGTAGGCGCCGGCATGGGTGGCGCCGTCGGCGCCGACCAGGCCGGCGCGGTCGAGCGCGAACACCACCGGCAGGTTCTGGATCGCGACGTCGTGGATCAGCTGGTCGTAGCCGCGCTGCAGGAAGGTCGAGTAGATCGCGACCACCGGCTTCAGCCCTTCGCAGGCCAGGCCGGCGGCGAAGGTCACGGCATGCTGCTCGGCGATGCCGACGTCGAAGTAGCGCTTCGGGAAGCGCTTCTCGAACTCGACCATGCCCGAGCCCTCGCGCATCGCCGGGGTGATGCCGATCAGCCGCTCGTCCTTGGCGGCCATGTCGCAGAGCCACTGGCCGAACACCTGGGTGAAGGTCATCTTCGGCGGCGTCGCCGGCTTGACGATGCCGACCTTGGGGTCGAACTTGCCCGGCCCGTGGTAGTTGACCGGATCGTTCTCGGCCAGCTTGTAGCCGAAGCCCTTCTTGGTGACGACGTGCAGGAACTGCGGGCCCCTCAGGTCGCGCAGGTTCTCCAGCGTCGGGATCAGCGAGTCGAGGTCGTGGCCGTCGATCGGGCCGACGTAGTTGAAGCCGAACTCCTCGAAGATCGTGCCCGGCACGACCATACCCTTGGCATGCTCCTCGAAGCGCCGCGCCAGCTCGAAGAGGGGCGGAGCGTTTTTCAGCACGTTCTTGGCGGTGTCGCGCGCCGCAGCGTAGAACTTGCCGCTCATCAGCCGCGCCAGGTAGCGGTTCAGGGCGCCGACCGGGGGCGAGATCGACATGTCGTTGTCGTTGAGGATCACCAGCAGGTCGGTCTGCGACACGCCGGCGTTGTTCAGCGCCTCGAACGCCATGCCGGCGCTCATCGCGCCGTCGCCGATCACCGCCACCGCCTTGCGGGTCTCGCCCTTCAGCCGGGCGGCGACGGCCATGCCGAGCACCGCCGAGATCGAGGTCGACGAATGGGCCGTGCCGAAGGTGTCGTACTCGCTCTCGGCGCGACGCGGAAAGCCGGAGATGCCGCCGAGCTGGCGCAGCGTGCCCATGCCCTCGCGGCGCCCGGTCAGCACCTTGTGCGGATAGGTCTGGTGGCCGACGTCCCAGACGATCCGGTCGCGCGGGGTGTCGAACACGTGGTGCAGGGCGATCGTCAGCTCCACCGTGCCGAGGTTCGAGGACAGGTGGCCGCCGGTCTTGGAGACGCTCTGCAGCACGAACTCGCGCAGCTCCGCGGCGAGCAGCTTGAGGTCGGGGCCGGAGAGCCGCCGCACGTCGGCCGGGCTGTTGATGGATTCGAGGAGCTTGTACGGCACGATGGTTCAGTTCTCGCGATCGACCACGCGGTCGGCCAGCACGTGCAGGCTCTGCACGTCGGCCAGGCCGCTCGCCGCGAGCGCGGCGCGCGCGGCGCGGCGCAGCTCGTCGGCCCGGCTGCGCGCCGGCTCGAGGCCGAGCACGCTGACGTAGGTCGGTTTGTTGTTGTCGAGGTCCTTGCCTGCGGTCTTGCCGAGGGTCTCGGAAGCCTGGGTGACGTCGAGGATGTCGTCGACCACCTGGAAGGCGAGGCCGATCGCCTCGCCGTACTCGCTCAGTGCCTGCCACGCCGCCGGCGTGGTCGCGCCGCAGGCCGCGCCCATCAGGACGCTCGCCTGCAGCAGTGCCCCGGTCTTGCGCCGGTGCATGTCGGAAAGGCCCTGCTCGTCGAGCGGCAGGCCGACGCTGGCGAGATCGATCGCCTGGCCCCCGGCCATCCCGGCGCCGCCCGCCGCTCGCGCCAGCAGCGCGCAGAGGCGGGCCTGGAGCGCCGGAGCGACCGCCTCGGCCGCCGGCGTGAGGATCTCGAACGCCAACGCCTGCATCGCGTCGCCGGCGAGCATCGCCTGGGCGACGCCGAACTGCACGTGGACCGTCGGCTTGCCGCGGCGGATCACGTCGTTGTCCATGCAGGGCAGGTCGTCGTGGACCAGCGAATAGGCGTGGATCAGCTCGCACGCGCAGGCAGCGCGCATCGCCGCCTCGCGGCTGCCGTGCACGGCCTCGGCGGCGGCCAGCACGAGGAGCGGCCGCAGCCGCTTGCCGCCGTCGAGCACCGCATAGCGCATCGCTTCGCCCAGCCCGGCCGGCGCGTCGCGCGGCACCCAGGCCTCGAGCGCGGCCTCGACGGCCTCGAGCTCGGCGATCGACCAGGTGTCGAAATCGTCTCTCTTCACGCGGCCCCCGCCGACCAGGGCCTGAGCTGGCCGTCCTCGAGCACCTTCACCTGCTGCTCGACGGCCTCGAGCCGGGCGCGGCAGAACTGGAGCAGCTCGGTGCCGCGGCGATAGCCTTCGAGCAGGCCCTCGAGCGGCAGCTGGCCGCCTTCCATCGCGGCCACCAGGGTCTCGAGTTCTGCCAGCGCAGCCTCGTAATTCGCGGGCGGCGCCGCGCTCCGGGAGGGTGCGGTGGCTATCGTCATTCGGGCTTGGCAAAGGGCTGATTGTAGTCAGCCGACCCGTCCCCACCTGCGGGCCTGCCAATGGGCGGAAGGCGCGAGACAACCGGCCGCCCGAGAGGCCCTTCGCCCGGCTGGCTGTCCGGCCCCGCTGGGTACAATCCGCGTCCCTTCGGGCGGTCCGCCGCACCCCGTATTGCCGACCGTGGTCGGCCTGCCTTCCCAGGAGGTACCCCCCAGCCATGTCCGATCTGCGCGTCCCGGCGCGGGCCCTGGCCCCCGCTCAGTCGCAGCTCCCGGTCGGGAGCTATTTCGACCCCGCCCTGTTCGAACGCGAGAAAGCGAGGCTGTTCACCGCCGGCCCGCGCTACCTGGGGCACGAGCTCGCGGTGCCGGAGCGGGGCGACTTCTTCGCCCTGCCGCAGGAGGGCGAGGGTCGCGCCCTGATCCGCACCGCCGCCGGCGTGGAGCTGGTCTCCAACGTCTGCCGCCACCGCCAGGCCGTGATGCTGCGCGGCCGTGGCAACACCGGACAGAACATCGTCTGCCCGCTGCACCGCTGGACCTACGACCTGAAGGGCGAGCTGATCGGCGCCCCCCACTTCGCCGACGACCCCTGCCTGGCGCTGACCAACTATCCGGTGCAGACCTGGAACGGCATGGTGTTCGAGGGGCCGCGGCCGGGCCTGCCGGGCCGCGAGGTCGCCACCGACTTGGCCGGCCTCGGCCCGGTCGCCGACCTGGACTTCACCGGCTACGTCTTCGACAGCGTCAAGCTGCACGAGTGCAACTACAACTGGAAGACCTTCATCGAGGTCTACCTCGAGGACTACCACGTCGCCCCGTTCCACCCCGGGCTCGGCCAGTTCGTCACCTGCGAAGACCTGCGCTGGGAGTTCGGGCCGCACCATTCGGTGCAGACGGTCGGGCCGAAGAACGAGCTCGCCAAGCCCGGCTCGGCCGCCTACCGCAAGTGGCACGACGCGGTGCTCGCCTATCGCCAGGGGCGCTTCGCCGATCCGGTGCCCAAGCACGGCGCGATCTGGCTCACCTACTACCCGGCGATCATGGTCGAGTGGTATCCGCACGTGCTCGTGGTCTCGACGCTCGTCCCCAAGGGCCCGGACAAGACGCTCAACGTCGTCGAGTTCTTCTATCCCGAGGAGATCCACGCCTTCGAACGCGAGTTCGTCGAGGCCGAGCAGGCCGCCTACTGGGAGACCTGCGCCGAGGACGACGAGATCGCCCTGCGCATGGATGCCGGACGGCGCGCCCTGTACGAGCGCGGCGACGACGATGCCGGCCCCTACCAGAGCCCGATGGAAGACGGCATGCAGCAGTTCCACGAGTGGTACCGCAAGCGCATGGGCTGATCGGGTGGTGAGTCCACAGCCCGATCCGGCCCGGCCGAGCTGGTCCTCGTCGTGGCTGGTCGTCTGCGCGACCTTCCTGTTCGCGACCATGGGCGTCTGCGTCAAGCTGGCGTCGGCCGAGTACCCCGCCGGCGAGCTCGTCTTCTACCGCAGCCTCACGGGCGCGCTGCTGATGCTGGCCGTCGCCCGCTGGCAGGGCGGCACGGTCGTCACGAGGGTGCCGGCCATGCACTTCTGGCGCAGCTTCTCCGGCGTGATCTCGCTCTGCCTGTGGTTCTACGCCATCGGCAACCTGCCGCTCGCCACGGCGATGACGCTCAACTACATGTCCTCGGTGTGGATGGCCCTGTTCCTTATCGGCGGGGCGATCGTCGTCGGCACGGCGCGCGTCGACAGCCGGCTGATCGCGACGGTGCTGGTCGGCTTCGCCGGCGTCGGCCTGATCCTCAGGCCGACGATCGAGGAGCAGCAGCTCTGGCACGGCCTGATGGGCCTGCTCTCGGGCGTGATCGCAGCCACCGCCTACCTGCAGGTCACCGCCCTCGGCCGGATCGGCGAGCCGGAGTACCGGATCGTCTTCTGGTTCTCGGTCGGCGGCGTCGCCGCCGGCGGGCTCAGCCTGCTCTGGACCGGCATGCACACCAGCCACACCTGGCGCGGCGCCGCACTCCTGCTCGCCATCGGCGTGCTCGCGAGCGTGGCCCAGCTGATGCTGACCAGGGCCTACGCCACCGGCCGGACGCTGGTCAACGCCAGCCTGCAGTACCTCGGCATCGCCTGGTCGTTCGCCTACGGCGTGCTCCTGTTCGACGACAAGGTGACGGCGATCGCGATCGCAGGCATGCTCCTGATCGCCGGCGCGGGCCTGTCGGCGACGCTGCTGCGCAGCCGCAACCCGCGCATCGCCGAGATCGCCGATTCCCCCAACACCATATGACCTCTCCCACCGCCTTCACCACCCTCATCGGCGTCGACGCGCTGCGCTCCCTGCAGGCCGGCCCGAATCCGCCGCTCGTCCTCGACGCCAGCTTCGAGCTCGGCAACGTCGCCGCGGGCGAAGCGGCCTACGCCACCGGCCACGTGCCCGGCTCGCGCTATGTCCACCTCGACCGCGACCTGTGCACCGAGAAGACGGGGCAGAACGGGCGCCATCCGCTGCCCGACCGCGCCGCCTTCGCCCGCACCGCCGGCGCCCTCGGGGTCACGCCGGCGACCCAGGTGGTGGCGCTCGACCGCAACGGCGGCATGTATGCCGCGCGCCTCTGGTGGATGCTGCGCTGGCTCGGCCATGACGCGGTCGCCGTGCTCGACGGGGGCTACAAGGCCTGGGTCGCGGCCGACGGCGAGCCTTCGACCGAGCCGGTGGCGCGGCTGGCGGACGCGGCGCCCTATCCCGACCGGCCGTCGCTCGTCGGCAGCATCGAGGTCGACGCGCTGAGCCGGAGTCTCGGCCGGGCGATGGTGCTCGATGCCCGCTCGGCCGAGCGCTTTCGCGGCGAGAAGGAGCCGATCGATCCGGTCGCCGGCCGCATTCCCGGCGCGTTCAATCGCTTCCATGCGCAGAACCTCCTGCCCGGTGGCCTGTTCAAGCCGGCCGGGGTGCTGCGCGAGGAACTGCAGGCGCTGCTCGGCAGCCGCCAGCCGGGCGAGGTGATCCATTCCTGCGGCTCGGGCGTCACCGCCTGCCACAACCTGCTGGCGATGGAGCACGCCGGCCTGGCCGGCTCGCTGCTCTATCCGGGCTCGTGGAGCGAGTGGTCGGCCGATCCGGCACGGCCCATCGCCAGAGGCTAGGGCCTCCAGAACCCCCATCGACTCGGGCGCGCAGCGATGCGAAGATCGCGCCGCCGCAGCCACTGGGAGCCCCGCCATGTATCAGCGCATCCTGGTCCCCACCGACGGGTCCGAGCTCACCGGCCGCGCCGTCGCGACAAGCGTCCGCCTGGCCAAGGCGCTCGGCGCCGAAGTGCACACGCTTTGCGTCAAGGAGCCCTTCCCTTACGGCGCCGTCGCGGAGATGCAGCCGACCCCGCCGCAGGAATTCTTCGACGCCCAGGAGCGCTCGGCGGCGCGCCACGTCCGCGCGGTGATCGACGCCTGCGACGCCGCCGGCGTGACCTGCCGCGCCTCCACCATCGAAGGCATGCAGCCCTGGGAAGCGATCATCGACTACGCGCAGAAGAACGGCTGCGACCTGATCGTCATGGGCTCGCACGGGCGGAGCGGTCTCGCCTCGCTCTTCCTCGGCAGCGAGACGGACGACGTCCTCAAGCACACGAAGCTGCCGGTGCTGGTCGTGCACTGAGGATCCGCGAACCCCGGAAAGTGGCTCCGGAGGGCCTCGGGCACGGAGCCGCCCCCTCCGCTCATGTCCCCCGAAGGCCGCCTGCGGCGGCCTTCTCCTCCTAATACTTCGCTGCGGGGGCCGCCC
>Ga0068868_100001144_pt1 | contig 18149 bp, 12 predicted proteins | sample KBSMisM42_FD_64660 | JGI IMG/M metagenome (GOLD analysis project Ga0068868, IMG submission 64660) | Miscanthus rhizosphere microbial communities from Kellogg Biological Station, Michigan, USA - KBS Miscanthus M4-2 | ecosystem: Host-associated > Plants > Roots > Rhizosphere > Soil ...
CACTACTTCAACGTCCGCGTCCTCCACGCGCCGGTCGATGCATCGGGGCGTGTCGACGTCGATGCGATGAAGAAGATGATCACGGACAAGACGATCATGCTCGTCGGCTCCGCGCCTTCGTATCCGCACGGCGTCGTCGATCCGATCGCGGACATCGGGGCGCTCGCGCAAGAAAACGGAATTCTCTGTCACGTCGACGCGTGCGTCGGCGGCTTCATGCTCCCATTCGCGCGCAAGCTCGGGCGCGACATCCCGCCGTTCGATTTCGCCGTGCCCGGCGTCACGTCGATGAGCGCGGACATCCACAAGTACGGCTGGGCGGCGAAGGGCGCGTCCGTCATCTTGTATCGAACGCGCGAGCTTCGCCGTCATCAGTTCGTCGTCTACACGGATTGGTCGGGCGGCCTCTACGGCTCGCCAAGCTTCCCGGGCACGCGCCCCGGCGGCCCGATCGCCGCGGCGTGGGCCGTCATGAACTACCTCGGCGAAGAAGGCTACATGCGCCTCGCGAAGAAGACGCTCGACGCGAGCGACGCGATCCTCGCCGCCATCCGCGAGATGCCGGAGCTGCGCGTCATGGGCAACCCCGCGATGAGCGTCTTCGCCTTCGCCTCGGACGTCGTCGACATCTACGCGCTCGGCGACGCGATGCAGGACAAAGGCTGGCACCTCGATCGTCAGCAGCGCCCGCCCACGCTCCACATGATGATCACGCCCGCCCACGAGAAGCTCGTCGGCGAGATCATCAGCGACTTGCGCAGCTGCGTCTCGACCGTCAAGCGCGGCGCCGCTCCCGAGGGCACCGCCGCGATGTACGGTATGCTCGGATCGCTGCCGGATCGCGGCATGGTGCGCGACATCGTCATGCAGGTGCTCGACACATGAAGTTCTCGAACCTCCTCGACCTCGCGCGTCTTCCCTATTTCGAAGTCGAGGAGGGCAGGCTCAAGCTCGCCGATCCGGCGCTCGGTCCGGTCGTCGATTGCCACACGCACCTCGGCTTGTCGTACGGCCCGAAGCCGCCTTCGCTCGATCTTCGAAAAGAGACGCCGCACGTGGAGCTCTACCTGCGCGCGGACAAACCGATCGATCTCGATCTGTACTCGAACAAGAACCTCAAGCCGCACGATCTCCACGCCATCGAGCGCGACATGACGCGCGACACGTTCGGCGCGGGCGGCATGCGCGAGACGCACACGCTCCCGAATTTGATCCGCCACATGCAGGACGTGGGCGTGACGCAGAGCGTTCTTCTGCCGATCGATTTTCCTTTCTGGTCGAAGAACTCCCAGACATGGCTCGAGCTGACGAAGGAAAAAGGCGAGATCGTCTGCTTCGGATCGGTGCACCCGTATCAGCCGCGCATGCGAGAGCGCGTGAAAATGTTTGCCGAGATGGGCGCGCGCGGATTGAAGTTCCACCCCGCTGTGCAGATGGTCGGACCGGACGCGCCGCGCGCGATGAAGCTGTTTCGGAATTGCGCGGAGTTCAAGCTGCCGATCTTGTTCCACTGCGGGCCGGTCGACATCGAGACGCGCATCGGGCGGCGGCTATGTCAGGTCAAGCGATACGAGAAGGCGATCGCGGAGAACCCCGACGTCGATTTCGTCCTCGGTCACGCGGGCGCGCTCCAATACGAAGAGGCGATCGGCTTCGCGAAGAAGTACCCGAACGTCTATTACGAGATCGCGAGCCAGGGATTGCCGGCGGTGCAGAAGCTCGTCGACGAGCTGCCCGAAGGCCGTCTCATGATGGGCTCGGACTGGCCGTTCTATCACCCGGCGATCGGCATCGCGAAGGTGCTCATCGCGACGGAGAAGGCACCGAAAGCGCGACGGCAGGTGCTCTACGAGAACGCGGCGCGTCTGTTTCGGTTGCCGCCGCAAGAGGATTCTCCCACACGAGAAGCGACGCGAAGTGACGGCTCCGCCAGTCGTGCAGGTAGCCCGCGAGCACGCCTCGTACAGTGAAGCCCGCGCGGAGCTGAGAGATCAGCACGCGATCCTTGAGCTCGCCGCGAACGACCGCGTCGATGTACGCGTGCGGCGTCATCGTCTCGGCGTGCGCGTCGTAGTCGTACAAGCGTCCGCCCGCGACGACGCGCTTCAATCGGAGCTCGCGACAAAGAGTGAAGAGCGCTTCGTAGAGCGCACGACCGACGCCACGTCCCCACGCCGACTCGGCGACATAGACGTCGGCGAGATAGAGCGTGTCGCCGGACGCATCGTGACGGACGAACGTGCCGCCATCGGTGACGCCCATCCACGTGTGCTGCACGAGCGGATCTATCGCGCGCGGGACGATCATCGTCGCGATCGCACCTGCGATCTTTCCATCGAGCTCGGCGACGAGCTGGCCGCGCGGAAAGACGGTCGTGTGACCGAGGAGCTGCGCCTCGTCGAACACGACGCCGTCCTCGACGAGATCGGGATACGCCGCGCGATTGAGCTCCGCGAGACGCGGCGCGTCCTCCGGCGTGCCGAGGCGGATTTTCAGGCTCGAATTCATGGTGCTTCGAGCTTGCGGCCGTGCCAACGAAAGGCCAAGGACTGGCACGCTCAGCCGTACCGAGTTTCGCGTGGCGTCACGACGACGTCACACACGACCAGCCACGCATGGTCACGTGGTGTCACGACAGCTCACGCGATGTCGTACGCCGACGCGAGCCACATCAGGCGCGAAACCTCGGGAACGCACTCGACGAATTTCTTCGCGAGACCGGCGTCGAGCTTTCGTGTGCGCTCGCGGATCTTCTGCACTGACTCGGCGATGAGCGCGCGGCCGCGCTCGATCTGATCGGACGCGAGCAGTGCTTCGGAGTGCGCGAGCCGAATGCGCATCGCGCCGTCGTCGACCGTTCGCAGGTCCGCGAGGAGGCCGAAGGCTTCGGTCGATGCTGCGAGCGCTTCTTCGTTTCGTTTCAGAGCGAGCAAGGCGCGTGCGCGACACGCGAGGGCGTCGGCGCGTGACGTCGGAATTACCGAGAGCTCCTTCGCAGCTTCGGCGGCCTCGACCTCGGAGGCTGCGGCGTCGCCTTTCACGAGAAGGACCATCGCCGCGTACGTCCGCGCGATGCCCATCATGCGCTCGTCGCCGAGGTGGGCGTAGGCGTCGATCGTCTCGCGGACGAGCGCGAGGCCTTCGTCCGGCGAGCCGAGATACGCGCGCAAGAGACCGAGATTCACGCGCGCGCCGATCGCGATCGCCACGACGCCGGTCGCGACACCGGCGAGGTTGGCCTCGTGGAAGGCCTTCTCGGCGCTCTCGAAATCGCCGAGCCCCATCTGGATGACGCCGAGATTCACGCGCACGTACATGCCGCCGCGGCGATCGCCGATCCGCTCGAAGACCTCGAGCGCCGAGCCGAAGCACGCGAGCGTGAACGCGTCGTCCTCGAGGCGGATGGCGCGCATCGCCGTCGAGAGACGAACGCGCGCGAGCGCGGCCTCGCCGGGAACTGCGAGGGCGAGCGCAGCGTCCATTTTTTCATGCACGCGGTCGGCGAGATCGGTGCGGCCGGTGAACGCGAGGCTCGTCGCGAGGCGCGAGAGCGCGACGAGGAACGCGTCGTTCATCCCGAGGTCCGTCGCAACGGACGCTTTGCCGAGGAGCTTCTCGCCGATCGAGACGAGCGTCTCGACGTCGCCCACGGCCATCGACGCGTACGCGAGCTGGCTCACGGATTGGTACCAGGTGGCCGTGTCCTCCGGCGCGGCTTCGGTCGCGGCCTTGGCCTCCACGCGCGACTGCGCGAGCTCGCCGCGCCACCGGTGCGCTTCGGATCGAATCACGCCGAGACGCGCGCGCGCGATGTTCGGCGGCTCGCACGCGAGGCCGCGCCCGGCGAGATCGATCGCGCGCGTGAGATCGTTGCCTTCCATCGCCTGCTCCGCGGCGCGCTCCCAGTGCACGGCCGCGCGCGCCGGCTCTTTTCCGCGCTCGAAGTGCTCGGCGAGCACCACCGCGTTCGTCTCGCCCGACTCGGCGAGCCACGCGCCCGCGAGCCTGTGCCCCGTCGCGCGATCGGCCGGCGTGAGCGTGGCGTACGCGGCCTCGCGCACGAACGAGTGTCGAAAGACGTACTCGGGCTCGCGATCGAAGCGGCTCTCCGGCCGTCGCTGCACGATTTCTTGCGCCGCGAGCGCGTCGAGCCACGCGGTCGTGCCTACTTCATCGGAGACCAACGCCGCCACGCCGCCGCGCCAGAACGCCTGACCGAACACGCTCGCCGCGCGAAGGACACGACGCGCGTCCGGATCGAGCTTGTCGAGACGCGCCGCCACGGTCGCGAGCACCGTCTCCGGAAGCGACGACGCGTCGCCTTGCGCGACCGCACGGATCAGCTCCTCGAGATAGAACGCATTGCCTCCCGCGCGCGCGACGAGATTTTTCACGAGCTCCGCGTCTGCGTCCTCGAGCACCGCGCGAACGAGCTCCTCGGCCGGACGCTTTCCGAGCTCTCGGAGCGGAAGAACGAGCACGGCGTGCTCTTCCCAGAGCTTCGGAAAGAGCTCGTCGATCTCGAGGCGCGCTGTCGCGAACACGAAGAGCGGCACGCCGAGATCGCCGAGGAGCGAATCGACGAGCTTCACCGTCGGGATGTCGCCCCAGTGCAAATCTTCGAGGACGAGCACGAGCGGATACGCCGCCGCCTCCGCTCGCAACAACGTGCGCACCGCGGCGCGGATCTGATCGCCCATCAGCACGGGATCGGCGCGCGCTGCACGAACGCGCGGGCTCGGTGTCTCTGCGGGAGCGCCCACGATCTCGCCGATGAACTCCGTCACGAACGCCCGCTCTGCTTCGGAGACGTGCCGCGACACGCGCGTCTCGAGCTTTTCGCGTCGCGTCCCGGGCGCGTCGTCCGCGTGGATGTCGTACGCGCGACGAACGGCCTGCGTCACGAGATCGAGCGGCGCGCCCGCGCTCATCGGATCGCCGCGTCCCGTCCAGATCTGCGCGCGCCCTTTGATCTTCGCGAGGAGCTCGAAGCGCACGCGCGACTTCCCGAAACCCGACGGCGCCTTCAAGAGCACCGCGCGCGGAGCGTCCTCGTCGACGCACTCCTCGAAGACCGCTTCGAGCTCGGCGAGCTCGCGCTCGCGCCCCACGCACGGCGAAGGCTTTCCGAGGAGCGTTCGCACCGGCTCGCCCGCGTCGCGCTCGCCGCGAAGGATCTGGAGACCGCCCTCCGGAGCGAGCACGAAGCGCTCTTCGAGGAGCGTCGCAGACACGCCATCGACGACGATGCGCGAAGCGTTCGCGCCCGTGTGGAGCATCGTCGCGTTCGTGCGCAGCGAAGCCACGCGATCGATCAGATCGCCGACGGGCACACCCGCATGCACGAGGGCGCGACCCGTGCCGAGCACACCGAGACAACGCGGCATCGCCTCCGCGATCGCGAGCGCGCACTTCGCGGCGCGCGCGGTCTGCTCGGCGCCTGCGCCACGAAACGCGACCAGGATCGATCCGTCCGCGAGCGGCTCGGGCACCACGTCGAACTTGTTCGCGCATACGCGCACCGGGTCCGCGAGCGGCGGGATCGTCGCGGTCATTTCCGCGTCCTCCGAGAGCACGGGCGCGACGCCGACATCGAGGAGCAGCACCGCGAGCATGCGCTGCTCGAACGCGGTCAGTGACTCGCTCGGCGCGGGCACCACCGCGCTCGTCTCGGAGCGCTCGGTTCGCGCCTGCTCGAGGAGCACCGCGGCCTCCGCGCCATCCGCAGGACGCAGCGAAGGATCTTTCGACAAGAGCACGCCGATGAGCCGCTCGACGTGCTCGGGGATGTCCGCGCGAAGTCGCCGGATCGGCGTCGGCTCCTCGAGGAGGATCTTCGCGAGCACCGCGACCACGCTCCCACCCGCGAACGGCGCGCGCGTCGTCAGCGCTTTGTACAAGACGCACCCGAGCGCGAAGACGTCCGCGCGCGCGTCGACGTCTCGCGCTCCACGCGCTTGCTCGGGCGCCATGTAACCCGGCGTCCCGACGAGCATGCCCGTGCGCGTGAGATCTCGCCGCACGCTCTGCCGCGCGATGCCGAAATCGACGACGCGCAATTCGTCGAAGCTCGCGTCCTTGCGCAACATCACGTTGGACGGCTTCACGTCGCGGTGCACGACGCCGTGCGCGTGTGCGTGCCCGAGCGCGTCGGCGATCCGCGCGCAGATACGAAGCGAGTCGTCGACGGACAACGCTTCGCGCTTCAACCGGTCCGCGAGGCTCTCGCCTTCGAGCCACTCCATCGCGAGAAACGACTGCCCGCCGGCCATCTCTCCGTGCGCGACGTATTTCACGATGTTCGGGTGCGAGAGATTCGCGAGGAGCTCGGCCTCGCGCACGAACCGCGCCCGCTCCGCGACAGCCTCGAGCAGCTTCAACGCGACGACGACACCCGTCTCGCGATCGCGTGCGCGATAGACGGTCGCCATCCCGCCGGCTCCAGCGCGAGCTTCGATGATGAAGCGATCGGCGACGACCGCACCCGCCTCCATCCTCACATGCTAAAGGATCGGGCGATGGCCGCGAGCACAGTCGTCAAGCTTCGACGCAAAGTCACCATGTTCACGGTCGACAAGCTCTTCTATGGCGCCGCCGCCCTCGGCCAGCTCCACCCGCTTTCACGTCCGGAACGTCACGGACTCGTCCGCACGCGCGACGTCTTCTACGGCCACGACCCGATCCATCGCCTCGACGTCTGGCGCAGCGCCACCGAGGCCCCGAAGGGCGCGATCCTGTACGTGCACGGCGGAGGGTTTCGCATCCTCAGCAAGGACACGCACTGGATCATGGCGCTCATGTTCGCGCGCGCGGGCTGGGTCGTCTTCAACATCGACTATCACCTCGCGCCGTCGCACCCGTTTCCTGCTGCGATTCGCGACGTCGCGCTCGCGTACGAGTGGGTCTGCGAGCATGCCAAGGAGTACGGCGTCGATCCGAGCCAGATCGTCATCGCAGGCGAGAGCGCGGGTGGAAACCTCGTCACGGCGCTCACGCTCGCGACGTGCTTCGAGCGCCCGGAGCCTTGGGCGCAAAAAGTGTTCTCGCAAGGCGTCGTTCCCGCGGCCGTCTTGCCCGCGTGCGGTCTTCTCCAGGTCACCGAGCCCGAACGCTTTCGATCGCGCTGGCCGCACATGTCGCGCGCCGCGCACGATCAGATCGTCGTCATCGCAGGCGAGTACCTCGGCGACGAGAATCACGCGGAGACGATCGACTTCGCGAACCCGCTCGTCGCTCTCGAGCGGGACGAGCCTTCGGCGAGGCCGCTCCCGCCGTTCTTCATCGCGTGCGGCACACGCGACCCGCTCCTCGACGACGCGCGTCGCCTGCATCGCGCGCTCGAGAAACGCGGCGCTCACTCCGAGCTTCGCTTGTACCCGGGCGAGCTCCACGCCTTCCACGCCGCCGTGATGACGCCGAACGCTCGCCGCTTCTGGCGCGACACGTACGCGTTCCTCGAGCACACGCAAACGCCGAGGACGGCTTAGGACCACACCGCCGCGTGAAGCGCGCTCGCGATGCGGCGATCGTCGTTGCGTGTATTCTGCAACAAATCTCGCGCTGCTTCGTCGCGTGCGGCGCGGACGCGTGCGTTCGCTTCTTCGGAGAGACGCGACGTTGCCCACGCGTCGACGGCCCATCCGAGGGCGGCGTGGCGGAGCTCGTCGGGCGCGATCGCGCGCATCACGTCGCGCACTTCGGCGTCGCGCGCTCGGCGGGCTTGCACCTCTGCGACGAGCGCGCCGTACGTCTCGCCGACGCACGCTTCGACCGCGTTCTCGCGCGCGATCGCTTCGAGATCGCGAACGCCGCGATCGGTGTACTCGACGCGCGGCACCTTCGCGCCGAAGCGCTTCGCGAGACGCGTCATCAGGCGGGCGTGACGCGCTTCGTCTTTTGCCGCGGCGCGTGCAGCGGCGACGAGCTCTTCGGGAGCCCCGTGCGCGCGAAGCTCTCGAGCGAGCCGCCGGAAGGCGTGAATCGACGCGGCCTCGAGCCACGACGCGCGCGCGAAGTCCTCGCCGCACGCGACCTCTTCCAGCCCGTCGAAGCGCCGCCCGCACAGCATCATCATCTCGCACTGCGCGATCAACGTTCCGCCATCGCCGACGCCCGCTTCGGTGCCCTGGCAGAACGGCACGCCGCCCGTGTTCGTTGGACGCCCTGCGTTGCACGCCTGATCGCAGCTCGAATAACAGACCGGCGGCGTCGCGGCGTCGGCCTGGTCGCTCGCGTCGTCAGCCATCGCAGCATCGTCGTCGCTCGCGTCTGCCGCGGCACCATCATCGCTCGCCTCGGCGGCGGCGTCGGCGTCGCTCGCGTCGAGATCGATCGGCGGGCAGAGCACGTACGTCACCGAGTACGTCTGCGGCGGTGGCGGATTCCCACAACAAGGCGACGCCTGGCAGGGATCGTTGCTTCCGCACGCGGCGACGGGCGCGCTCGCGGCGACGATTCCAAGGATGCACTTGCGAAGAAACGATTCGTCGATCTTCCTCATGACCACACCTCCGCGTGCATCCGCGCCGCGAGCTGCGACGCGATCGCTCCACGCGGAGCGCCCGTCGCGAAGGCGATCGCCGCATCGGGCTCGTGCTTCGCTTCTTCGGCGATCGCGAGCGCCGCTTCATCACGAGCACGACGAACGCGCGCGCGGGCGTCTTCGCTCAAGAGCGCATCGGCCCACGCGGCGACCTTCCACGCGAGCGCCGCGTGTCGCGTCTCGTCGGGCGCGATCTCGCCCATCGCGTCTCGCACGTCCGCGTCACCGGCGTGCTCGGCTTGCCAGATCGCCAGGAGCGCGCCGTACGTCTCGCCCACGCAACCTTCGACCGCGTTCTCGCGAGCGATCGATTCGAGATCGCGCACGCCCACGTCCTCGATGCGTACGCGATCGATCGTCGCGCCGTAGGCTCGAGCGAGCCGCGCCATCGTGCGCGCGTGCCGAGCTTCGTCACGTGCGCACGCGCGCGCCGCATCCACGAGATCGCGGGGCGCTCCATGCGCACGAAGCTCGCGCGCGAGACGACGAAACGCATGAATCGAGGCGGCCTCGAGCCACGCCGCGCGCGCGAAGGTCGCGCCGAGCGATCGCGCGTCGCCTCCGCCTTCGTCGAAGAGCCCTTCGAGCTTTCGACCGCACAAATACTGCACCTGGCAATGCGCGACACGCGTTCCGCCATCGCCTTCTTCGCTCATGCACGCCCCGTAGCCGCCCTGCGGTGGGTAGTGCCCTTGCTCACAGGCCTCCATGCAGCTCGTGTAACAAACGGGCGGCGGCCCCGCGTCCTCGTCGCTCGCGTCTCCAACGTCGGCGTCGTCGATCGCTGCGTCGCTCGTGGCCGCGTCTTCGACGAACGGTGGGCACACCGTGTACGTCACGTCGTACGTCGGCCCGGGCGGGAGCGGGTTCCCGCAGAAGCAGCTGTTGCAAACATCGCCGCCACCTCCATCGCCGGCGTCGGTCCCGTCGTTCGACCCGCCGCACGCGCTACCGAACGCTGCGACGGGCACCACCGCTGCGATGATGCCGAGGAGGTTACGGCGAAGGACGTGCTCGTTCATACGGCCGCAACCTGCAGCCCATGTGCCCGTTCCAAATGGCGGAAATCCCGCCGGATCGTATGTGCCCGAGTGTGCCGGCGTAGTCAGTCGGCCATGGTCACTCGAAGTATCTCCTCGGTCGTCGTCACGCCCGCAAGCACCTTCGTGATGCCGCTCATGCGAAGCGTCACCATGCCGTTCTTGATCGCGCCCATCTTCAGCTCCGCGGCCGACGATCCGCCGAGGACCATCTCCTTCAACGCGTCGTTGAAGCGCATGACCTCGTAGAGCGCGACGCGGCCTTTGTAGCCCGTGTTGTTGCACGTGCGGCAGCCCGCGCCCTTCATCAAGTTCGCGCCGGCGATCTGCTCGTCGGTGAAGCCGATGTCCTTGAGCGCCTTCGCCTCCACGGTGTGCGGCGCCTTGCAGTCGACGCAGATCTTCCGCGCGAGGCGCTGCGCGAGCACGAGGTTCACGCTCGCCGTGATCAAGAACGGCTCGACGCCCATGTTGAGCAGACGGAAAATCGTCGCCGGCGCGTCGTTCGTGTGCAGCGTCGAGAGCACCAAGTGTCCCGTGAGCGCTGCTTTGACGGCGATTTCCGCCGTCTCGAAGTCGCGGATCTCGCCGACCATGATGATGTCCGGGTCCTGCCGGAGAAACGAGCGGAGCGACGCGGCGAAGTTGAGGCCGATGCCGTCGTTCATCTGCACTTGGTTGATGCCGTGGAGGTTGTACTCGACGGGATCTTCCGCGGTGCTGATGTTGTGCGCGGGCTTGTTGAGCTCGGAGAGCGCGGAGTACAGCGTCGTCGTCTTTCCGGAGCCCGTGGGCCCCGTGACGAGGATCATTCCCCACGGCTGGTTGATCGACCACTTGAAGTCTTCGAGCGGCTTGATGTCGAAGCCGAGCTTCGTCATGTCGAGCTGCAGGTTGCCCTTGTCGAGGAGGCGGAGAACGATCTTCTCGCCCCAGAGCGTGGGAAGGACGCTGACGCGAAAGTCCATCTCGCGCCCTTTGCCGAGCTTCAGCTTGATGCGTCCGTCTTGCGGAAGGCGGCGCTCGGCGATGTCGAGCTGCGACATGATCTTGAGGCGCGACGAGATCGCGGCCTTCAGCTTCAGCGGCGGCGTCATCTCCTCGATGAGCACGCCGTCGACGCGATAACGAACGCGGAGCTTCTTCTCGTACGGCTCGACGTGGATGTCGCTCGCGCCCTTCTTGATGGCGTTGAGCAGCATCATGTTCACGAGCTTCACGACGGGCGCGTCCTCGCTCGCCTTCTCGAGCTCCATCAAGTTGAGATCTTCGTCGTCGCCTTTGACCTCGATCTCGTTCTCGTCGAAGCCGGCCATGACCTCTTCGTACGAAGGGCCGACGTTGTAATAACGCTCGATCGCAGCCAAAATGGCCGCTTCCGAAGCGATCACGGGCTCCACGTTGAAGCCGGTCAAGAACTTGAGATCGTCGATCGCGTTCAGGTTCGTCGGGTCTGCCATCGCCACCACGAGCGAGCTGCCCGCGCGCGAGACCGGAAGCACCTTGTGGCGCTCGCACTGCTCTTTCTGAACGAGCTTCAAGATGTCCGCGTCGATCTCGTACTCCTCGAGGTTGATCGTCGGGACGCGATACTGCTGCGAGAGGAAGTTCGTGATCTCCGTGTCGGAGAGGAACCCGAGCTTCTGGAGCGTGTAGCCGAGCGCCTGGCCCGATCGATTCTGCTCCTCTTGCGCTTGCCGGAGCTGCTGCAGACTGATCAGCTTCTCCCGGACGAGGAGCTCGCCGAGCCGATTATTCGACATGATCCACCTATATCAGCTCATTTGCTGATCGACGTGCGGATGCGCGTGAAGAGCACCTCGAAGAACGGATCGGGGAGCGCCGGAGTTTGGGGTCTCGGGCAGATGCTCGCGACGACTCCTTGATTGCCGAGCCCGTTCGCCACGCGGAGCTCGCGAATGGTGGGATAAGCTTTCCCACGGATTTGGCTCTGGCGATTGTTGGGGTCGCAGAGCGGCGGGCCGTCCGGCGCAGAAGCTGCGACGCCGGTGCAATCGCATGAGCCGGCGTTCGCGGCCGCGGTGCAGTCCTTCGGGCCGCCGAGCGGGAAGGTGCATGCATACTGCAAGTCGATCGCGGCGGTCGCGGTGAGCGTGTTCCATTCGCGCCCGTGGATCGGGTCGCTGCCGAGGCTGTACGTCGTCGTCGGAGCTTCGAGGTTGGTGCGTGGTCCGACCGACTCGATCATGTGTGGGTCGATCCCGTCGTAGACGTGGTGCGCTGGATCGGTGCCGATGATCCGTCGCCAGTCGGCCGCGTTGAGCGTGCGCTTGAACGGCAACGACGTGTTGAGCGGATCCTGCGCGAGGAGCTCCCACGGAACGCCGCCGATGATCTCGTAGTAGACGAGCGAGCTTCCGCGCGGGCCGTCCTTCAGATCGCACAGCGCGCCGGGCGACGTATCGGACCCGTCGGGCAGGGAAGCGGCGAAGAGCGGGTTCGTGCAGCTCTTCTTCGTCGAGGCGTACTGCGCGGAGTCGTGTACTTCGCCGGTGCGATCGGGGACGGTGCGCGACGTGAGGCCGTCGACGTAGCGCTGGATGTTCCACTGCGGGTCGAGCCCGTAGCGACGGCGCATCGAATTCTGGTAGCGAACGTTCAGGCCGTCCGCCGCGGTGAACGGCACGTTCGACGTCGCGGGGGTGTACCAGCCCTTCTGCGGGCACGTCGTCGAGCCCGGCGCACACGACTGGCAATTCGGATCGCTCGAGATCGGTTTTCCGGAGACGGGCTTGTCGTTGGTCGGGAACGCGCACGAGACGCAGTCCGGGTTGTTCGGCCCGGTCGTGCTCGGGTTGTTCGCATCGACGGGCTGATCGCACTCGCTCGTCCCGCGCGGGCCTGCCGCGCTCCCAGGCCCACCGGGGAAATCGTTCGTGCGTACCGTCCAACCGTAGCCGCCGAGCCACGACGGGTCGCTCCACGAGTCTTCTTCGTCCGTGATCTGGATGATGAGCACGAGCGAGTCGGGGCGCAGGAAGTCGTGCCGCATCTTGAGGACGGTCGCGTCGACGCCTTGCAGCGACGTCTTCGGCGGATTGTCCGTCGAGAGCTGCAGGCTGTCCCAGGGATCGGGCTGGATCAGGAAGCGGTACCAGCTCTCGAGCTGGGCCTCGAGGCCGCACCCGTGCTGGCCGACGCCGTTCACGAGCTGCGCGAAATCCACGATGAGCGTGCTCACGTTCGGAACGTTCGTCACGTTCGGCTTCTCGCTCGTAGGAACCCACGCGAGGAAGTTGCCGCCGTTTCCGTCGATCGGCTTCGCGTCGTCGAGCGGAGTATCGGCGTCGGTGCGATTCAAGAGGTGTCCGCGATCGTCTTGGTGCGTCGGATCCGTGTTGGCGACGACGCACACGTCGGGCGAGCCGCCGCCGCCGAGCGACGAGCTCACGATGCCGAGGTGGATGTCCGTGAGCGCAGGAAACTCGATCGTGTAGCCGGCCTGACACGTGCCACCCGCGGACGGGACGGCGATGCCGTTCGGATCCGTCGGGATGCACCACGGCGACGTCAGCCTCGAGATGAACGCCGGCACCGCGAGCTTGAGGAGCTCTTGCTTGTCCCCCATCGACGACGAGTTGTCGATCGCGAAGAGCATGTCGAGCTTGTTCGAGGTCGTGAGCTTCGACGGGCCTGCGTCGACGTCCGACGTCCCTCCGTCCGTCACGAGCGGCCCCGTATCGAGCTCGCTCCTGCCACCACACGCCGCGATCAGCCCGAAAGCCAAGACCAGCGCGAAGCCCCGCTTCATCACTTCATCGTAATGCTAAAACGGACGCGATGTCCGTCTTCGATCGGCTCTTCGGAAAGAGCGGCGCGCGTGACGCGAAGCGCGCCGAGCTCCGCGGGGAGCTGGAAAAGGCGGCCGAGCTCTATGGCATCGCCGGCGAGCCCGAAGAGGCCGCGCGCGTGATGATCCTGCGAGGCGACGCGGAGACGGACGCACGCGCGCGCATGAAGCACTACACGCAAGCCGTCGCGACCGCGCCCGAAGGGTCCGCGATCCGCGACGACGCGCGGAAGAAGCGCGCGGCGCTCCTCGTGGCGCAGTTCGGCGGCTCGGCGCTTTCCGAGTCTGCGAAGCGCGAGCTGCGCGGGGCGGCGGGCGAGCTGCTCGTGCTAGGCGACGCGACGCACGCGGCGGAGGCGTACAAGCTCGCCGGCGACGCCGAAGGGCAGGCGAAGGCGCTCGCGCAAGCCGGCGACGTGGAGTCGCTCGAAGAGCTCTTGTCGGAGCAGCAGAAAAAAGAGCGCGCCGAACGCGAGCGGCAGAACGTCCACGGTGACGTCGAGATGCTCGCGTCGTCCGGTCGTCGCCGAGAAGCGCTCGCGGCCGCGGAGAAGTGGCTCGCCTCGCACGACGACGCGTCGCTTCGTGATCGCGCCGCGATGCTCAAGGCGCGCCGTGTCATCGGCCCGGTCGTGCGCGTGCGCGTTCGAGGCAAGGACACGTCGCTCGCGCTCGGCGACGATCTCGTCATCGGTCGCACCGAAGGCACGCTCCACGTCGCGTCGCAGGCCGTGAGCCGCCAGCACCTGCGCGTCGTGCGCGAAGGCGAGTCGATCGTCGTGCGCGATCTCGGCAGCCGCAACGGAACGCAGCTGCGCGGCATGAACCTCGTCGGCGCCGTCCCCGTTCCGGAGTCCGGCGGCCTCGAGCTCACGCTCGGCAAGGAAGTGCGCGTGCGCATCGAGCGCTCGTCCATCCTCGACGAAGCCATCGCGATCGAGCTCGGAGGCGAGACGTATGTCGCGCCGCTTGGACGCGCGCGAGTGCCGGGCCTGCCGTGGGAGCTATCTTCCGGCGACGGCGGCTGGGTCGATCTCGCGTGCGCGGGCGCGCCTCCTTACGCGGGCGACGTTCGTCTCGGCGAGCGCGTGAATCTCCTCGCGGGAGACGTCCTCGCGAGCGAGCGCGGCGGCGCCGAAGTCTTGCGCGTGCTCGGCGGCGACTAACGAAGCGCGATGTCGTCGAACAGCACGCTCCCGCCGAGCGTCGCGGCCGTGACGATGCCGACATCCATCTGCGAGCTCGACGAGCCCGCAGCCGCGAACGGTACGGCGATCGGATTCTTCCCATCGACGGCGACGCTCGCGTTTCCGTTCGCGAGCGCCACGTCGAAGACGTGCCAGTTGCCGTCCGCCGTGATCACGTTCTGCGGGTTGCCCGAGTCGCCCTTGATACCGATGTTCGCACCCGTGACGTCGGCCGCGAGCGTGAACGAGCTCGATTGCGCCTGCACGTGGAAGTACGTCACGCCGATCGCGCCCGTCGCGATCTGGATCGCGAACGTGAAGCCGTGGAGCGCGTCGCCTTGGACCTGCTTGGTCGCGAATGCCGCGCTCGCGGCGCCGGCCTTCACCGTGAGACCCTTGCCGCTCTTGTAGCCCTGACCGAACGCGAACGTGCCGGTCGTCGGTTGCGCCGGCGTGGTCACGCTGAAGCTGTCGGTCGGGCTCGCGAGCGATTCGAAGTCGTCGCAGAAGAACGCGCTCGCTTGCGTCCCGCAGAACGTCGATGGCCCGCTCTCGATCGGGCCTGCTTCCATCACGTCGGCGGTCGCCGCTTCTTGCGGGCCTGCCTCGACGACGTCGGCGCTCGAGTCCTCGCCGCTGAACTGATCGTTCGAGCACGCCGCGAGCACCAAGAAAACGAGTGCGCGCGTGCCCATCTCGATCAGCATAGTGCATCATGAGCGCGATGCGACACGTCCTCGCCGTCTTCGTCCTCGCATGCCATGCATGTGTTGCGCACGAGAGCGCGCCCGGCGCGCTGCCCCACGACGCTCGTGGTGGTCTCGCGCCTGACCACTTCGACGCCGCGCGTGCTTGCTCGGACTGGAAAGCACCCAGCTCGCACATCTCGTTTCCGGAGCTCGATCGCGCGCGTTCCTGCTTCGTTCCCGTCATCCACGAGCGCGACCACGTCGAATACGGCGCCGTTCCCGCCGGCTGCGGATTTCGCGCGAGCGACGCCGCGCATACGATCGAAGCCGAGGCCGATCGCGACGAGCGCATCTCGCGCGGAGAGGACGTGACGCTCCCGCTCGAGCTCGCGTGTCACCTATCGAACGACGTCCGTCGCGCCGCTGCCGCGCACAACGCGCGCACGCTCCGCGCCATCGCCAAGGACGTTCGCCTCTATCCATACGCCGCGATCGAAGCGTTCGGCTTCGGTCACCCATCGCATGTCGGAACGAAGATCGACGCATGGAAGCCCGAAGAGGCGTGCGCCGCATTGAAGGACGTCAACGTGCGCCGCTTCAGCGTGAACGTCGATCGCGCCTCGCGCGCCGCGCTCGCGTGGGCAGGTCACGTCGCGCCGGTCGTCGTCGTCTCGGGAGGCTCCGTGCATTCCGCGCTCGTCGAAGCGTTCCTCCTCGACTTCATCGCGACGTGCCGCATCGGCATGCCTTCCGATCGCGTGCTGCTCGATCCGTGCGCCGACCACACGCACACGAACGTCCGCAACGCGGGCCGCATCGTCGCCGCGATCGGCGGGCGCACGAGCTACATCGTCACCGACGACTCGTTCCAGGCGATCTACCTCCAGGAGCACACGCTCTTCGACGCCTTCGGTGGCAGCGTCGACCAGCGCGCGCTCCGCGACTTTCATCATTTGATCGGCAGCTGGCGGCAGGCGAGCATCGGGATCGACGCCGGCTTCTGGTACACGCCGTACCGTTTTTGGGCCGAAGCCAATCCACGCTTGCACGATTTCACCTGCGACAGATGAGCCCTCGCGGCTCCGGAGCGACGTGATGAGCTTCTGGTCGAAGTTGTTCGGGTCCGAGGAGAAGAGCGAGCCGAAGGAGGCGCCGCCCGATCCGGTGCCGCTCGCGCCGCCACGCGAGGAGCGCCGCGAGGAAGAGACCGAGATCGATCGGCTCGCGCGTGTCGGGGAGCCGGGAGGACCGAGCGAGAGTGAAGCCGCGGAGACGTTCCGCCGCATGCGCAGCACGTCCGACGAGGGCGCCGCCCTCGAGGCGATCGCGCGCGCGGCGGCGGATCGATCGATCCCGGAGCGCGTCCTCATCGCCGCAGCGTCGGCGCTCGTCGATCGAGGCGAGCCCACGCGCGCGATCGAATTGTTGCAGAATGCAACGAGCGCTTCGGCGCTGATCCTGCGGAGCGATCTCGAGGCCGAGCGCGGCGACGTCCCTCGCGCGCTCTCGCTGGTGGAGCGCGTCCTCCTTTATGAGATCGATCACCCGGGCGCGCTCGAGCGACATCGCCGGCATCGCGCCACGCTCGGTCTCGTCGAGAGGCGCGCCGAGCCCGCGCAGAGCACGGTCGTCGCGGCCGAGCCGGACTCGCCGTACCAGCTCCTTCGCGAGGTCGCGCGCGGCGGCGCGGGCGCGGTGTACGAAGCCGAGGATCGCGATCTCGGTCGGCGTCTCGCGCTGAAGGTCTACCACGAGCCCACGCGCGACCGAGACCAGCTGCTCCACGAAGTGCGCACGGCCGTCTCGCTCGCGGGCCCGGGTGTCGTTCGCATCTTCGACATCGATCCCGACCACGGATGGATCGCGCTCGAGTGGGCTCCGCTCGGGGCGATCCGCGAACGCCTCCGCGCGCGCGACGCCGCCGCGCTCTCGCCGATGGAACGATGGCTCCTGCCGCTCGCGCGTGCGCTCGCGCGCGTTCACGATGCCGGCCTCGTGCACCTCGACGTGAAACCCGCGAACGTCCTGTTGCTCTCACGCACGGAGCCGGTGCTCGCGGACTTCGGCATCGCTCGAAGAGCCGGGCAGGAGAGCCCCGCCGGCAGCATGGGCTACGTGAGCCCCGAGCGCCTCGCGAAGAAGCCGGCCGACTTTCGCGACGACGTCTACGCCTTCGGTCGCGTCCTCGAAGACGTCCTCGACGTGGTGGGCACGCCCGCGGATCGTGCGCGTTGGAGCCCGCTCGCGAAGCTCTGCACCGGCGAAGCGGCCGCACGCCCTGCGCACGCGCGAGACCTGGTCGTTCGCATCCAGTCCCTCTGACGCCCTCCGCGATAGTAGACACGCGTTCGACTTGACGAACGCCTGCGGCGACGCCAAATTACGCGTCGTCATGGCAGCCACCTACAGCGACCTCGTCGCCCAGGCCCGCAAGGAAATCCGCGACGTATCGGTCGACGAGCTGAAGAAACGCCTCGCCGCCGGCGAGCCCATCGTCCTCGTCGACGTGCGCGAGAAGGAAGAGTTCCGCGCCGGCTACTTGCCGGGCGCCGTCTCCGTGCCGCGCGGCTATCTCGAGCAGAACATCGAGTCGAAGGTCCCGGACAAGAACGCGAAGATCATCACGTACTGCGCCGGCGGCTCGCGCTCGGCCCTCGCCGCGCAGACGCTCAAGCAGTTCGGCTACGCCAACGTCGAGGTCTTCGGCGTCGGCTTCCCCCGTTGGAAGGACAGCGGCGGCAAGGTCGAGCAGCCGCCGAAGCTCACCGAAGCGCAGCGCGACCGCTACTCGCGCCACATCCTTCTTCCCGAGGTCGGCGAGGTCGGCCAGGTGAAGCTCCTCCAATCGAAGGTGCTCCTGCTCGGCGCGGGCGGCCTCGG